>Ga0247757_10000136_pt1 | contig 60074 bp, 61 predicted proteins | sample UWRJL126311R4_FD_180929 | JGI IMG/M metagenome (GOLD analysis project Ga0247757, IMG submission 180929) | Plant litter microbial communities from Arlington Agricultural Research Station in Wisconsin, United States - UWRJ-L126-311R-4 | ecosystem: Environmental > Terrestrial > Plant litter >... | reverse complement strand
CCCCCCCCCCCCCCCCCCCCCCCCCCCCCCCCCCCCCCCACCCCCACCCCCCCCCACCCCCCCCCCCCCCTTTTCCCCCGCCCTTGCTTTTTTTTTTTTTTTTTTCTCAACAGCATATCCTCCATCTGAACAACCAAACGCATCAAAAAGCACGTCGCCTTAGTTCACTATTGGGAGAGCGCCAGACTAAGGCACTCAGCCCCTCCCCTGTCCTCGACAGCAGCTGCAAACTTCAGCTCCAAACGATCATCTAGAGATACTGTATTCGATCCACAGAGGCGACAGGAGAGTAGTTCTTTTCGTTCGCAACTGGCTGCTGCTCCTATCGAAATCTAGCTCGCTTTTTGTTTTCTTCCTTTCAGCGCAAATCTCCTCTATTCAGGAGCTTGCTTCGTGAGACAAATCTGTCTAGATAAAACATCGTGATCAGAATGTCATCCTTTGTTAGCATTGACTGTCTATTCACAATCCTCATCTCGCTTACCACTAATCATCGCTTTTGACTTTTATCTAGACAACAAGACTAAATGTTGAATGACACTTTCTCATGTTATAGTCGATAGTGAGCACAAAAACTGATCGACACCATAGGATACCTTTGGTAAAATTCATTTTTCATTGTCATATATGGAGGGTATCATTCAACTGAGCACATCGCATAGCCATCTACCGTTCCGTGCTGAAAAAAAAAAAGCCTACAGGAATCACACATCTTCGTCTACAGATGCCTTGTCCTCGAAGACAAGGAAGTCCGCGGAATTGTCACCAGAAATCTTCTGCCAAGCATCTTTCACACAATCTAAGATTGTATCATCTACAGCCAGATCCAAGAATACTGGGGCAAAGTCAAGTACGCGCCCATTCACTCCACTAGATGATGGGCCAACAGCAAAGTTCGTACCCTGTTGGTACTGCAGTGACCACAAAATCGTTGGTGACGGGGCATCGATTATGGCAGACAATAAGACGGATGTTGCTTGCCCGAGCAGCTGAAATCCACTTTCCCCACTCAATGAAGTAGTAGCGTAGAGAATACCTGAATATTTGTTAGTGGCTATGATGCCTAAAAAGAGGTGCGAAAAAGGACATGAGAATAGCCAGCATCAGGTTGTCAGAGGATATCTATCGTCAATGGTGTTCGGACAATGTAGATAAGTATTCAAAAATCAATCATCATGAAGGCGTTGGTAGAAGAAGAAGGGTTGTACTTACATTGCCCAGTGGGACACTCTCCAGAGTCGCTGGAGTGTGCGTAAATATGAACGGGTGGAATGCTGCTCTGGTTTCCACTCCAACCTGGTAATGAAAGCGAGCCAGACGGGAAAACAAGCACAGCACAGGCAGGCCTGGGCGTCTCGTCATTGATAAGCGGAAACAAAGAGGCCAGCGGTGAAGATACGATCGCGATCGATTTAGCAAACGAGTTAGTTGCCTGACCAAGGGCACGCTCACGCACGATCCAGCGAGTCGTAATTGCCTCACCATCCTTTAGTTGGACCTTGACATAAGCGGCAGATGCGCTCTCTTCCACAAGTTCAGTTCTATCGTTCTCGAGACACTTTTCCTGTGCAGGTTGGCTTTCAGCTTCTGCGGCATGAGAGTCATGTGCCAGCTCATCAACGGGTACCTGCACTATTGTGTTAAGTTCATCAGAAGTGGACAGTCCCTTTCCCAGGACATACACCCCTCCCCCAACAGCAGAAGCGCGACAACCAACTTGACTAATCTCAGAGAGACCTCCAAACCTGGTAATAAGAGCACTGAAATCACCAAACCTACCCGTCGATCTCAGGTGTCTGGCAATGCGCGGCAGTGCATATTCAGTCGTTGTATCATCCAGGCTTTTACTCGACAACGCCAAAGCAAGTAATGGTGCCAATAAGACGATGGGGGTCCTGAACTTCTCAGAAAGAAAGACTGAGAAAGGTTGTTCTCGGTGAGCTTCCCATGTCTCCTTTTCATTCTCATAATCGAGAATGAACCGCAGAACCTTCACCAGGTTACGCTTAGCCTGAGCAGTAAGAGAAGGGTTCCACAGAAGATCTTCCCTCCGATTTGGCACCTTTAGAAAATCCCGGAGACCGGTTATGTCGGCAGAGGTAGAGTCACTTCCAGTCTCAGGAGAGTAGACCCACCAGCTGCCGACAGCGAGGAACTCAACTTGCTGAGCTACCTGAGAGGTAATAAGATGCTGCATGAAATCGGAGCGCGCGTATATGATCTCAGGACTCAAAGCTAGAGTGTACCGTCTCGATGGGGCAAGCAATGGCACCGAAGAGTCTAGATCTGAGGGCTCTGGCTTGTGAATAGATGCATGGGCGAAGACAGCAGTAGATGACGCTGCACTCTTGTTAGCGCGGGATCTTGCAAGGTGCGACATTATACCAACCATCACCTATGCGTCTCGCCCACTCTTCCGCTTCTTCCAAGCTGAAGGCAGCCTCCGCACCCCCGTAGTAATCATTCTCGTCAATATGGAGGATCTTCTTGCCGGAGCGCGACAGAGCTCTTCAGGTACTGCGTCAGTCAGATTGCGGGGAATGGCTGACAGCGTAAGACAAAACGTACAAAGCAAGAAGGGACTGTTGCAGGCCAGTACCAATGATTAGAACGTCCCATGTAGTACTGTCCAGCGTCTCCATGGTGGATCGAGTGCAGAAGAAAGAAATAAATGGTGCGGCAGAAGGCAGAACTTGAAGGTCCAAATCTGCGGCCAAAGCTTAGCGCTACATGACTAAGCAGCTCCACCACAAAAGTCCCTTCCCAGCCGGCGCAAGTTTCTGCATTGACGCGTTCGCTCTGGGCAGTCCTTGATGTATAGGACTATCCGCAAAGCATCGGGTACTTCATTGTTCTCGACAGAGCGCGTAAAAAGGATCTCGTCCGGTATCTACCGCTAAGGATTTTACCTGAATTAGCGGCTCGAATGTGGCGATACATTATGAATCTCTCAAATCTGCGAGAGTGCCAAGTTATTCGTACTCGGTTGATTCAGTACAGTTGGCGTCTTCCCCCGTAAATGAATCCCACGTGAGGAGGTTGTCCCTGGCAGGACTGTCTTGTCAGGAGGGTTTTTCGTAATAAAGGTGCTTGCTTGGTCAACTCATTCTATGAGCCAGCTGGCCCGGCACCGCCGGCTACCAGAACAATAGCTGCATCTGCAATCCCAGTCGATGTATCTTATGCGAGTTTTTCGCTGTTTCTCGAAAGGGATAGAAACACTTTGTTAAATTGCTATGATATGCAGGGCAAATTTAGTCCTCACATCATCCTTCAACACAACTTGAGTAAACATCCTCATTGGTCTAACGGTCATGATTTCCGCTTGTCAGGGTTCTCCCTAACAAGCGGAGGAGACCAGGGTTCGACTCCATCATGATGGGGAGCTCAAGTTATCTTTCTAATTTTTTTTGTTCTTCTCATGAAGGTAGTAGCCACATATACATAGGGCAGTTACCCACCGACCCAATTTTTATCTGAGCACAGCTCGAATGGAATTCAAATCAAAACCTCCTCTGTATATGCAACGTCTCGCTTAAGGTAGTATAGCAGGTAATCGTAGACATTGGACCTTACAGCATGCTAGTGGTGGTAGTGCCTGAAAGACGTATTTGTAGTATGCGGCTTAAACTTCTTCTGCTCTCAGCCTGAAACCCCTTGAATACTTGGCTAGAATGGACTGGAGAAACTGTAAATGTCCACATTGTGTACCTGTAGCTAGGCCCCTCCAGTGTTGGCTGAGTGTTGTTGGCCTTTGTGAGCTTGCCTACTGAATCATCCATACAGTCTTATAACTAGAGCCGCGTTTAGCTAGGCCAAACTTTGAATAGGAATCTGGCTTACGAATTCCAACATTCAAGTTTAACGTAGAGTGTGCATTTCGAGACAATGAAGGCAGTAAGTATATATATCATGCCTTCTGAGTGGTATTTCGTTAACTTCAAGGATTGTCTTTATTGTTTTATCTTAGATATAAAGAAAGGCTTTACCCCGGGCCACTCGTTGAACCAAGCCCAAAGTCAGATCGTACATGAGACAGCTAGTACATCATAGCTTGGCCAGAACAGCTTCAGCACCAGAGACCTACTTGCGTAAGTACTTATCATGAATGATGCTACAAGGCAGCTTACCGAAACGTCACCAGGGCTCGGCTCGTTTTCAGCGTAGGTGACTTTTCCGTTATCGAATACCATGGCCCACCGGCCACTAAATGCTGTCAGAATTCTAGGATCCGAATGGTGGAAACATTGCACCTACTTGCGGTCACCCATGCCGGCCGGCCATCCATATTCACGGGAGAAGAAGGTCTTGGTATCGCTGAGGAATAACTGCATTGCATCAGTTTAATCCCTAAATAGTACCATGGTGCACATACAATATCATCGCCCTTCACACCATTGACTTTGCCCCATGCATGCATGACGAATGAGTCGTTGGACGCAATGACGGCAATCACATCAACGCCTTTGTTCTTGAATTCGCTCACTTTCTCAATGTATGGAGGGAGGTGACGGGCCTGGCAGCCAGGGGTGAAGGCACCTGTTGCATCACTGTCAACTCTCTGCCTTGTGTATAGTATTGGGAATGGCATACCAGGAACAGAAAAGAGTACAACCTTTTTGTTCTTCCACTCCTTACTGGCATCGTATTCCTGAGGACGACCGCACACGGTAGGGTCAGACTCGGTGATGGGAGCCCACCTAGACACGTCAGCTTGTACCGTCCGGGAAAACGAAAATAAGGCGGCTCGCGCTCCCTAATTGTAACAAAACTGCATACTCGAACTTAACGCCCTCGGGAAGAGAGTCGCCGGCTTTGAGAGGAGCCATGGTGCTTGTTTGGAGAGTGGAAGTTTAAAGCCTGGATAAAACTAATCGAGGGAAGAGGGTGCCTTATGAAGCGTTGGAGTTGGGGAGTGTAGGGGTGGGTGTTGCGAGGGCGCGGATGGAGGGGTAATTGGAGGGGCCTCAGCGAAGCTCCACTGAATGGCCGAGGCGGGGCGATTGCGTCACCGACACACATCCCAAAAGAAGACCACCGCTAGTCCATGGCTGTATTTGTTACATTTCTTAACTCCTCCCGTGAAATTCCAAATAGTTGGTGCCTGCCAAGTCCTTAGGCCGAGATATCCTCCTAAGGCAGGTGGAGAGTGCGGGCTTTGGCGAGGTGAAGTGCAGGTCGGCCCGCAAAATGCCGTCGGCATCTAGATAGTTTAAAAATAAGCCATGAATAAACATGCACAGGCTTACACATATGCAATAGCTAGGCTTAAAAACAACATATAGTATGATCATGAGCTTCCTAATCGTTAGCTACACATGTAAACTCCAGAACCTAGACTTCCAGGCATAGCTGCTGTAAGGATTGAGCCCCACTTCAGACAGGTGTGACCAGAAACATTACATGCTGTGCGACCAAAGGGTTACGTGATAGAACCCTGATCGGCACTGATTAATCCTTTCTCTCCTTTATACTTAAGACGTGCAACCGTTGATGTGTCCTCAATTCAAACCATCCCATTACCACAGTCCATTCACTACTATACCAGCCATGTCCTTAGCCCCACCATACACCGCAGAGACGGCTCATGAAAAGGTAAAGAGAGCACAAGACTTGTGGAATACTCAGGATCCCAAGAAGATAGCCCAGGCATACACCTCGGATAGCATTTGGCGTAACCGTGGCTTGTTCGTGTCGGGAACAGCTGCAATTGAAAAATTTCTCACTAAGAAGTGGGAGAAAGAGAAGAACTATCGACTCCGGAAAGAGCTGTTCGCTTTTACAGAGAACAAGATTGCTGTCCAGTTCTGGTACGAGTACCAAGACGCATCGGACTCAATGCGATGGAAGAGATGCTATGGTCTCGAAGATTGGACGTTTTCGGGTGATGGCCGGATGCGCAAGCGCCAGATGAGTGGGAACGATGTCGAGATTAGCGAGGCTGGTGAGCTTTGTCTTCCTCTGACCGCGCTACATTTTGCTAATATGTGTAATAGAACGTTGGTTTAAGGAGGGCACTGATGTAAATACTGTTCAAATTGGCGAGCAGCATTGGTGAGGCATCATGGATGAGGAGGCTGATTAGCTTGGTTTCATGCATACTTCCGCAGGATTGCAAGGCCAAAATTCGCAGACTGAGTATTCTCACGCTGGTGGGGTATCATGTATAACCACAAGGATGAACTTCGGATCTGGGTCGCGTTAGTAAAGCCTAATCAAGCGTCCTGATTCTATATGTTCATACCAGGTACTATGACCAACTCATTCTTTTTGGTCCGTAGCCTCAATAGCTTCACTTCGTCTTCTTCGTCTAACCCTTCTACCAGACTGCCCGCTGCCCTAATGAAGTTCCACACCATACTAGCCACGTCTTCAGCACTATGTATACCGCTTTCTTTCTTGTAACTATCAGATGTCGTCTCGGTTGAGGCCGGTAATGTGCTGTTCGGATTTGCAGAGGACAATTTCGAGATCAAGCCCGACGTGCGCACAATTGCCCCGGTTCCGCGCGAAAGAACTAGTGTACTCTGTACTCCGGGCTTCTGGCTAAGGCGCGTGAGAAGAGCAAGCGTCTCATCGGGCTATTGAGGACAGATTAGTAGTAAGTCCGCACAGCACATAGGTCTCACATACTGTTTTTTCCGCCATTCTTAAAGTTCAATAGGTTTCACAGATCGTGAACAGTGAATGTAGGCGGTAACAGTGAGCAAGGGGCGAGGTATTCTTCACGGCTGAATTGTATCTCGTACCACGCGGCTTTGATGTTGGCAAACAAACGATGCATAGCACCAAATCAATCCTAGTATGCCAAGAGCGTTCGAAGCCGCTTACGCTAAGCCGAGAAAGGAATAGTTGAATCCGGGGGCCGAATTTTTCGAACTCTCAAATACCCAACAAAGAACTTAAAGCATGTGAGATGCTATTTCTGCTCCTTCTCAAAATCTCACTCATGTAATTCAACGCTCAGAATTATTCATGCTGCCGGCACAGACAGTCCAAGGAACAATTTTTCGGAGAAAACATATCGATTGTGGCTGATCATCAACATGGGTTCAAGTTCCAAAAAGAAGAAAGAAAAGAAGAAGGACTTTCAAAAGGCGAAACTAAAGATTGGAAAGATAAAGCCCAAAGCATCTAATTCTACAGACACAAGCTTCAAGGCAAAGGGTAGGTGCATTGCCTTTCTGCCCTTAGCAAGCCTGCTATAGATCAAGGCGTGGTCTTACTCCGAATTAACGCTGATGTTATTTAGCTATTGCGTTGAAGCAGCAATCGCTGTCAACAAGTGCTCCTACTTTAGAAGCACAATGTGCACATCAGCTCTCGTTACTCAACCATAAATCTGATACTCAGAGGAGAGACTCGTTAGCTTATTTGACAACAATCGTCTCAACAAACCCGTCTGAGTCTCCCCTACCGCAGCCTCCATCGGTGATAATACCAGCTGTTCAGCGCCTTATTTTGGACGGGTCGAACAGCGTTCGACAGCAGATGCTTAAGCTGCTTCAAAGCTTACCTAAAGCCGATATTGCTGGCCATGCTGATTCACTTTTATTACACACTCGAGCTGGCATGACGCACCTCTCCTCCGATATCCGCGTCTTTGCGCTTGATTTGCTGGAATGGATGCTTGGAGTAGCCGGCGATGAAGTTGTCAGTTGCGCTGGAGGTTGGGTAAAGACGTTAAAGTGTTTCCTCAGCCTGCTGGGGTGGCAGTCTCAGTCGGCGAGCAAATGGTCCACGACCAAGTCCTTTGGCAAAGCAGCTAGCGATTCCAAAGTACAAGCAAAGCAGATGTATGTGTTGGCATCATTTATTAGGATCGGCTTAGTGCAGCCAGAAGAGACGTCAACGTTCGAGAATGGAACAAACACTTTCCCGTTATGTCAATCTGAGCATCATATGATGTCTGAACGCTCAAATACCTTTGCACACTTGAACCTCTTTGGCGCTGCCAGGGATGGGGAGGCGGAAATGTACGAAGATCGGGAAGATCGTCAAAGGGTGTTCCATGAGATGGTGGAAAGCGCAGTAAATGCGGGTCTTGAGCAGGCTACAAAGAGTGGCGGAGAGCTTGGGCGCGCAGCCGCGCAGTTGCGCAAGGCTTTGAAAGAGGGAATGGCAGATTTCCGAGGTGAGGATGGCCCTTGAAAGAGCGCTGTACGGTGACTTAGACTTAAACTGTTCGAATTACTTGGAGCTGTTGAGTAGTTAATCAACAGCGTGGTTCACAATCTTCCATTGTCTTTCCTGCTATATCACTGGCCTGATATGCTTCATAGGTTTAATGGTTTCATCGACAATTTCTTGACTATGTGAAGTTCAGAGCATCAGACTACTGCACTACATGCTGCGATACCACACTTATGTACAAGTTCATGTTCGATATTTTGTGATGTATAAGCTGGCTAAATCGAACAGCCGTGACAGCTACTTAGTAGACTTCAGCTCACGGAAACTAATAGAATGCTCCGCCGTAGATCATAAGCTCGAAGATCTCCTCTTCCACCTGATAAATTAAGAGCAGACTCCGGCATATGATGCAATTTTAGAGTGGTGAGTTAATGAATTGAATGTCACCATTCCAATCATCGATGATTATGCCTTTCAGTACAATGTTTGCTTCTCTTTTTTTTCCATTACTTTTTTTTGTTGGCACGGCAATAGGTGCACGGGGGTGAATCAACTGCAGCTGCAATAAGTTTGAGCGTAGACGACTGATTCTATAGAGAGAGAGAGCTATGGAGGAGTTTATATACACGAAGACGCGTTATCCCTTTGCAACGCACGAAGCGCTATAGGCCATGGCGCGTGGGCGCGATGAGTCATAGCGAGGAAGGGAGCGAAAGAAGGGGGCGAAAGGGGGGAGCGAAAGAATGGGATCACGAGACATGGTGTTGACGTCACAGGAATATGATGATCCCAACACCATAGGAATCTAATGGTTCCAACATTTTTCTATTACTTTTTTTCTATATAAATCACCCATTACGTAATCACTATGCGCTGTAACCGAACACCATCTTGACCTCCGCAACAGATGTGCGACAGTGTACCGCCCTTACCCACAGTAAATTTGCTGATTTATCCTTGGTCAAAATGTCCGGGGCCTCCCGACCCGCTGAACTGCTCGCCACAGCTACGCCTCTTGGTACAGTTCCTACGATCAAGAAAGAGGATGACCTACGGAATGAGGAGGATGTGTTGTACAATCCGCGACCTCCATTGGGCCAGCCGAAGAGATACCTGCGCGATCTGAAATTTCTTATTAGTATGTCTCTCTTTAGGCTTATCTGACTTCATATGGCTCACGAACATTTGTAGATGCCCTTAACAAAACGGAGATTGATCTGGATCCGGCGTATCAAAGAGCAGTTGTGTGGACTGCCGATCGAATGTCTGGGTTAATTGATTCATTGATGGGTATGCTGTCTTGATTGTATGCATCATCGCTTTGCTATATTCACTAACTTGACCAGAGAATTACTATATTCCGCCCATCATCTTCAATAGAAATACCGTAACAAAAGAGAATGGCGAGCAGCCGAAGTCAACCCTCATTTGTGTCGATGGAAAGCAACGTCTCTCTTCCATTAAGGCTTTCGTCGCAGGCACGATTCCTTGTCATGATCAAAATGGGGGCAAATGGTGGTTCAGTAGCGCTGACCCTCAAGGCAAATCTCACACCAAGATATTGCCCGAGTGGATCCGGAAACAGTTCCTGGATAAAGAGTTTGTCATAGTCGAATATTGCGATTTATCATCTTGTCAAGAAGAAGATCTGTTTTCCAGAGTTCAAATGGGAGTTCAGCTTACTCCCGCTGAGAAGATGCGCGCGACAACAGGGCCGTGGCAAGAGTTGGCACAATGCTTTGTAACTGATTTCCCAACGATATACTCGCTTCTCAAAGACCGAACACGAGCAAAAGACTTTCAACTAACACTGGCATGTTTCTGTCAGATTGTTGAGGTCTTATATCCAACGGCAGCCGATGGTACTCCCATGGCTAGACTCAACTACATCCATTTATCAAATCTGTTGAAAAACAAGGGTATAGCCGATGACGGCATCAAATCGCGCCTCGCAAACACTTGGAACATGTTTCAAGAACTCATACGACTTGATGAGGCTATTTTTACGAATTCGGATAAAAGACTCAAAGGAGTACAAACATTCGCACCGGCAGAGATGGTCGCTGTCACTGTTCTTATATCAATGTACTCGGATACACGCAGTAATAAATTGTTATTAAGTGATATTCAAGCTTTACGCAATGCGCTCCGAGACGAGTTCGGCGACATACGCATGAACCACAACCTTTGGAAGTTTGTTTGGAATTTCCTGAACAAATTAAAAGATATTCGAGGCCAAGGAGATGATGGCATGATAAACCAAGCTTTGCAAAGTTCATCAAATCAGCGACCGCGAAGCGTTCCAATGTCAACATCGGCGGCGACCGGAACCAAAAGACTAAGAAGCAAAAGTCCGCCTTCTGATCCCAGACTCAGTATGAGCAAGTTATTCCGGCGGGCATCACCGCCTCCGGGGGCTACAAGAGCGGATGCTATCTGCATTGACGAAGCGCCGGTATCGTCGTCTCAACGAACGCGAGCACCGACTCCCTCAAGCTCCGCTGCATCTCCATATCCTATGATACCCTTACCAGCAGGGAGGAACAACATATCATTTAGATCATCAGTGCCTGTGGAAAAAGGTACACAGCGCCACATAACAAGACCACGTGGTCCTATGAGTGGTGGCCCGATTACATCTCCTTCTAAATCACATGAACGATTGGTACCCGTATCACCAGGGCATATCCAGCCTACGCCTCCATCGGCTCAAATAGACTTGGCTAGGAAATCTGCAAAGCGATCGAAGAAGCGGACACCTATGATACCGCAATATGACGGCGTTATTGACTTGACATTAGAGGAATATCCTCGCAAAGAAGCTATCGAGAAAGAGCATATGCAATGGTTTTCCGCACCGTCGCATCCGAGAAGAGATGGTTCACTACCAACAAGTCCCACTAGCCAAAATCTTCAAACAGTCAACCAGCATGATATTGGCAGCTCCCCCATACGGGTGTCGGCGGCTGCCGTTCCCTCCGCTTCGCAGCGCCTCGGTCGGGTACCGCTTCCAGCTACACTACACGGTTTTACGAAAGATCCCAGTCGGGAGCCATTGCATCTAGAAATGCAAATGAAGAAAATTCAGTTGAACGCTAATCGACACGTATACTAAGCGGGCAAAACAGCTCACTACCAATATTTGTGTTTCACGGGATTTCTTATATGCACGTCGGGCCGCTAGGCTTTCGGTTCTTTTGTCAGAGCTGAGCAATAGAACGACTCATTCACTTACAATAGCGGACGTTGACTTTTATGGTGTTCTATGCATATTCTATGTGTATATGCTAATAATAGAGAATGGCCGCTTTTGACATTGGTGTTATACCCAATTTTAAGTCGGGCGCGCCAGGTGATAAAAGTCTAATCTCTTCATTGCTTCTTGAATAATTATATTGTGTTTGTATCAGGTGTGCAGCAGGACTTCTGGCTTGTCTCCATGCTTCGGCTCTAACTGGAGACCTGAAGTGCAGAATATCTATTTATACGCCATGAAGCAGATAAAAATCTTCGAACCCTTGGAGGGGGTTCTGAACCCGATGGTGTTTGGAGAAGACAAACGGTTTGATACACAATCAGATAACGCAAGTAATACTTAACATGTAAAAAAACCATATGTAGCAAACGACCAGGTCTATATCTTTGGCCTGGTGGCCCCTAGTTAGAAAAAAGACAAGCAGAATTCAACACGGAGAAACACTGGACTAAAAGGCTGCAAGGGCTCCCCAGAATGGGTATTGAACGAAAAATTTGAAGAGCTAGACAAACAACTATAAGGACCCCTTAATGGCGGTCTTTTCCAGCTGTTCCGATTCCGCAAGAGCCTATCTATAATAGAGATTCTCAGTATCCATGCTTCTGAAATTCGGCTTCGGTCCATTCCCAAAGCTTCTTGGCCAGACCCATATCCCTACTATACGCGGTCCCCTTGTAGACAATCCCCACCGGCCTGTAGAACTCACCGTTAACAATCTTTTCTTTGTCTACACTGGCGGCCCATGTCTGACACAACGCCCCGCCCTTGGTGTCTTTGAAATGGCCAGGCAAAATCGGCCATAATAATGAGTACACCCAAAGCCCAGCCTTCATCCACGGTGTTGACACAAACTCATTGTACAGGTCCGTAACGATGACACCGGGATGTATGGAGACTGAAGTGATCTGTGGATACCGCGCTGCGAGCTCGCGTGTGAAGAGGATATTGGCAAGCTTGGACTGCCCGTAGCGCCGCCATGTGTATTGCTTCTCGAGCGCCCTCTGATCGAATATAATGCCGCCTGAGGGCGCACCGTACATGCCCATGCTCGAGACGTTTATGATACGAACATCAGAGTCGGGTTGCGCCGCAGTTTCCAACAGCACTGGCATAAGCAGCTTAGTCAACAGCGCGTGGCCAACGTGATTGGTACCAAACTGATTCTCGTGGCCTTGCTCGGTTGTCGAGTATGCCGTCATCATCACACCAGCGTTATTCAAAAGGATGTCAAGGCGTGATTCTTTGGCTTTGAATGTGGAAGCTGCGGCGGCAATGGATGAAAAGGATTTCAGGTCAAGCGACAGATATTCGATTGCGGCGGACGGGACGTCACGTTGGAGCTCTTCAATCGCGGCTGTAGCTTTGGACTCGGAGCGCGCAGCGAGGTAGATACGGGCGGGTGAGTGCTCGGCCAAATACGCAATTGTCTGCTTGCCCAAGCCGGTATTGCCTGGATTCACGCATCAGTCCCTATGCCCTTCTAGCGTGTCAGTCTCGAGCAATTTGCAACATACCGCCCGTTACAAGAATGACCTTGCCGGACAGACTGGGCACGTCGGTTGCGGGGTTGAAATTGCCCATGGGTATTTTTCGAAGGTTGTAGGTGGGCAGATATATCTGGGAAGCGACGCGTAGAACTACGGTGCAGACCTCGACGGCATACGACCAAGCAAAGAGTAACGTGGACATGGTGGACTTCGGGGCCTGATCGCAGTGCCTGGACGGTTCGTTTCAAGCTAGTTCACGCCACCACAATGGCCGAGGCAACCCAATCAGGCAGGGTCTGATTGCACATGTGCACCAATAAAGGCTGAGCAGACGGACTCATGGGGTTGGTAAACACTACGAGCATACAAGTGAGGCGCTGGCGCGCTGTGAACGAAGAAGATAGGAATTAATCCAGATGGAACGGGAGGTTGACTTAGTGCTGACCAGCCGCATCGTTTGGTACCGGCGACCTTGGCGAGACCTAAAGCAACCTCTACTCACTTTTCTCAACCAAGGATTGAATGCAATGCCCTCAAAAGCCACACAGTAGATTCATGTTGCCGCAACGTATCTCCATATCATACCTCATTGATGCAAGAATGTGATCTTCTGTGCTGCATCTTCGCCCAATCCACACCTTTTCCGGAAGTCTCCTACATCCTCCCCCTTTCTCTTCGTCCTTGCCGCAAATTCTTCAAGCGGGCAACTACTACCTGGACCCTTGTCGCATCCCGGAATGGCCGTAATACCATCGTTGATGTTGATCCTTACGTATTTGCTGGATGCCCCAGGCTCTTCCTGGGCCTTGCAAGACAGCATCTCGAATATCGTTCGCCCCCCCATTGGTGATACCTGACTTTTCCGCCATTTACGAGAATGAGCAATGCGGGTGATGGGGAGGTGCTCTGCATCATTGATTATGTCTAGAGCCGTAATCATCGGGGCAATATCACCATCGTGAACACTGTCTTCTGTTACTGGTACGCTCTGCCTTACGCTCAAACAGCCAACTCACAAGCTGAAGAATAACGGACCAGCACCAGAACCTTCGAGCATCAAGGTTGTGGTCGCATTCAGCCATAACCATCCCATAAGAGCAGCATATTTTGTGCCTGGTCCTGCGCGGTAATAATGGAGCACGTCCCTGGCATATTCAAAGCTTAGGAACTCGTCCTGACTGAAAGCATCGCACCAATGGCTGCTTCCACGCACTGTGGTTTCAAACCCACACATTTCTTGCATGGCGTAAATTTCATCTTCTGTGAATTCCATGTCCGGATTGTGCTTTAGCAACCGCGCTCGAATAGCACCAAGATAAGTTTCTCGGAACTTGTAGAACATCGTGTACCCTTTTTCACGTCCCTCTTCTTCATCGTTGACATAACTCAAGCACGTGTCACCAGGGGTTAGCGTGTCTGCACCAAGAGATGAATCTTCGGAAATGACCTCCAGGTACGTGGTGTTCTGCGAATCCAGCCCAAAGAACCCGGCGCCAAAATGCCGAGCAGTATCGATGACACGCTGTGAGTCGCTAGCCCAATATTTGATTACGCGATGCTGAGAAAGAGCGCGAGAAATCAGGTCATGATAGCGAGTCCGCAAACGTACACCTGTAGTAAACGATCCTAAGGTACCTGAAAAGGGCCCGGTAGTTGTAAGCTGTTCGATGCGGGAGTCATCTGTCCAGAACAGTTCCCAATCATTGAAGAAGGCCAGCTCATCCTTGAAGGTAATGCCGCTGTCTCTCATCCTCGAGACAAGGTCTTGAATCCCTATTAAGGCGTAAGTCTATCGACGGGGGCAAGGTCAGATGTTATGTTCCATAAGTTGGAACCCACTTTTGGCTACCCGCTTGGTAGGATATCGCTCAGCATGGCGAGCCATCATGTGCACCTGCTCCACCGTGCACCCTTCTGGTACAGTAATACCTCCCTCCACAGTATCCACAACCTTTTCAACCCAAGGCCCGTTCCCACCAAGATGATATAGAATGTTCCAGTCTCCCTTCGCTACACCAGCTCGCAGGGCTTGGCTAGCACTAAGCCGCTCATTATGCTCTATCCGTTGCGGATGGTACCAGCTATTCCAGCTCGACTGGTGAGGTTTTCCAGTGTATTCATACTGTGAAATTTCTAGGTGATTCTTATTTGATCGAAGGGATAAGTCTGCGGAAGCACAATCGGAGCAGCGTTGAAGTGTGAATGCAAAGAACGTAACGCTTATCGCGCAAATAATAGTCACGGCGCTGGACGACAGCGAAGGCATTGTACTTGAGTGCTTACAGCCAGGAAAGATGCAGCAGTGTTCATGATGAGCACGATGCAAAGATGCACACGAATATAAAAAAGTCGGTGTGTTTAGGTCCAACCGATAACAGAAGGCACGAAGCTTGTTCTAGGCCGAACTTGAGCCGCAACGCCCTCCCTCATGGTCACCACGATATTCCGTCAACGCCGAATAAAGCATTATTATGCTGTTGTTTGATGCAGTTCAGTCTCCGTACACCAATAATGATGTTCGTGCCAAAGCATATATCAACCTAACCAAAGATCTTCCGATGCCTCGGTAACATCAGCAGTGCTACCCCTTGTAAGCGTGGTCTCCGCGGAAAGTGCCCGCTCTCATCTCACCACATCATCCTGAACTGCTTTGCAATCGACTATCTCAATCGATTTGCCTTCAACACCGTGTTACCAAAATGACGGATCGAAAGACCAGCCCACTAGCCAATATACAGCAGAATGAGCTTGATCCCAACGCCTACGTAGAATACCAGCGCAACATCTACGCTGCTCTGCGAAAGCCAACTTTCTCTACCAGACCATTCCAATGGGAGGCACAGGCTCGGCAGATTCTCCCAGAACCCAATTTCATGTACATTTACGGCGCTGCCAGTAGTGAATCAACGCACAGAGCAAACATTTCAGCATTCGAACGGTACAGGCTGCGCCCTTGGATGCTTGTGCAATCCACACGACGAGATCTCTCTGTCGAAATATTTGGAACTCGCTACAACAGCCCACTTCTGGTTGCTCCCATAGGGGTCCAAGAGATAGCTCATCAAGATGCTGAGGAGGCCACTGCTAGAGCTTGCGCATCGGTCAAAGTACCCATGATCTTATCCACAGCTGCCACAAGATCGATCGAACAAGTTGCCAAGGCAAATGGGGCTGGAGACCGGTGGTTCCAGTTATACTGGCCTATTCCCCAGGCTGAAGAATTCACTGCAAGCTTACTGAACCGCGCAAAAACAAATGGGTACAAAGTGCTCGTCGTCACTCTCGACACGTTCATGATCGGTTGGAGGCCACGTGATCTCGATGAATCTTATCTTCCTTTTGTATATGGCCAAGGTTGCCAAGTGGGTTTCTCTGACCCCGTCTTCCAGCGGATGTTCGAAAAGATGGAGGCGGAAGATACCAGAAGTGCGACCCAGAAGATTGCGGAGATATGGGACATTCTCAAACGACCTGGAAGTTTCACGGGGGCGGCGAAGATCCTTGCCAATGCCACCACTATGAAGAAGGCTCGTCTGTTCACAAGCATCACTGCCTCAGGGACATACCGCGAATGGAATGATCTACGTTCGCTTAGAAAGCATTGGGATGGACCTATTGTGCTCAAGGGAATCCAAACGGTCGAAGATGCCCACAAAGCTATTGAGTACGGTATGGATGGTATAGTTGTGTCGAATCATGGAGGTCGCCAGCTCGACGGTGCCATATCTTCTCTTGATGCTCTATCCGAGATTGGCGGAGACAAGAAGGTGAAGGATTCTGGCTTAACGGTTTTGTTTGACAGTGGAATACGTACAGGATCTGATGTTCTAAAAGCTATTGCATTGGGTGCTAAAGCTGTTCTCATTGGCAGACCTTATATGTATGGACTGGCCATGGGTGGTGAGGCCGGCGTCAAGCATGTGCTTAACTGCCTCCTAGCAGACACGGATAATTCCTTGGCGAACTTAGGAAAGAAATCCTTAGCAGACATTGGTCGAGGGGATATAAGAATTATTCAACAGCTAGCCAAGCTGTAGCTTAAGACCATTTGCTCTGGTTTCGAACAGAGCTCGATCATCAGCGCGTGAAGGACTGATATCAATGCAGGTTATTCAGGCCCAAAAATACAAGGACTATGGGGATTATTTCGGAGGTATGTGCAATCATCACAAGTGAACGAATGGATATCAATGAAGTTGCGATGCCGCAAGCAATTAAACGAAAAAGAGGAATTTGGAGCTCACGTCACCCTGTTGCAACAACCGGGTCTAGCACAATCTTCGCTGTGCTGCACATCCTCCCTCTTTCATCTGTCATTCTCCTCAATCCTGGTGCCAAAACAGTGCCTCTTCTGCCATTGCCGTCCCAAACGAACTCGTATATGTATGACTGCCCGTACAGCCATAGGCTTAGGTCTAAAGCATCACCTATGATATCAAGCAAACTGTCGTCCTTGTCTTGATCATTACATGCCGGATTTGCCCAAGGAAAGAACGTAAGGCTGAAATGCTCGGCTGCTTCGCGTGCATCGGATTGGCGTGACTGCAGGGAGGCGGTGTTCGGGGCGTGCAAATGTACGGCGAGACGTTTGTAGAGGATATACGCAACTTGATCATCTATATCACAAGTTAGTCTCTATTTTTGAGTCCCGTCACGGTGGTTCTGACCTGGAGACTCAGTTAACCGTTCGTCATCCCTTAGACCTGCGACTTCGACAGGGAACAAAGTCGATTGCGGCTCCGCTGCCGGTGACACAATACTCAGTATGTACCCCATTAGAGCATGCTTTATGGCCACAGTAGGCGCTGAAGACAGTCCCAAGATTTCCGCTAGGTTCACCGATTCGCTACCAAACTTCTTTAGGTCGACCTCCATACTCGGCGTTAGTGTAGCCTGCACGTCTCGATAAAAGTTGTCAACATGTTGCAGGACCTGGCTAAACAAGGCCGCCACCTTGTCTTTGACGGTTTGTTCGTCTGCAGCTGGGGGTAGAATGCCAGCTAGAAAATCAGAAGAATTGGACAAGTCGGCCAGATCCAGACTTCGTTTCCTTGGAATCGCAGCAGCGGCGACTGGTGGTGGGGCGATGACTTGCGAGACCTGGACGTACGGTGAGTTTCCTCCCTTCAACGAAGTGAGAAAATCGGTTGAGTGGTTTTCGAATGAATGTGCAGAGGGCCGTTTCCGACGCTTAAACAGCATGAAGGCTACGAAGAATGCGATGGCACCACCGACAATTGCCGTGGCGATTGCGATACCAGCGGCAGCCCCTTTGGAAACCCCATTCGAACCACTACCTCCGCTCACAGCTGACGCCGGCGCCGGCGCCGAGGTAATAAGAGGGTCCGTCGTTAGAGATGCAGTTGAAGCAGCATTTGACAAAGTGTTCCTGAAGCTCACGGATGATGTCGGTAATGTGTGTGCTTGTGATGCTGAAATGGTAACTGGATTTTCGTCGTGTTTGCGAGTCGGAGTTGACTCGCCTTTTGTATCGGATGGTTTGTCGATTCCGTCTTCGCCTGAGACCCCAGTCTGTGTTGTCGACACTGCTGGCTGACAAGTCTGTTGTTCATCGTCCCAAAAACCTTGACATAGCGACGCGGCCATGCTTTGCACATTAGCCACTCCTAAGCGCGCAGAGAGTGGAACAGTATAAGGATCCAAAAGGACGAAAAGAGAGGTAAACCAGGCATGTGCGCCGTCTTTCATGTATAGTTCGACATTGGCCCAGAATCCTTCAGCACGCCTCTCGCACGGTGCGGCTGAGCCTGCATAGCCTCGCAAGTGATCCGCACCTGCGCATAATGGGGCCCCAGGAGTCAGCCCCAAGTACGGGTTAGTGCTCGACGCAGCACTTTAAGGCGCACGGCGGCCAGCGCTGAGGTGGTGCAGCGACATGCCGGCTGATGCTCGGATCGAGAGGGAGGATTCTGGTCATTGGAGGCTGGGCAGAGGCGCAACATTGTCTTAGTCTTGGGCTCTTGGTGTATCTATTTGGGAGACGCGTGCTAGTCCGCACACAGCCTAGCCGATACGGCGCGTATCCATCGTTAATTAGACCAAGTGGCTTTTCACTCCTCCATGTCTCATGACACCAGATTGCGTTCCATTGCCTCGCCTTTGGACCCCGTCCGCATCCGGGCGTTTGATGACCCCGCGCCTTGTCCATATCGACTCGGCCTTTTTCACGGTGACATAGCATCACCTTGCGAGCCCGCGACGTCATGTGAGCATGCTTGTTCTGCCTTCGATTTGGACTATGTATCATACAGCCTTGTCCTCGCAACTCGCATCTCGCAAAACAGCTTCCCTGCCTCTTGGTTCTGCTGTGCTTTAACCATTCTTCCACACTCCTACGATGCAAGACTTCACCAAGCTCGTATCCTGCCAGCTATTTCCACTCTGCGTCGGAGTTTCTACCAGCTCGTACGACGGTGCAAAGCCTCCTGCCGCCCATCCAGTGTAGCCCAAGTACACGTCACTATTTTGACTGATTCTCGTTAATCGTCGTTCTTCCTCTCGTATCTTGCCAACTTACTTCAAGTATCGCAGCTGGGAGCACATATACTGCTGGCAGCTGGCCGTGTTCCCGCCGCCTGTCTCGCTCAGGATGGCTTGTCTGTTGTTGGACCTCAGCCATGTTGCGAGCGGCTGGAAGGCGTTGCTGATGTTATCTTTCACACATTCGGTATGAGTACCCGAGTTGTCCGAGTCGAGGTACTAGATCATGCCAAGTGAATATCCTGCTCGGTTTACAAAGTCCAGTAGACTGACCTTGTGTACGTCCATGATTAAGTTCGTCTTGGAACCATCTGGATTCGTAACATTGTTGAGGGCGTCAGCCGACCCGCTAGAAACGAAGGTTTCTGCCGAGGCTTTGGGTTTTGTTAGCTTACATTGACTCTCCTCGTAATCTAAAACGTACTGAACCCGTTGCCGGGGAGGAGAATGAGGTTGTTCTTCGCACTCGTACTACGGATCGCTGTAACAACCGTCTGAACTGTGCTCGCCCACTTCTTTATGTCCTAAATACAGTCAGTAGATGATTCGAATCAACCCGACATCTGCTCAACACGTACCGGAACATCATGAGGCTCATTCATGACGCCGAAAGCGATCTTACTCTGCGATCCGTACTTGGTTGCCAGTTGTCTTAAACCACAACGTCAGCATCTCCCAACCTAAAATCCAACCATCAATATGACTTACTTCCACACATCAGCAAACTGGGCAGCAGTTGGCCCTCCCTGATCGATGATCTGGCCATTCCATCTAGCATAGTTGTGAATGTCAAGGATGCATAGCGCTGCGCCAGAATTAAGGCAGCCTTGCACGAGTCTGTCATATTGCCCGGCATTGTTAGAGTTGAGCTGTCCACCCAGTTGGCCATTGACCAAGAACTGCCATCCAACTGGTAAACGGAATGCGTTGAGCGAGTCGTCCTTGACGAAATGGTTCATCTGCCCAACAGCGTTGGCCCCGCTGACAATATCGTATGGCTTGTTGTTGCCAGTTAGGGAACAGGTCCCATCGATGGTGCAGCCAAAGTCGAATCCAGCAATGTTGACACCAGCATATTTCACCTTGGACGCGCGAGGCGTCGGTGAAGAGAGTGCCACCGATGCGAAAACGCTAAGTGCGAAGACCGAAGACTTCATATTTACCGTTGGGTAGGAAATGGGCTTGAATATTTAAGACACGGGTCGAAGCACGAGTGTCACTCAGAGCATTTATACATGGGCTCTGCTCGATTGCAACGGACCAGCCATTACGATCCGCAAATAATTAGAGTCCATAATGATCCATCTAACCCCGTACGGGATAAACAAACCCACTATCCGTCTTCTTAATTCCACCAGCACGTCAAGCTTCCCTAGGAAATGCACGGTGGTGGAACGTGACTCAAGTTCCCCAATTTTCCATTGTTTCAAGGAATGACATTGCCGGGAAGCTTGACCCCGCTTGTTTTCTGTGCACCAGCAACGCTTACAGATAAATTACCCCCGGAAACACTGGGAACGATCACTCTCGAATAGATTGCCAGGACTAGAGAGGTCGTCCAGAAAGCTTAACGGATCTTGTCAGTGCTTGATATTAAGCGGAAGACTTGGACGAGGTGCCGATAGTAAGTGGGTCTCTTCGTCGGCAATAGATTGAGTAGGCCCGCCTCGGGTAAATTAAACTGAACACCACGGGGTGTTAGCACCACGCATTATCATTGCATAGACCATACGGCTTTAAAGCCAATTCAAGGTTTGTATACAAAATCACATTTCGTATTGTGTGTTCGCTGCACCTTTGGCAAGACCAAATCCACATGTATTTGGGCCTGGTCAAGATCCGACAAAGCTATAGTGTGACCATGCCTATTAACATTTTCAACTGAACGATCGGGAAACCATCTGTGGAACTTCCAAGGCGATGCATCTGCATTGAATACTTCTATCTAGTCCTAGGGCGCTTTGTTATACTACCGTACTTGCATAAACTGAATCATGATTAATCTTGGGGACAACCCACCCCCATACTCTGCGTCAACTGGGTATTATGTCCGCAATTGCAGGTACCTAGTTCAGCATGATGAGGTCACCATTTTCGGATGCCTCTGCTGCCTCGGCAAGCACCTCGCGGCGCTGCCGGTTCTTCCTTATAGATGTGGCTGAGCCTATACGCTGTTCTCGTACGGACGCAGACGGCTTGACGGCCCTAAAGTGACCGAACACAGAAGACGTATAACCATCGCCTTGTGTAGCATGTTGACGTTGCCGCAGAGTGGGCCTCAGGTACCTAAACCCCTCTAAAACTCTCTTTCTAGCAACATACTCGTCGATATCCTGGATATCCTCTTCCGCATGAACGAGTCCAAAGTCGAAAGCCTCCAAGGTCTTTGCAATGATTCGAAACAGTGCTTCTGCCATTTTGCACGGAAATGCATTGCCAATCTGCTTCGTTGCTTCAGTCTTTCCGGATGAGAACACGTAATTGAGTGGAAAGGTCTGGAACAGTGCAAGCTCCCGCGGAGTGAACTTTCGGCTTCCGGAATAGTGGTAGTTGCTGTAACTCCCACCATCAGTCGTGATGCAGCCCCTGACCAAGCTTGTGCGAGGGTCATATGGTGGCTTGTTCATCCTCTTGCTAGTGGCTGGTTGGTGGTGCTCATCTCTCATTGCTATGTTGCCCAAACGCTCAAGAGGTTCCAAAGCCTGTGCAATAGTAACCTTCCGAACACCATGTGACGGCAGTGGAAGTAGCGGGAGGGGCGTTCCTCGCCTACGACTGTCAGCATACTTCTATGTTAACTAAGGGGTGAAAAATATCAAAATCATTGAGCGTATACTGATACCTGCAACTTGCAAGTCCTTAATGGCTAGCATGCTCAATGTCTCTTAGCATATTAAAAGACAACTTACTTTGCTGCAATTAAGAGAAGTCGCTTGCGACATTGTGGAACGCCAAACTCTGCCATGTCGACGATTCTGTAGCGTAGGTCATATCCAGCTCTCACGACATCGTTCATCAGTAGCTTGAAATTCTTTTGGTGTTCTTCGAAAGTGACCAGTCCAAACGTCTGTTCTAACGTGGCTACCCTTGGTTGTAGCGCCTGGATGATTGGGCCTACGGTATAGATTGCTTCATAGTTAGCCTGGTCATTCTTCCCGTGCCGCGTGCTGCGTATTTGTTAATAGCGGTCTGTATACAAACATTATTCCACTTACTGACAAGGGGACCACATCTGGCAAGGTGGACTCAAGCTTGAAGAGGATTTAGCAATTATTTCATGGATTGACATGCTCGAAAACTTACTGAAGAACATCCACCTTCATGTGCTCTTTGGTGTAGCCTTTAGGTGGAAAATTGTGAGCGTCCCCACAGTGCGGTACTGCGCCTCGATGATTTTCGCTATATGCTTCTATAGCGCGTTCATTGTGGTCCAATCCCCAGTGCACGATCAAGCCTGCTTGATGTGCACCTTGTGAAGCACCTCCAACCCCGCAAAAGCAGTCTCCGAAAGTATAACGAGCATGCCTAGTTGCCATGAATGTCTTGCATCGTTTTGACGATCCATCTGCTTCATCCCCGTCGATTGGGATTGAGCTTTCCGGGGATGTTCCCTCTGAGTGAATTGAAGGGGGTCCTTTTGCATGTTCATCTGCCTCGCTGGAGTAGATATGTCGCACCACACCGCCATAAGCTTTGCCATTTCTGTGAGTTTCCAGAATATTAACGGCACGGCAGACGAGACGTCCATGATTGAATACCCATTCTCTAGCCTCATCTTGCGACTGACCGTTGAGTCCACGGTGACCACCAGTGTCTCTGAAACTGTGCAGAGGATACGGTCTATTTGTGATGACGCAGTCTCTTATTCGACGTACTTCCGTGGTAGAAACATCGATCATTCCTTGATTAAAAGCATGCGTGGAATCATTGGCGTCAATGTTAAGTACCATGACCAGCTCGTTCAGCTTCCCTTGAACCATATTAACACAAGTCAATGATAAAGCCGTTATCACTTACAGTCAAAAATCTGGCCATGATACTTAGCTCGACGTAAGCGGTAACCTCGAAGCCGAGCTTCGTCTGTTTGTACATTGCGGATAATATACTGAACCCGTAGGAAGTCTCCGGAGTGCAGCCCATCAGCAGAACGGCTGCTACGATCCTTAAGCTCAACCGTGCAGCCTTTCTTGATGTTGATGCCATTTGAGAAGCGGTAGCGTTTCTCCTCAACATCAGGCAACTGGATTATGGATTTGTCGCCTCGCCGATCTCGCTGTAGCGGAGCTGGAGCCTTGTCTTCATCATCAATGCTGATGATGTCCGGCTCAGATGGGTCGATATCACTAGGACCTGCAATGTTTCTAAGTTAACCACAGGTCTAATGCTACATGAAATAGGGACGAGTAGTTACCAAAGACTGTCCAATCATCTCCGGAATCTGATGGAACCGAGATGCATTCAAGCTCGTCCAAAATCGAAGACGGTGGGCTACGATTTGCCATAATGACAGTGGAATGGTATGGAGTTGCCAAGAGTGTGAGGGAGAAAAGGGCGGGGGTTAGATGAAACAAATAAGTAGGTCTTGGTTACGTTGGCATCGAGACAAGAAGTTCGCTAATGGAGAGCTCGAGCGCAGCTCTTGCGGTGAAAGTGAAGGTGAGAATAGAACTTGTCAGTGCAAACGAAAGGCCAGGTGAGGCAGACTCAAGTACTTGGTTACAGTAGTAAGCTCTCAGAGCTATGTAGGGTCTCAACTTTTGTAGACCGGTCAGACTCACTCTTCAACAGACTTTTCAGAAGGCTCTGCAGATAGAGCTCTTTGAGACTTCAAAGTGAATTTACTTTGGTCGTTAGTACCGTTTGTGGAGTTTAGAAATCTTGGTCACCATACTTACTACTAAAACTTTTCAGGAGTCTTCTACAGCGCTTGTTAATCTACAGAGATTTCGTTTGCTTTATTCCAGCCTTTCATATAAATGTACGACGATGGTCTGAATGAATATGTAAGGTCAAACCGCTTTTTTAGAGACTTTATTAGTTATCGAACTTCAATTACCTAGTGATGGAGCTCGACATATTACACTATATGAAACAACGGAGATGTAGCTTAGCAATCGTGATCGTGCAAAAGGTAATGACACATATACTTTATCAATACAAAATTCGGGTCTATAATGGCTTCGGGTTCGAATCGAGAGATTAAGATGATGGAAATCACCGTATCGTCTTCTCCACAAAGTCTCTCTCTAGTCGACCAACCTCCTTTTTGAAGGTCTCAACCTCCTTCCAGCAGTCCAACGGCCGTCGATCGTTTGTCCGCAGGCATGATACAACGTCCTCCTTGGCCTTGTTCACCTGGGCATCAGCTTGTTCTAACTTTTTTCGCGCCTCCAACTTCTTCTTCAATGCCTCAATCTCCTTGGTCACGCTTGAGTTGCTCATGTCTTTCTGCTTCTGTTTCTCGGCGAGGGTAGCGGAACTCGATGTGATGTCACTGAGCTGCTCAGTGAAGGACGGCTCTGCCGGTGGCTTCTCAGCTTCGGTAGATAGCGACTTGGAGATTTCAGCAAGCTTCTGTGCTTCCTCCTCTCGCAATTTCTCGAGCTCGGATGTTAAACGGCGCTGGTACTGAAGCTCCTGCTGGTTGGACCGGGCAGAGTCGGTCTGGTCAAAATCCGTCAATTCCTATTCCCAACCAATATTGCCAGAGATTTCTCACCGTGGGGTTGTTCTGCAGCGATTGGACTAGGCCATTGGAGAACCGGACGGGGGCGTCTCTATGTAGAAAAAGCGATCAGCATCGAACATCACCAGCAGAATGCATTGGCGCTAGAAAGAAGTACGTACGATGAGAACACGTGCTGTGAGACGTCAGCGGCAGGTTTTGAGTTCTCTGCGCCCATTGTGAATGTAACAGCGACGCGGGATGTTGTCACTAAGCTTGCTGGAGCTGGCAGAAGTCGGATCGCGGACTTGGCGGGAGTATGTCGGCTATGCCAAGGCCGATTAGACCACCTCGCGCATCACTTTTGATCCATGATGCACCCGCGTGTTTGTGACCACTCAGAGCCACTCAACCCTATTGTCATTTACCTTTCGACGAGCACTAGATCTGGTCACGGCAGGTGAAATACCACTGTCCTGATTCCTTCCAGTACCATCCCCAGAGCCAGAGGCTTAGGGCATCATACCACAGCTATGCTGCAGTCTTCTATAACCTCGTGGCTAAAGAAACCAACTGCGCCCAAGAAAGCTGCGCAACCAATACCTCCACCAGAGCCTGCACTAGCGCTTCTCTGCTCGCGAGCAGAAGCTCCGATATCTGAACCTCGGGGTATGTCTGGTTCGGACGGGGCACACGAAAGTGAGCACGTGCAGCATGAGCCTACCGCCATATTCTCTATTCTTCCGCCTCCCTCCAATGTTGAGCTCACGTCTTTATCAAATGAGCTTATGCCTGCCTTTAAACGACTTCTGACATTGACTCTTCCTGTATCGTATCCATCTATCTTCTTCAGTGAATCCATGAAAGAGCCATTCCATAGTATAACTCTCATGGCACTCTGGCACCCATCCCCACTAGCTGAGGCGCCTACCTCAACTACGGAAAAGCCGCGTCTAGTAGGGGCAATTCGATGTCGTATTCTCCCCGAAGCGAGCCTCTATATATCCACTATCAGCGTTCTCGCACCCTATCGATCGCACGGCATTGCTGCATATCTGCTACAACGAATCGCTGTTAAGGCGTCTCAAGAACACGGTGTAACGTGTATTACAGCGCATGTTTGGGAGGCCAATGATGACGGGTTAGAGTGGTACAAAAAGAGGGGTTTCGATATTATCGGGAAAGAAGAAGGATACTATGGAAAGCTGAAGCCTTCAGGTGCGATTCTTGTCCGGAAGTGGATCCGTGTAGCCGACTTCTTACCTCGTTTGGGACCCGAAAGCAATGAGAAGAAATGAAAACGACTGTTTGATGTTACACTCTGGAAAATACTGATAAGCAAGTACCTTGAGACCATCCCGTTGGCAGCATGCATAGCCCGTGCCATCGGTTCAGTCTCCTAATTATTCACCGCACATCCGGTCGCATGGTAACATGGAAGACTTCATGTCGCCGACCGCCAGGAGACCGTTTTCGCCTAATACATTGGACATCAGGCGCCAATGATTGATGGTTGAGCAGTACATCAATCTTAGCCATTCACATCAATCTGCAAGCCAACCTTTACTAATGTCGATGGTTTATGGTCATCCTACCACAAAACTGGGTTCTAGAATGAATCATTCCGAGGGCTCACTCGCACTTGCTCCTAGTTCCTCGTATTTTGTGACACCACTCGGCTTGGTAAACATATTCTATGCGTATGCTCAAACTCAAATTATAATTCCTAGGCATGCATCTTCATCCTTTTATCCGAGTACGAGCAATCGTCGACGGGATCAGCTCACCGAACCCACCATCTTGGTTTTCGGCTGCTTGATCTGTGTTGAACAGGTTCTTTCGTAACGCGTATGTGCCATGCCCAGCCTTTTGACAAGGATGACATCCATATCAATATGCGGATAAAACGGGATCAACTCACCACCACGCGAGCTACCCAAAATAACTTCCAGCACCGAGACTTAAGATCCCTCTACACATGGGCTCTTCTTTGTTCATGTGAATGATCTTAATGAGGTGGGAATTGAACTCCATATCTGTCGTTCTTGTGGTGCGCTGCAAAGTTTTCGACTCTTGTAGAGTTTTCTGGGATACTCCCATACCAGTCAGACGGAAGTAAGCAAGAGTTATCCGTGGACCTGGATATGCTTATACGAGACCACGGATAAGCGAACAATCTACAGTGGGCCTGGCCAAATGTCATGCTCCTCTCAACGATGAGAGAATGTTAGCCTCAGCATATAAGCACATACATTGTGGAGTATAAATCGGCATCTATAACTTCCTATTGTTGATACAAATGGTCCAGCTGGCTCTCATACACGCATTTGATGTTTAGAGTTACTCAAGATTAGTCTACCCAAAATGCTACTCTATAAGGTTACCGCAGTTATCTTCACGTTCTCCATCTGCGATGCATTGGTATAAACTATAAAGGCCATACCACTTTTACGGTTTCTGAGGTTCAACAGGATTCTTTCAACCCAATCCATAAACGACAAGGCGAAGGGGAAATATCGTTTACAACAATATGCGTCGGCCCTGGCTGCGTCGGCGTCCCGTCATTCCCCACGCCATTCCCGACTCGCAAGACCTCAAGCACCTTAAAGACTACTACTATAGAGACAAGTTCTTCGAGGATTCCCCCAAAGACAAGTTCGTCAAGCATTCCTCCAAAGCCAAGCTCAACAAGCAAATATATTCCGACATCGACACCGACACCGCCTACCAAGGTACTAGCGTTCCATATTTCTATCTCCTTGTTCATTTTATGCTCACTAGATATCTAGACTTCGAAATCTTCGCAGCAGCCGTCAAAAACGCAGACCGAAGAAGTGGGTCCAAGTAGCACGAGGTGCCCTGTGCCATTATACTACCAGTGCGGGGGTTATTATAATGGTACACCTTGGAAAGGGTGCATTAAGTGCGTCCAAGGAGCGAAGTGTGTGGTACAAAATGGTATGTCTCTTAGTTTCCCAACCCGACTCAGTAGAAGGACTTCAAGTGCGTTGTCTATTATGTCGGTTGGGTGGCCTTAGAGCCACGACCGGAATCGACAAGATCATGCCGACTATATATTTTTACTAACATACAACAGAATGGTACTACCAATGTGTTGCGGATGAATAGCTGGATATTTGTGTAGATAATCTGCTTTTGTCATCACGAACAGGACCAATGAGGAAATAGAACCTTGGAATGAATGAAGACATTATATGCCCTGATAACAGTTAACTATGATCAACCATGAATAAGGTGCTGATTAAAGCTGACATGGCAGACTGGAAGGTCTGATACATGTTCTAAGTGGGGCAAAGCTCAAAGCTGCCCCTCCATACCTTCCCCACCAAACGAATCGTCGTATACAACTAATGCCTAACCTCCGCCCCAACTCCGAATTTCTTTGCAAATCGCAATTTCATACCAAACCATTTTGTGTTTCCTTCGCCCACCCAACCCGTGTTAGATTAGTCCATCGGTTTCGTATTGTGTTCTTTTCTGTTCTCTGCACCGCCCATACCCTGGATCATTATATAATTCTACCCTCATTTACAAGTCGTGCAAATCTCCACTCACAAACAAATGCCGGACCCCCGCGTCTTCATTATTCGACACGGAGAGACTGAATGGTCACTCAACGGCCGGCATACAGGCACCACGGAGCTCTCTCTGACCACCAACGGGGAAAAGCGAGTCCGTGCAACAGGCAAAGCCCTCGTCGGTGATGACCGACTGATAGTTCCTGGAAATCTGGCACACATGTAAATCTCTCCCTCAGCTCCATACTCCGCATTCCAGAGACAAGCGGAGAATGACATTAACTACCCAAAAGCTACGTATCGCCACGCCACCGCGCTCAACGCACCCTCGAGCTCCTCGATCTAGGCTGTAAAGACAGATACCCTTGGACCAATTCAGCGCCCCAATGTGACACGCTGGATATCCGCACGAGCGCCAGCATCCAGGTGACGGATGCGATCCAAGAGTGGAACTACGGCGCATACGAAGGCCTCACCTCGGCGCAGGTACGCAAGCAGCGGAAGGAAAAGGGGTTGAACGAGGACTGGGTATGGTACCTCTCAGGACAGTTTTGTCGCCATGTTCTGGTACACGCGGGAATTCTGACATATTGGCTTGTGGACAGGACATCTGGCGCGACGGCTGCGAAGATGGCGACTCCCCCGAAGACGTGACGGCACGCCTCGACGCCCTGATTGCTGAGCTTCGCGAGAAATACCACAAGGGACGCTTCGGCAAAGACGCAGGGTGGAAGGGCAGAGACGGAACAGGCCCCAACGACGTGTTGATCGTGGCGCATGGACACATACTAAGGGCATTCGCAGCAAGATGGATCGGGAAGCCGTTGGAGGATAATCCGAGTTTGATTCTGGAGGCAGGCGGTGTGGGGACATTGAGGTGAGTTGAGAAAAGCGGGGTGTTTGGTGTTGTGCTTTGAGACCAGAGTGAGCTGACTTACTGGTAGTTACGAGCATCATAATATTAAGGAGCCAGCAATATTATTGGGTGGTGCGTTTGTGGTCGATGTAGCTGAGAAGGAAGACGAAGGATAGACCAATGTTATTGAGCCACCTTTTCCACAACTAAAAGATGCAGTACTTCAGAACCCCTATGATCTTGCAATCACTTAGAAATTTGGGCCTAACCCTGTTCACATTACGCTCGGGCGACTACTACACTACAGAGACTACCTCGGCTGTGGAGCACAAGCCAATTGGGATTTGTTTTTTTATTTCTAGTACATGACTACTTTCGGCACTACTAATTATCTGCCAGAAAGCGGATCATGTAGAAAACCGAAGGCGAAGAAGACTCGTGAAGCTCTTCATGCTCACCCCTCACTATCTTCAATTTCAAGCACAATTGTGAAGCTGACGCGAATTCCACTTTCTGCTATTCCACCGTATCGCGTAATCGGGATCCATCCGTCAATTAACCAGCTTTTGGTATTCGAAAGATTTGCTCTTTGACTTTCGAGTGAACTCATCGGCATTCTTAAGCATCCAGAGTGTAAGTTCACGCACAGCATAGGCATCCTGCAGGCAATCCCTACCAAAAGGAGATTGACCCGAGGGTTTGATCTGCAGAAAATCACGGCACAGGCTGTCCAGATGGAGCTGTTGCTTAGATAACGGTCCATCAGCTGCCTTTTCGACACATTTGACGATGTCCACAGCCGTTCCATGCATCAAGCGAAGCGAGTCGAGATCGTCTCGCAGCCTGTATCCAAGCAAAATCGTCTTTCGATCAAGGAATTTTCCGAGGGCAGTACGAGCAGCCTTCCAGCTCTTTATGACTTTGAAGCCGGCTTGTCGTGCAGCCTCGATGTCATGCAATCCAGTCAGTCCGGTGATACTAGTGTTCCAATCCCTGATCTTGGTCTCCGTGGGAGGGCAAATGAGATAGTTGAGCAGAGGCCGGCAAGTCTCAACGTCAACCGCAGCAATTTTGACAGGCTCGGGAAGGCCATTCTGCGTCACTATTGTGCTACAGCAAAGAACGGCAACACGGAGGCCAGGCTTTTCGGCTAATGGCTCTGGCAGGGTGGAGACATCGCTAACGGGATGGCCGCTTAGAAGTACAGGGAAGGCCCGGGACCCTGGACAATAATGCTCCCTACGGAGTCGTGGATGCAAATGGATCATTGATTCCAACATGTCGGCAAACAGCGGCTGCTTTTGCGCAGGAATTCGGGTGAAAGGAATATTGTTATACAAGAACTTGCCATCGCTAGTGATGACAATATCAACAGGAATTTGAAGGCGCATGATCTCTTTCTGAACGAAGTTGGCCTGTTCCGCATCTGACATAGGAGGTGGAGCAACCATTACGGCAGGTACCGCGGGCGGAGACTGGCCACTCATTGAAGCACCTGGTTGTACAGGCTTCGCCTGGCTGCTCATTAAAGCATCTGGCTGTAGAGACTTCGCCTGGTTAGGCATTGTAGCATCTGGCTGCAGAGGCTTCGCCTGGCCACTCATTGAAGCATCTGGCTGTAGAGGCTTCGCCTGGCTGCTCATTGTAGCACCTGGCTGCAGAGACTTCGCCTGGCTGGGCATTGGAACATGTGGCTGCAGAGACTCTGGCTGGTTCACCGTAGCAGCTGATTGGTTGCTCACCAGAGCAGCTGGTTGGTTGCTCACCAGAGTAGATGGCTGGAGAGACTCTTGCTGTCTGTTCGTCGAAGCGAACGGTACAGACTGCGCAGAGCATATACTTGGAAGAGCTGTCTGATTCCCTGCAGGAGCATCTCGGCCACGACGAGCACGGTGACGCGGCTTTTGAACCTGCTTGTCGAGAGCGTCAGCGAAGCTTAGGTGAGTAATGCGGTCCACTAATACCTGTCCTGGATCAAAGTGAGTGTCTCGTTTATGCTTCTCCAGGTTCTCCTTGGATCTGAACGTCCTGCGACAGCTGCGTACATCGCATGCGAAGATTACAGGCTTGGGAGCTTGGGGCGGTAGAACTTGAGAGGCATTACTGCCCACTGCACCCACGATAGGATGAGCTACGGTACTAGTCTTTGCCGCGCAGAAAAGGGAATGCTTGTTGTAGAGATGTTCGGACTCGTACGCGTTTTCACACTTTCGACAGAATAGGCCATCAACGTCGCTTGGGGTGGGAGGACGGCCGTATTCCAGATCAGCGCCTTCAATTCTTGGTTAGATGACACTCACTACAAGCAAAACCTTCAGAGTACTTACCACGAGTGACTGGGACGAGCACGTCGTCATCAGCGTAGGCGTTGCGAGGAGCAGGCGTCATCGGCGGAGCCGCCATGGTAGCTGCATCCTGGTTCATAAGCGAAGGCTTGCTTTTGTGTTTTCTATGGTCTGAGCATGGGGATGGGAAGGCACGATGCTCGTTGTACAGGAATATTGTCAGGAAGGCGTCGCCACAGGTCTCACAAACATGATCACCGCGGCCATGCCCATTTTGAAGCTTGTGCAACTCAAGTGCCAGCGTGTCGCCGAACTTCAAATCGCAAGTTGGACAGGGTAACTTGGGATTCTCCGCTGGCGGATGATTCGCCATATGATGGTTATACCTGGAGTGACAATCAGTACAGAGTGTGCTGCTACGTGCCGAGTCAACATACTCCTTCCTTGAGGTAAACTTATCGCCGCATATGGCGCAGTAATGATTTTTCTGCGCGACCATGGTCGATGCCCCTTGCGTACGCAGCCTTGTTCCGAAAGTGCAGTGAGAAAGGCAGACGCGGTGCAGAGGAAAGTGGAAGCAACACTTTGTTGTGTTGCTGGTGCGTTGACCACGGGTGAGTCAGCGGGCAATGCATAGGGACTGCAAGTGGGAAGGGAGAAGTAACGTGACTGCGAGTGGGCGTTTGTCCTGGTGCTTGTTGCTCCGGTCACTGCTTCTCCTTGTGCGGGTGAAGGTTTCTATGGCGACCATGACTTTTTAATGTGAAGGCAAAAAATCCGGGCATCAACTCTGCTAGACTCGCTGCTGCTGCTGCTGCCGAAGATGCTCGAGCCCTTGGCTAGCTTGGGCATCTGCTCATGATTCACATTCGCCCTGTCCGCTCGCCTCCGCCATGGTGTGGCCATGTCTGCATCTATGAAGGCACTCGTTTCTTATGGCCTCTGATAAGATGCTAGGGCTTGGGCCGGAATTCTTCTCCAGCTCTCGAATGCACACGAAGGATACGTCAATCGCTGCTGCGCGACGTCTGCCTGGACGCTCTGCACATCACCTATGCAAAGCGTATCGAAGTAGAACAAAAAGCTACATGCAGCAATTGCCAAGAACAGAAGTTGGATTGGAGGATCAAGAAGCAGACAGCCCATCTAACGACGGAAACGATGGGCAACCACGAGCAGCTATCATCAGTGTCGTCGTCGGATGACGGAGCTACATGCAACCGGCCGTGTGGGGCTCGGGCTGTTCCGCCCCATGCCAGCCGAGGGCAGCTCGGCTACCGTCACGTGCTTCAGGCTGGACATGGGGTACGCGACTGGGCTGGGAATCCGTGGGGAACTGCCGGCCTGCGCGGTACATATACGTTTGATATTCGTGTACATATTCCTCCTCTCTTTGTACGTCGTTAGCTTTATTCTCCTTGTCCCTTGATCTATCCTGGAAAAGTGAGAATATCGCAACGCAATGGCTCTCGGTTCGTTTTCCCACACGCTCTGCTCGTCCCGCCCGGTTCCTGGAACTAAGCCCCATGTACAGTCCCCGTCGCAGGCGCAATCACAGCTGCAACCGCAGTCGCTGCCTATCTCGACGCCAAATTTCACATCCACAAAGACGTTAAGACATTGCGGCAGTACAAGGCAATAGAGAGCGAATTCCAAGCAGAAGGCAAGCTGTCCTGCCGCCCCTACCCGCCCTCTCCACCCAATAGCTAACCTGCACTCTCACCAGCCAAGAATGGACGCCGGAGTCTTTGGTACTGGTTTGAAAGACAGGCCCACCAACGTACCACCACCGAGGAAGCCATTTGGTCGCGCGCCGGCTGCTACACGTGGGCCGAAACCTATGCGAACGCTTGTCGATACGCCCAGTTCTTCCTACAAAATGGCGTCGAGCCAGGAGAACTGGTGTCACTGTACCTCACAAACCAGCCCGAGTTCGTATTTGCACATCTTGGCTCTTGGGCTGTCGGTTCTGCGCCAGCCTTGATAAATCACCATCTGGCTGGAGATGCGCTGGTACACTGCTTGAAGGTCGCGGGCGGGAAGCTGCTGGTCGCAGATAGCGATCCGGAGGCTCGAGAGCGGATCGAGGCGGTGCGTGATAGGATTGAGGGGGAATTGGGTATGACAATCAAGTTCTTGGACCAGGATCTGAAGGGCCAGATCCTACGTATGGAGCCAAAGAGACCGGAAGACGAATACCGCGCTGGGGTGACAGGAACATTTCCCATCTTCTTGTTCTTTACAAGGTTAGTTTGTTCAGAGCGATGATATTTTAGCCAGCATGCTGACTGGCCGTCCCAGTGGTACAACCGGGCACCCAAAAGCTTGCCCATTCGAGACCCAGAGAGCCAGCGTCTTGACCAAAGGAAGAACAAAGGACTTGAACCTTAAACCTGGACCCCAAGGCGATCGGTGGTACGTTCCTATGCCTTTGTATCACGGCACTGGCGGTACTACGGCCCTTTCCTGTGTGCTTTCTGGTATCACTTTGTGCATTGGCAAAAAGTTCTCTACATCCAAATTCTGGTCTGATGTGCGGGATTCAAGATCTACGGCTTTCGTGTATGTGGGAGAGACAGCGCGCTATCTTCTCGCCAATCCCCCTAGTCCACTTGACAAGCAGCACAACGTCAAAGTTATGTTCGGCAATGGCATGAGGCCAGATGTGTGGCATCGCTTCGTCGAAAGATTCGGAATCGAGGTCGTGGCCGAGTTCTTCAATAGCACAGAGGGTGTGTTTGCCCTAATGAATACCTGTCGAGGCCCATTTCAAGCCACTGCTGTCGGCCACCATGGTGCCATCTTCCGACGCATGTATCACGATAGGTACGTGCCTGTGGAGATAGACCATGAGACGAATGCTATTTGGCGAGACCCGAAGACCGGTTTTGCGAAGAGAAGGCCCTACGAGGTTGGCGGAGAGATCCTCGTTCAGCTGCCTCATGAATCAGCCTTTGTCGGATACTACAAGAACCCAGAAGCGACAAACAAAATGTTCGTACGGAATGTCTTCAAGACAGGTGATCTCTACTATCGCACAGGTGATGCTCTAAGACGGGACAAGGACGGCCGTTGGTTTTTCCTCGATCGATTAGGCGACACTTTCCGGTGGAAGTCGGAGAATGTGAGCACTGCAGAGGTCAGTGAGGTCTTCGGCCATTTCCCGGCCATTGTGGAAACCAATGTCTACGGCGTCGAAGTCCCGGGTCATGATGGGCGCGCAGGCTGTGCAGCAATATACATTGATCCTGACCAGCGCGCCAAGTTCGATTTCAACGCTCTACTCGCTCACGCGCGCGCGAAGCTACCCAAGTACGCGGTTCCAGTGTTCGTTCGGGTACTCAACGACCTCACAACCATGCATAATAATAAACAGAACAAGGTACCGCTCCGCAATGATGGCATTGACTTGAGAAAACTGCAATCAAGGACGGATGAAGAGAGCTTGAAGAAAGGGACCCCGAAGGAGAACATTAAATACGATAGCATATATTGGGTTCCGTCTGCGCTGAGCAGTATCAAAGGAGCTGGTGAAGAAGATGACGGATACGTGTTGTACACCATGGATGACTGGGATGATTTAAAGAACAGCATAGCTACTACAGCTAAGCTATAGAAGCACGTAATGGCTCTGCAGATCATCGATAGCTAGATCTGGGTTTCAATGTTGCGTTCTGTGTGATCGGTTAAGAGCATCTAATTGACGGCAAGAGATGGAGCATTTGAGCAATAAAGCCTTTGGTAGCATTACCTGTCTGCCTGATAAGAATATTCCATAAACTCATCCTCTGGCGAAGGCTATTATAGGCTGCTCTTTTGAGGTATATGACAGGTTCCGTAGGCTCTTCCTCGCTTACGAGGGGATGTCTGCCACAGCCTACTCTTCTGCTTAATAGTGGCACTTACAGTGCTGAATAGACTTTGAGGCTATGTCAAAGCTTCATTGGATGTAATAGTTTCCGGGGTAGTTGGTTTCAAGTGCGATGATCTGCATTGGCAATAAACAGCACAATCGCTGTGCAGCCTTCCAGCAGCACGCCCAGGTGCAACCAATTGAGAAGCAAGCGGAGTCGAATACTTTGTAGGGCTTGTGTCGAGCGGAGATGAGCTGCTGTTACTTTCTTCAGCCTGGGGCCGGTTGTGCGAGCGTACGCCAGACCGAAGGCAGCAACTATCGGTGGTCGGAACGGGCATAGGGTCAGCAAAAAGGGGAAGCATGCCAATGTCATACCTCTAAACAGCCCGCGCTCGCTTTCGACGTAAAGCGGGCTGCAGGTGAGATCAGGAGTCCAATCCGTCGTCGGACGGAGTTTGACGTTCCCAAAGCGGAACAGCCACACCCAGACAAACCAATCATGTGGCGCACAATCACGAACCCATCCCTCTACGGCTTCAAGGCCAGCCCGTGACTTTGTCCGATGCTGGCCTCGACAGTTCCACGACGGTTGTCCCCTTCATGCGCAACCTCCGATACGATGGGGCGTTCACGCCTCACCTCCGCTTAGCTCCACCATGCACTGACGCTCTGTTCTCCAACAGCACAGCACTAACCCCGGAATCAACCTCCTGGCCCGCAAACGGAGAATCATGAAACAAGAGCTGGCGTTTTTGTTTTTGCATGGAAAACGAAACGGGCTCGGTAATGGGGACAGCGGGACCAAAGACAGGAAGTAAACATGGACAGTGCGAAGAGACGGGCGGAGTATATAGCACCTCCCAGTCTCCTCGATTCCAGTCCATCATCAGCATCTGCTTCCAACTTCTACAGCTCGCTTCCTGTTCCTTACAGTCTTTCGTTTAAAAAAAGTCACTCTTTTCCAACAAACAACATCCGTTAATTACCCAACCTTATAAACATGGCCGTTGTATCCAAGCCCGCCGGCGCGCTTAGCAGCCTTGTTTTCTTTCTCCAGCTCCTTACCCTTGCCCAAGCCGAGGGTTATGGTTATGGGAACTCGCCATCCTCTTCTTCTGTGGCTGTCTCCACCACCGCGGCAGGTTATGGGGGTGGTAAATCCTCTGCTGCCATCTCTTCGGTCGCCTCCGTCCCGACTGGGGGTTATGGCTCAGGCCCACTGCCATCCTCTTCGGCACTGATTTCTTCCATCGTCTCCGTCCCAACTGGAGGCTATGGTGGTGGCCCATCCTCCCCCATTCCATCTTCCTCTCCCATCGTCTCCGTCCCAACTGGAGGCTATGGCGGTGGCCCTTCCTCTCCCATTCCATCTTCCTCTCCCATCGTCTCCGTCCCAACTGGAGGCTATGGCGGTGGCCCATCCTCCTCAATTCCGGCTTCTTCCCCCATCGTCTCCGTCCCAACGGGTGGCTATGGCAACAAACCACCAGTGTCCTCCACTGCAGCAGGTTCCATCCCAAGCCCCCCTCCTTCGGGGGGTAATGGCGGTAACGGCGGATACGGAGGAGGAAATGGCGGCCACGGTGGATACGGAGGAGGAAATAGCGGCCACGGTGGCAACGGCGGATACGGAGGAGGGAACCAAGGCCACGGAGGGAACGGTGGCAACGGTGGATATGGAGGAGGAAGCCAAGGTCATGGAGGGAATGGTGGCAACGGCGGATATGGAGGAGGAAGCCAAGGCCACGGAGGGAATGGTGGCAACGGCGGATACGGAGGGAACCAAGGCCACGGAGGAAATGAATATGGAGGAAACAAGGGCCACGGTTCCAAGCCGAAGCCGAAGCCTTGGGGTGGAAAGAAGCCAGGAAAACATGAAAACTCTCCCTATCACAACCAGGGAGGAAACCATGGAGGTCATCAACAGGGTGGCTCCTATGGCGGTCACCAGGGAGGTCAAGGTGGATCCTATGGAGGCAACCAGGGAGGCCAAGGTGGAGGGTCATACGGCGGCGGAAACAAGCCCAGCGCTCCTCCATCGAAGCCGACTCCTCCTCCCTCAGGTGGTAACGGTTACGGGAACGGCCCAGCCCCTCCATCGAGCAGTGCTGCTGCCGGCGTACCTCCTCCTCCTAGCAATGGATATGGCAATGGGCCCGCTACCCCGAGTAGTAGCGCTGCTGGAAATGGGTACGGGGGCGGAAACTCGAAGCCTACCACGCTAGCTACCATCGTCTCGAGCGCGTCTGCTTCGACTCCAAGCGGAAACGGATACAACACTGGCTACTCCAACAGCTACTAAACATATTTTCTTTTAATGTCGCTCTAGCTGATTAGTATCTCTACGCTGGGCTTTTTATAGACTCTTTTTTCTTTCTTTCATGTTTTTGCATAGGTAGCAGGTCTTGGTATGTCTTTAGGGGCTTTAATGAATTTGGAACTGAGAGTACAAATAATAGAACACGCTTTACTTTATGGAAATGTCTCACCCTGAATTGCGAATAACTGATCAGCAAAAAAGCAAAAAGAAATCAGATAATAGTCATTGCGTGTCACAACTTTCGCTACTTTGTATCAATCTTTAGAGATTGAATCTTTCGAACTGAAGAACTATATGCATTGACCCGCAGAAATATCTACGATGCTCAATCACACAAGGGCTAGAGAACATGCAGATAGCCGATGCAGCTCAAAGGATGATCCGAACGTTCGGGAGCTCATAGTTCAAGCAATAGCGTTCCACGCTAATGTTGCACAACAGCATCGGCTAATTTAATCCTGATGCTTTGTATATGAATTTGTTTAAGTTTGCGACCAATGGACCCGGCAGTTAAAATGTAGACGTATTTGTAGATTTATCAACCTTGGAGGGTCCTTCCCCAAGGTATCGAAGCTTCTGTTGCCAGTTTCCCGTCGTCAAAAACAGATTCACCTCCCCAGACATAAGATGCAGTTGAACATATTGGTCGCTCTAGCGCTCATTGCGCCTTCCCATGCACTGATTCGTTTCGGGTGCTCACAGCTTGTGGTTGACAGGCTGGATCCACTTGTGACACCTGGCATGGAACCATCTCCGCACCTGCATCAAATCATAGGAGGAAACTCATTCAACACGTCCATGTACAAGGAAGATCATGATCTGGCCAAGCTATCTACTTGCACAACTTGCCAGCCAGCAGGTAAGCGTACTCAAAAATTCTCTCTGAGTCATGATGCTGATATCCGCAAAAGATGATTGTAGGTGCTACCGTAGCAAAAACGTGCAGAAGACCCAACGCTAATACGACATCTCATCTCTTAATAGTCTCCAACTACTGGACAGCCTCTCTCTTCTTCCGTGCCCGAAACGGCACATATAAGCGTGTGCCGCAGAAGGGTAACGTCGGCTATGAAGGTATGCGCGGAGGAATGACTGTGTACTATATGCAAAGCTCGCTGGGAGACTACCAGCAAAAGTCAAAAGTCAAATCATTCCAACCCGTAAGAATAAGTCCCTCTTGCTCAACCACCATAGATTCGTAACACATAGACACAGGGCTTCCGAATGCTTATTGGCTCGCCAACCGCCTCCACAAAAGAAGAAGCGGACAGATACCGACAACTTACGTATACATGTCTCCAGGACATGAACACAAGGTATCCTGAAACAAAGGATTTTCCGGAAAAACCGTGTCCTGCGGGCATTATGGTGAATCTTCGCTTCCCAACGTAGGTGGCCATCTTGATATATAATATTTAGAAAAGACTTCTGCTAATCACGGGAAATAGATGCTGGAATGGGGTGGACTTGGACTCACCCGACCACATTTCCCACATGTCATATCCAGCAAACGGGACATTTGAAAACCAGGGCCCATGTCCAGATACTCACCCCGTACGTATGCCGCAGCTGATGTACGAGGTGATATTTGAAACGAAGCAATTCAACAAAAAGGCCGATTGGCCTGCTGATGGAAGTCAGCCTTTTGTTTGGTCATTTGGGGATACGTGAGTACTTATTACCATTGACATTTATAGACTTCTGATATGATCTAGGACTGGTTATGGGAGTCACGGGGACTATGTTTTCGGTTGGAAAGACGACTCGCTGCAAAAGATCCTAGATGAGGAGTGTTACGTGCAGTGCAAAACTATGAGGACGCAATCGCTCGAGGCGATGAACTCTTGCTCGGTTCCAAGGAAAGTTAACGAAGATATTGGAGATGGGGACTGTAAGTTTCAATGCTATGTTGGTCATCATAATGCTTATCAGACTCAGGGATCGAAGCCATTCCAGGACAGAAAGAACCAAAGCTCCTGTGATATAGCTCAGTGCCTTAGAGACGAATTGATACAATAGCCTTATAGAATTACGGTATGAATGAATAAAAGTTCCGGGATGTAAAGCGCCGAGTTTCACGAAAACGTATTACCAGTCATGCTGGGGTCGCTTTTGGGGAAGTGGCTATGCGCTATCATATATATAGCCTGAAGATCCTTAATCAGTTCGTAGAAACAAGGTATTAGTCGCTATCGGTAGGTTTCTCGAAATTCCTCACATGCACCATAAAATTCTAGGAAACAGTAGTGAGCCAGTCATCATTCTCAAACACAAAGAAAGCCTACCATACTCCGACTCACTTCATATCAAATCCGAAACACCTACTATTCCTCAGAAACAAGATGACATGACTCTGACATTCCATATCCCGCGATGGTGACTTACGCAGCACCTTAGCGGGCATTGTTTTTTGGTGGCTCGGTCGCCGTACCCTCAGGTGTGATGTAGCACTTCGTCATGCCGCCATCAACCACGAAGTCAGTGCCATTAACGAAGCTGCTCTCATCGCTCGCAAGAAAGACGACTGCCTGGGCTTGCTCAATGGCTTCGCCGAAGCGGCCTGTGGGGAAGTGAACTTCACGACGGTGGCGCTTAGCGGCATCATCGCCGAGCCAATCCTGAAGAAGAGGAGTGCTTCATGTGTCAGTATTATCCAAATCAAATAGAGATACATACTTGAGTGGAGCGGGGCAGAGAGCATTGAAACGATATCCCTCCCTAGCATGGCACATGGCAAGCTCTCTTGTTAGCGCCAAAACTGCACCCTTGCTAGCAGTGTATGCAAGCTGAGGTGTCGCGCTACCGACGAGCGCTACCACACTGGCGGTATTGATAACGCTTCCCTTCTTTTTGTTGTGCTTTCGGAAGCTCAATACAGCATGTTTGCTACCAAACCATACACCTTTGACATTTATGGCCTGTGTGAGATCCCAGATCTTCTCAGGGGTATCAATTGCATCGGCATCGTCCGCGTGCATGATGCCGGCATTGTTGAAGATCACATCGAGACCACCCCAGGAATCCACGTGCTCAACCATGGCCTTAACGTCTGCTTCCTTAGAAACATCCGTGATTTTAGTTTCAATCTTCTTCGCTTCCGGAACCACCTCCTTCAACTTTGCCGCTGCCTTTTCTAGAGCGGGTCCCGAAATGTCAGAAAGAAGGACGTTAGCGCCTTCACGGGCAAAGAGAACGCATGTTTCTAGGCCAATACCACTGTGAAACCGTCAGTACTGTCCCAAGGAAATGCGGTTCTTGAGACGGTAGAACCGTTAGGTGGATAGGTTGACATAGATGAAAGATAAAAGGTTGTGGCAGCATGCGTACCCGGCGGCTCCGGTAACAACACAATTCTTGCCTTCTAGTCGACCCATGCTGAATCTATGTTGTCTGTGATCCTAGGAAGAAGACGATTGAGGTTGAGGACGAGCTGGCAACGATGTATTGGGAGTAGCGGTGTAAGAGTGCTCACTGGCGGTGGACTACTCAAGTCACAGTGAGCGGGTAGACAGATTGATGCTGAGAACAAGGGGCGCTTGAGATCTTATAGTCACTTATGTGCAGAGGCTCGTGTGAAAGGATTAAGGTTAGGATCTTGAGAAGAAATGGGCGTTTCGCTAGAGATGTGCGTGTGGCGGGTAGAGTCGGGCGTGGTGTCCCCGAAGTCGGCCCTGATACGGGGTAGATAAGATACAGTTGCACAATGCATTGAATATAGTGAAAAGGGCCTAGCTTAAAGTTTTGTTATATTGTCCTGGCCAAGATACTGTGATTTTGTAAGGAATTATCGCACGGCTGAGTGTATATATATGTACCATGTGCGTGCTGAAGTGCCCCTCCAATAAGACTGCGGGGCAGCTTCGGAACTCTTTCATCGTCATTGGTCCGAGCTTTTAAGCCACACGACTAGCTATCAGCTCCAGCCTAGGGCACGAGACGAAACCTGCTTTACACCGAAATTGTTATCTTCTTACGGCGTCTCACCAGCCTGCTCTCACTTTCCTCACACCGCCGCCATGTCTGGTAGTGAAGATCCCCTCGACGTGACTGCTGAGAACCTCCCGGAGCTTCTCAAAGACGACCATGCGGTCAAGGTCGCAGGTATCGATGTGGACGGCATTTTGCGCGGGAAGCTTATGGCGAAGAAGAAGTTCTTGTCCATAGTCAAGGAGGGTTTCGGTTTTTGCAGCGTCGTGTTCGGCTGGGACATGCATGACATGACCTACTTCCGCGAGCTCAGCATCTCCAACAAGGAGAATGGTTACCGCGACTTGATCGCAATACCTGACCTCTCCAGTTTCCGTCGTATACCGTGGGAGAACAATGTCCCTTTCTTTCTTGTATCCTTCTTCGACCCCGATACGAATGCCAGCTTGAGCGCGTGCCCGCGAAGCATTTTGAGGAGGACGGTAGACAAGTTGAAGGAGAACGGCTACGGTGCCATGGCAGGAGGTCAGTTGCGTGTCCAAAGGTTGGACCGATGCTGCATATCCGTGTTTTCGACTGACACGCCTCCCTTCTAGCCGAGTATGAATTCTATCAATTCAGGGCTCCGCAGAGCCACGATGGCCCGGAGCGAAACTCTTCCTCAACAGCCTCATTCTTGCGCGAAAACCCCGTAAATGCCCTACCATCGCTTACAGAGGGTATGTTCGGATACAGCATAACACGGCCGGTACATAACCAGGATTATTACTATGGCATATTCGACGCATGCAAGAAGTTCAACTGCGGTATAGAGGGATGGCATACAGAGTCTGGGCCTGGTGTTTTTGAGGCAGTATGTGCTCTCTAGCCGCTCTAACACCACCATGTTAACCTTGATCCCTGTAGGCCCTTGAATTCAGTGAAATCTCCGCTATGGCTGATAAGGCTTCCCTTTTCAAGCTCGTTGTCAAGTCTCTCGGCTCGAAGCACGGTATCACTCCTTGTTTCATGGCGAAACCCCGCGAAGGACTCCCCGGAAATTCAGGCCATATGCACGTGTCCATAGTAGATTCGAAAGGCACCAATATCTTCTACCGTGGTGAAGAAGACCCCTCACCCCCATACCCTGATGTGCGATACCTCAGCGACCTTGGTCGTCAGTTCTTGGCGGGCTTGATAGATGGCTTGCCAGACATCATGCCGATTCTCGCTCCCAACGTGAACAGCTACAAGCGCCTGGTAGAGAACTTCTGGGCGCCGGTAACGGTCAGTTGGGGCCTGGAGCATCGAGCCGCGAGTATCAGATTGATTTCTCCACCAACAAGTTCCCCCAAGGCTACGAGATTCGAAGTCAGAGTGCCGGGTGCTGATACGAATCCGCATTTCGTACTTGCTGCAATTCTGGCGCTTGGATGGCGCGGTATCGAGAAGAAGATGGAAATTCCGATTCCTCCGCTAGGCAAGGGAGAAGATGTCGGTGGTTCGAGTGATAAAGGGGTGAGGCTGGCAAAGAGTTTGAAAGAAGCGACAGAGAGGTTTGTGGCTAAAGAAAGTGTGGCAAGAGAAGTGCTTGGGAACGAGTTCGTAGACCACTTTGGGGGAACGAGGGAGCACGAAATTAGGTTGTGGGATGAGGCAGTCACAGACTGGGAAGTACGACGTTATATCGAGACAGTATAAAGTAGTGCATTTTTATGCCTGCTGTGCTCTCATAGTCATAACATCCTTGGTTGGGTGTGTGTTCTTCAGAGCCCGATCATACCTCTGACGCCCTTGACCTTTCCTCTCAAGTCTCCGTAACCAACCCATACAATCCCCGTGGCTATATTCCATGCTTTCTGTACGGCGCCCCTCCCATCTAATGGCAGATCCATCGGCCCAGGAATACTTGTCTTGATCAGCCACGGCCACCGATCTCTCGTGATGGCCTTTTGGTTGCACAAACTCCTTATTCCTTCCTGCCCTGCAAATCGACCGTATCCACTTCCTTTTACACCACCGAAGGGTAACTGAACCATGTACGTGACAGCGAAGTCATTGACAGCAACCATACCGGCATGAACCTCGCGTACCACACGCTCTAAATCGTGGGTTGACGAGCCGTAGACCGAGGCACCAAGGGCGTACAGAGTAGAATTGGCTATCGAGATTGCATCTGAAACAGATGTAGCGCGCATGAGAGTGAATACTGGAGCGAAAAGTTCCGTCTGTGCGATCTTCATGGAGGGTGTGACATCAATCAAGAAAGTAGGGCTGAAGTAATGGCCCTTGGGGTACTGTGGATGGATGTACCGCTTCCCACCGCAGATGAGTCGGGCGCCATGCGATACAGCGTCGTTGATCAGCTCTTCGAGCTTCGCAAAGTTGGCGTCGGACACACATGCCCCCATATCGATCGGCTGGTCATCGGGCAGGCTGTTGAGGATCGAGCCAGGACGTAGACCGTTGATGAGCGGGGTGAGATGGCCAACGAGGCGGTTGTATACATTAGGCAAGGCAATTACGCGCTCGATACCAACGCAATTCTGTCCAGCGGACTGAAAGACACCACGCATTAGAATGCTAGACACACGTTTGAAATCGCTGTTCGACAGGTCGTCCAGCACGATTGCTGGGTCTTTGCCACCTAACTCTACACAGACTGGGGTAAGCGACTTCGAGGCCGAAGCACACACATGGTGCGCCACAGGACGAGAGCCGATGAACGTGATGTGCGCGATGCCTGGGTGAGACGTGAGATGTTCGGCGACATCGGGCCAGCATACTACTGCTTGGACCAGATTTGGATTGTGTCCACAAGCGACGAGCGCTTGGGTTGCTACTGAAGCGAAATAGCTGCTAGACCAAGCGGTATTTTCCGAGCCTTTGACAATAATGGCGTTGCCGGCAAATATAGACGCAATGATGGGAGACATCAGGTTGTGGAACTGCAAACCATAAGCAGACGCGCAAAGAGAATGTGGTGATTCGACCTTACAGGGTAACTGTTAGATAGTTAGAAGAATGTCGAATTGAGAAGTAGAGAAGTGCTTACTTCCAGCTCACGCAAGCTGCGACAACTCCCAAAGGTTGGTAGATCACCTCATGCCATTTGTATCCCATAAGCAGATTTCCCGGTCTCTTCTCACTCTTTAGGCTCTGCTCTCCATGCGTAATTACCCATCTGAGCTTCTCTGCGGTGACCAGGATCTCCCCAAGACATGCATCTACCATGGTTTTGCCGGAGTCCAAGCAAGCCACCTTTGCAATTATTTCCTGATTTTCTAGCACGAATTTCAGCATCGTCTTAAGCACCTTCCGACGCTCTGAGAAGGTAGTCTGTGCCCATTGTGTTTGAGCTTCGGTAGCTCTGGCTATCGCGCGGTCGATGGATGAAGCAGTGTGGGGATTCACGCGACCAAGAGCTTCGCCAGTGGCTGGGGCATAACACTGAATCAGGGACGATCCTGAGACCTAAAAACAGTTAATTAGGCTTCTAGTATATGTTTACTAGGTGGGATACCTTCAACGATGGGTTTTGGAGCACTTCGCCTTTCCACCCGGGCGCGACCTGTTCTGGCGGCGTCACACTGTAAGGAACTGCAGCTTCGGTATCACTCCATATGGTATAAATAAAGAAGCACGAGGTTACAACGAGAACTGCGATTAATATGTAGGCGTTGTAGCCATCGAAGTGCTCCATCTTGCGGGAGGAAATAAATGTCGAGGTGTTCTTGGACCCTGGAGAACGCGACACTAGATCATCGGATTTTATTTGAGCCAATCACACCAATCACAGCCTGGTGCCTGAGGAAGAATGTTTTCCTAGTATCGGCACGCTGGATAGTTTCAACAATGTTGGAAGTGCGTATAGACGACCATGAGACAGAAGCCATATCTTTGGTAGCCATACCTCCCACGACATATACCGATTTGGGGCGAGCATGCCACTGAAGCTGCTGCGCCCATGTGACATTAGGCGTGCTTGTCTAGAATACGAAGCTTCAGCTTCACAGCTACCAATAGAGCGTAAAGTTTCCAGTAGCTTACAAACCATCCTGAATGCGAAACCGCCAGGCCGACTTCGAAAAAGAAATCTGACAGGGTTGCACCAGTCATCCGCCAGTCATGCGCATTGGCACCATGAATAGGCCCCTTCACACCCAATAAGCTTCCCACAACACCAAAATAATAGGTCAACATTATTTTCCTCGAACCCATCTTGTTTTTTAGAAGAGTTGACCGAGCGTCAGTTAGGCTCTGCAATTTAGAAACAGGCGCGTTGCACTTGCGGCTGGGTGTGAAGGTCTACCAAGCATCCCTGACTTCGCTCTGCTAACTCCCACCCTGCTCACAGTATCATGCTTGTTTGCAAATTGAACTGACACTCTCCTGTCGATAATCATGCGGTCCAGAGAAAAGACACAATGCTTGGATAGGATTTTGACAAACCTCGTTCCAGAAACGTTCCAGAACTGTGTGGCTAACTTGACGGGATTCGCCATCACCTGAGGCGCCGCGGGCACTTGTGGGGCTCAATGGTCAGATCTGAAAAGCCCTGAGCAGATGGTATGGAAGCCACGTGCTAAACCTTACTGAGCACTTGTTTATTTTCAGCTCCGCGGGCACCCACAGCAACCTTTTTTTTTTTTACGAACGACCGCAGCTGCTTCGTGTGATCCGTGCCATGTTGTTTTAAGCCGTGCAGGATTTTTGCTTTCAGCTTCTGACCAGCAAGTAGCCCGCCATGCTACGGTGCTTCAACTCTGTTGTGAGGCTACCCGAAACATATTGTGGAGAACCCGCGCTTCCGTATCGATAGTAAAAGAAGGAGGAGAATGCTATCAACTTATGGAAATCTAATTATGTTGTGCTAGAGGATCGGTGACCTCATGTAACCACGATTGCCGTGCGACACCGCATCGAGTGGGTGTGCCAACAAACTCTAAGCCCTGAAGCGAACAGCGACCCCTCGCCACGCCCAGCGCCCGCTGACTGTTTAAGCCCACACATCACACCCACGGCATATCCGTCGATCGGCGAGAGGCTACTTTGGAATTCGGTCATTATGATCGGTCCTGGTAGTGCGATACATTGGTTGGTAGCGAAATGCGTTTGATGCTGTGTCGACCAGCCACCTCATTTTGTGGCTTAGAAGGTACGGGGAGAGCGCTATACTGGCACGGAGACTCTGGGGCGCAATGCAGAGCTTAGGCATCGGCTGGCTAGAGGCAAGCCGCCGATAATATGGTCGTGGAGGGCAGCCGTGAAATGCGATGATGCGTTTCTATGCGCAACCTGTCAGCAACGGCCCAGCCCACGCGGGGTCCGATCAGCACTGCGCCAATGCACATGTCCCCCCGATACGTCGCAAAGGCGAACCCGGTCCAGTGCGGGTTCCTAGATTCGGGTGGGTAGACACAACATTGATTGCGATATATAGAAGCGGGCCAGCTGGATCCAGGGTAGTAAGGTGTGGGTGTCCAGTCGTAGATTAGAGTTGCAGGCAGGTCAGAACCATGCAGGCTGCAATGCCCGTCGATACAGAAATGGCGGGTGCTTGTCACGTCGCAAGGGGGCCTTTTGAGACAACATCCCTGCCATGGTTTCCGGTACCGAATAGCTGGGAGGAGTTGCTGGCTAAACAGTAGTGAGAAAGGCGATCAAGTGACGGGCGGCTGAGAGGGTTCAAGCGGTAAGCATGTATGCCGTGTGATTGAACCGCCATGTTGGCTAGGGAGGACTCTGTGAGGGGTTGGGCGCACAAGATTATAAACTTGGTACTACAACAGCGTGGCCTATCTGGATGTTTCAGCGTGTCGTAGCACCAGGCCACTCGCCGTGTTTCCCGTGTTGTGGATACAAAACCCCCTCCCCCCCCCTACGCGTTCCGAAGAATATCTGCCTATGGGGCAAAAAGGAAGATGGGGTGGACCCCATCTCGACACAAGCCTTGCGATGCGCTCTTGGCGGCTTGATCTAGTTGCAGCGGGCGCGGCCTCGTCTTAGCACATGTGCGCGTCCGGTTGGACCTCTCAAACAGGCAGTTCTGGCCTGAGTCAACCGCGTAGGATCAGTAAGAGTCTCATCGCATCATTTATGATCGGTCACACCGCCAAAAATAAAGCATCGACAAGTCGTATGATGAGGATGTTGTCTGGGACGAGGGCGAGAGAAGAGGCGTCGGAACACAGGCGTCCGGAGAACATGTCTGAGGGCAGGAAAGAGCAAAGCCATATGGCTGGGGGCATCGCGGTATGCTGACTCGCCGGCACGAGGTGGTGTTGCGTCCTCTTATGGCTCGCTTGGCGGTACATATTCGGTTCGCTATGACGCGCAGCGCCCCTGGATCCTGCTCCGGGGGCGGCCGCGCAGCCATCCAGATGCCGCGTTTCGTGTGGCTGCGGGTGGGAGGGTGGGAGACGACGGCCGGGGAAGGAAGGGAGGCGTCGAGGGCGGGGGCGACGGGCAGTGGTTGAGACGGGTGACAACTGGCAGCGCTCAGGACACGGGCATGGGTATGGGCAGGACGGGGCAGGGCAGGGCAGGGCAGGCAGCGCGAGAGCGCCTGGCTGCGCGTCCGTCACGGGCATCCAACACGCGAGCAGACGCAGGCTGGCATCGCGCAGAGAACGGTCTGACCCGAGGGGACTCCAGGGGCCAGGTACTGCAGCGGCCCCGGCCCTGTGTCCAAAAACGCCGCGGCTGCATGCTTATGCGCCAACAAATCACCGGCTCTTGTCAAATTGCAGCCAGCGCAGGGTGGCGTCTCACGCTCTGCCGAGGCGGGAGGCGGAGAAACCACTGCGTCACAGCACGGGCGGTCAGGGCGGCCAGGGCGACCAGGGGGCGCGCTAAGAGCCCGGAAGCTTGCCCTGCGAGGAATTGGGAGTGGGCGAGAGGGACCGCCTGCAGATCTCCAGTCGCGTCGCCTGTGGGCCGTGGGCTGCCCGTGCTTGACCGCTCGCTCGTGCGCCTGCGACTTGGGCTGCAGCCAGCCAGCCCGAAACACGACCATGGTGCATGCAGCGCCGCGCCGCGCGTTTGCTTGTGGTTGTGGTGGTGGTGGTGAACGTGCAGCGTTGAGCAGCAGTGAGCAGCCCGCTGCCACGCTCGGGTGGTGGCCGTCGTCGAGCCATCACCATCTCGGCGCGCGCTGCCAGAAGGCGCAGCCCTGCGCTGCCCCGCCGATGCCACTTGCAACAGCAGCAGCACCAGCACCAGCACAGCACCAGCACCAGCACCACCATCACCATCACCATCACCATCACCACCTGCCATTCCCCATCCACGACTGCACACATACACAGCACCCCCACCACCACCGGCGCTCACGGCAGATGCATCGATGCATCGTCCGGGGTGCGGGCGCGAGCCGAGACGTCGTCTAGACACGGTGACGGGCGGCTTGCTGCAAACGACATGGTGACGGGCCCCAGCTTTTGTCTCTTCCGAGCAGGCCCAACGTCGTGTGGTCGAGGCGACGCTGAACCCCGATCGGCGAATTTCAGCACACTAGCCGTGCCGGAACGCGGTTTCGAGGGGAGAGCGCGCACAGAGAGGGAAGACGGTCGAGCGCGGCAGGAGTCTGGTTGCAGGCGTGCATGCCGTCCCATGGCTGCTGGAGCTTGTTGACGCTGCGTTCGAGGTGCACGACTGGATGTCCCCAGTCGCTCCCACGGTACACACGTCCCCGCTCCGCCGTCGGCGGAGGCAGCACAGCGACCAACAGCTTGCTCCGCAGCGCAACATGCTATCGGCATCGACGTCGGCGGCCCAGGGCTGCGGGCGTGCTCTACCACATACATACCCGCACAAGAGCAGCAGTGGTGGTGAGTGCTGTTTTCCTCTGCCGTCGGTGGGGGTGCGCGCATCGTGACCGAACCCCATGCATGCATACACACATACACATACATACAGACAAGACACACGCTATGCATGTACACCCACACCACGATCCATACATGCATACGTACATATAGCCGTCCGCGAGGCAGGGCGCGCCAGGGCCGGGGATGAGGTGGCAAGCCCGAGCAGCCCACGGGCAGGCAGGCAAGCAAGCAAGCAAGGCGCCCGCGCCGTGTGGCAGGCCGGAGTGTGGGCGATGGGCTGGCGGGCTGTGGACGGGCGGGCTGGTGTGGGATCGCTGTGTGTGTGTGGAGCGGCGCAAAGACGGCTAAGGGCTTGGCAAGTGGGCCCCTGTTCGTCGTGCAGGTGGCTTGCGCTAGCCATGGGCCTCCCCCATGGATGTTGCCATGCCGCGTCCGTCGCCAAAGCCAAACCGAAAATCGACGCCCCTCCTTGGCGGTCTGGGTTAGGGTTCCGCGACGTTGGACGGCGGTTCTTGCGCGCTCGCCCTGCTGGTCTCCCCGTCTTCTCTCCCTTCTCCCTTCGCCCAGCCCTTCGCCTCTGCTTCCCCTTCCCACCCCACCGCCCAGCCCCCTCCACGACTACGGCGCTTGCATTGTGCCCACTGTCGCTCTCTCACTCCCACCTGGACCATCGTCTGCCATCTCCTCTAGCAGCAGACTTGCTGTCGCGCCTCGCCCGTCCGCTGCTGTTGGCCTGTAAGTGTGCATGGCGCGTCGCCCAAACCCGCGACCATAGTTGTTGGCCGTACGAGCATTGCTGAGAGATCCAGTCCAAACCCGTGCCCCAACAGCTCATCAGCGGACACAAGTACAAGGTTGTCACTTCACGCCTCCCGTTGCCAGCCTGTGCGGCGGTATCGTGGTGCTGTTCGAGCCTCCCTCACCTTCAACCGCGTAAGCTGCTCGCCGATTATCGAGCATGGCGAGCCACCAGCAGACCTCGCCTACCTCGGGTATGCCACCACATCATGGCGGCCCGCATCTCGGGCACCCACAGCCGAATGGCCACCCGCCACAGATGAACCAACCGAAGACGCCGTCGCAGTATCTTGCCCAGCTCACCGAGTCTGTTTGGAACCAAATTGGTAAGTTGGATTCAGGGCCCAATATCCAGTAGACTTCTCGGTCACTAACAGCCCGTAGGCTCGCTCTCTGAACAAATGCAAGATCTGGACGGTGCGTTTCAATGCTACGAGATGGCGCTCAAGTTCAATCAGTGGTCGGTCCCTGCCATGCAAGGCATTGCTTGCATTCTTCGAACGAAGGACCACTTCCCACAGGCCGTTGAGTATTTGCGCACCATCCTCAAGGTCGATCCTGCCAATGGCGAAGTTTGGGGAAGTCTGGGTACGGAATTCCCAAGGCCTTTTTGCTTAAGTACTTTTTATTAAACAAGCTATAGGTCATTGCTACTTGATGATGGATGATCTTCAGCAAGCATACTCGGCCTACCAGCAAGCACTCTACCATTTGTCCGATCCTAAGGTCAGCTGACACGCGCGCCGCAGCCTTGTTCTCTTAGCTAAATTCCAGCAGGAACCAAAGCTTTGGTACGGCATTGGTATTTTGTATGACCGCTACGGCTCCTTAGAGCACGCCGAAGAGGCTTTCTCGCAGGTCATGCGCATGGAACCAAACTTTGAAAAGGCCAATGAGATCTACTTTCGACTTGGCATAATATATAAACAACAGCAAAAGTTCAATCAGAGTCTAGACGTGAGTTTCTTTACATCAATCGCGGGGCGTTGCTAATTGTATCAGTGCTTCAAGTACATCGTCACAAACCCGCCGCGTCCTTTAACAGAGGAAGACATCTGGTTTCAGATTGGCCATGTGTATGAGCAGCAGAAAGAAGTAAGTAAAATACGCTGGTTATAAAGCCTTTACCTAACATTTTCGTAAGTTCGACTCGGCAAAGAATGCTTACCGACGAGTCCTTGACCGTGATCCCAACCATGCTAAAGTTCTACAACAATTGGGCTGGCTACATCACCAGCAGAGCACTAACTACGCTAGCCAAGAACAGGCTATCGAGTATTTGGAGAAGTCTGTCGCTTCGGGTGAGTAGTACCTCTTGCAGCATGCGCAGAACACATTGCTAAGGACTAAAACTAGATCAAACTGACGCACAGAGTTGGTACTTGCTGGGACGCTGCTACATGTCACAGCAAAAGTATCCCAAAGCTTACGAGGCCTATCAGCAAGCTGTATACCGGGATGGCCGCAATCCCACTTTCTGGTGCTCCATTGGCGTGCTCTATTATCAAATTAATCAATACCGTGATGCGCTTGACGCATACTCGCGTGCTATTCGGCTCAACCCTAACATTAGCGAGGTCTGGTATGATCTTGGTACTTTGGTGAGTTTCTTCCGTAGTAACCACATGCCTTGTGCCTTTGCTAATCGTCGAGCAGTACGAATCTTGCAATAACCAAACAGCGGATGCGTTAGATGCATACCAGCGAGCTGCAGACTTGGACCCGTCAAATGTCCATATCAAAGCTCGTCTCCAACTGTTGCAAAATGGCCAGACTTCAGCTGGTGTGCCTAATCAAGGCAGTGCCCCAGTGCCTCAGGACGTTCACCCCAATGCTTACCAGCCTGCCTCCATTCACGGGCCCGCAGCTCCCCAATGGGGCGCTCCTCAACCCCAGCAGCCGCCTCAGGGCCCAGCTCCACCTGCCCTAGGTACCTCTGAGTGGAGCCGCCCTCTCGCGCAAATCCGTGAAGCAGGTCTCCCTCCACAACAACTTAATCCTTATGATCAACGCGAAGGTATCCGCCCACCTCCCCAGCATGGCCCTCAGCGTCCCCCAAGCCCGCGCCCAGAGCCTATGCGCCAATACCAAGAGCCTTCCCGTCCACCCACTAATGGACCAGGTCCTTCTGGGCCCACAGGTCCTCCAGGGCCACCACCAGGCCCAATGAGGCGGGGTCTTTCGCCATCGCCTAAGACTCATCACGTGGCTCCAAGTCCCTACCATCCTCCTCCACCGCAGTTGACTCCTCAGGCATCACAAGCTCAGCCTCATCTTCCACCTCATCAGCAACAGTCGCAGCCTAATCGTATCACCAATCCTAATTACGGATCTCACCCTGGCAATGGGCCCCCGCCACCTCCACCTCCACCTCCAGCTGGACTGACTGGTCCATCAACGCAAAGCCAAACACCCCTCCCTCCGTATGGGGCGCGTATGGGTAGCCCCCCACCAGAAGTTCGCCCGCTTGTAGAGAACAGGGGCGGGTCACCACGCAATGGCTACCAGGGTTCTTACCAACATCACGCTGACCCATCTTCTGCTTCCAGTATTGCCAATGGTGCTCCAGCTCCTGCTGCTGCCCTTGCAGCTGCTGAGGCCGCGGCTCGCGAGAGAGAGGATCGCCCACCTACTGCACCTCCCAAACGTCATCGTGAGTGGGAAGACAGTGAGCATATGAACCCTAAGCCACCCACGAATGACGAGAAACGTCAAAAGCTGGAGGAGCCACATAGTCGGCGTCCTTCACCGCCGCACCGGATGTCGTCGCCACAGGTGCCTCGCCATAGCCCGCAAGACGGGCCGGATCCTCGTCGCTTCAACGATGGGTACCATCCGTCAGAAGCAGCCCATCATCCCCCTTCTCTCCCTCCGTTAAACCCAGGTCAGGGCTTGCCTCGCATGTCTGAAACTCCGAAGCAAGAGCGGCCGGAGCATCACGAACCGGCTGCCCGTCACATGGATGTGGATGAGAATTATGACGACGAGGTCGAGGAAACAAAGCCTAACATCCCAAAGTCGGAACGCGGTAGTCCACGCAATGTGCCCACTAACGGCGTCTCTCATGCCCCAACGCCGGTGGAGTCGAAGAGCTAATGCGCTCTTTTTTGTCGTTAGACGAAAGCAAGGTTGTGGACTCGTTATACTTTCTATATCGATGGTTGCCCAACCGCATCTGTATCCTTTAAACTTACCCTTACCTTCTCCCTGCAAACCTACTCTTTGTTTTTATTGTATGTTTCAGTTCAGATCGTAGGGGAATACTGCACATTATACTATTTTGGCGATGTTCATAGTTCACAGCATGGGAGACGTTGTTTCTTAAGAATTGGCACGCATCCAGGGAGGCGGGGTTTATTTGGTTTGGCGTGAACAGGGGTTGATATCATATTGCACGGGATCGTTAAGAATTCGCAGTGACCTGCCATACGGGAGGGCTGTCTCCTGGCTGTTGGCGTCTTGTTCCTAAGGTTCCATTAGCTACGAAAACTTTGACTAAATACCAACAAGCTCCCAATTTGTTTTGCGCTCAGCAAGCCTCAAATCCCCATTGCCCCTTACCAGCCTTTCCTAGCCTGCTTCGAATAGAATTCCGCTTAGGTTGGGCTCCACGTCCACGACTTGCCAAGAAACAAGTGCAAAGGTGTGTGAGGCGTCTTAGTGATTGGTTGCGAGACCCTAGGACAAATGGCGCACGAGACTGGGCCTCGCGTCTTCGGGTTGCGTCATTGGCCTTGCACTTCTGAAATCATGGCCAAGTTACAGCAGCACCTATTCCAGCCATCGCATACCCTTCCTGCACAGGCATCGACCCTACCTCTTCTTGCACGCTGTTTTGCACCACGCGCACGTAGCCTCAATACAGTGATCGCGCCTAGGCACGCAGGACTACAGCACGCAGGTTTCTCGCTCCTCGCTCCTGGCCACCAGTACAACAACCGCACGCGACAAGGCCGACTGTTGCAGACGCCATCCTCGATCTCCAACTTCCACTCGCAAGGAGCCGTCAGAATGTCCGACGCAGACTACGAAGCCTTCCTCAACAAGGCCAATCAGGATAGCAGCGGCGGAGAAGCAACGACCCAGTCGAAGAGCTACGGGACGAGGAGCATCAACACGGACGTACCCAAGGCACTCCAGAGCGTAGATGAGGTGTATGTCAGCGATGCGGACGAGCCGTTCGAACCGGTTGCGCTGAGCTACGACGGGGATTCGATTTCTGCGCGTAGGTCCAGACAGTCCATGGCCGTCGTGTGAGGAGTGCTAACCGGGCATGCAGAGCAGCTGAAGACGCTCATAGGACACGGTGGGTCGGTCGAGGAACTGAGCTATGATCAGTGGGATCCAAAGGGGCAGTACAAGAAGAGCGTGCTGGAGGCGGTGAAGAATGCAGGCAATGGCGAAGCAAAAGTGTTTAAGGTGGAGCTCGAAGGCGCGAGAGAGGAGTATTATGTGGTCAGCGTCACGGATGGCAAGGTTGTTGGGCTGAAGGCGCTGAGCGTGGAGTCGTGAGGTTATCTTGCTGGTCGGATGGAGCTCGCGAAGGTTGTCTGTCTGCAAGATGCAGCGCGAGACTGGTCGAATGCGATATAGCAGGAACCGGGGTTTTGGAGTAGCTAGGAGCCACTTCAGGCGCATCACCATGTCCCCATATACTTGAATCAAGAAGCATCGAAATGTCGGACGAGCCCGTGCTCTTGCCAATTACGGCAACCAATCTTAGGCCGACCCACTCGATCAACGGGGGACGCGCAAGACATAAAGCCACGGTAAACACACAAAGCATGTGCAGCATAAACAATGGCTAGCAGGGCGCCCATCAGTACCTGCAGCCAGAAGGTTATTGTGTACTTTCAGCCGCGCCGCCCTCGGCTGGGCCTGCCGGGGGCCAGTGTTTGGATCCCCTTATGCCCCCGTCGTGTTCTTGTGGAGCGTTGCTTTGAAACGAAATCATTTTTGGCGCGGGCTGGCATTGACGTACCCGCAATAAAGCCGTCGACACGACGTCTGCAGGCACGTTTCGAGGGCAAATCCATGCCAGCCTCGGCAAGCGCCATCTTGGCCAAACAGGTTTTTGCATCGCTGCTCGCACGGCGATTTGCGTCCGCGTTCCGCAGCGCCCAAGCAGGAGCAGCGCAGAGCACGGCAGCGGGAATGCGGGGGCTCGCAGCGTGTGGTAGATAGCTGCGCCAACCACGACGGCCATGGCCGATGCTGTGTGTGCACCCTCGCAGCACAAAAGCAGTTGGCGAGGCCGTGTGATAAGGCGTTATCGAAGGATCATGGCGGAAGACTAAAGGGATCTCCGGGATTGCTCCCGCAGCGCCATCTCGCTCTGCTGGAGCCTCAACGTCGCTCGACCATGGACGGGGCCCACACGCAGACGCTTCACGAGGCAGTGCAGCAAGCTGCACAGGGCACCGACGGCTCTGGCGCAGCATGGCGAATCTGCTGGCCGGCGACGCGTAACATGGAGACGGGCGTTCAGGAGTCAACCGGGGCCTAGCCTAATTGGCGACGCCCTGCCTGCTGGAGAAGGTCGGGTGCGTCGTTGCACGTCCAACCCCCAGCGACAGAGGCAGAGACGGGCAGAGACAGAGACAGAGGGCGCAGGTGCAGTGCAGCGCAGTACGCGCCCCGGAACCCGAGGGCAGTGCTATGGGCTGCTGGCTGTTTTCGTGCTGTTGGTCGTTGTCGTCGATGACAGCATCTGGGCAAGCTGCTCTGCGGGCCAGGGGCTCTTCTCGCCTGCGACGGTGATTGGCGCTCGCTCGGTGGAGCTTCCAGATACTCCCCTTCGGGGGGCGTGGGCGGTGGCAGAGGGCGATAAGCTAGCTGCAGTCTTGGTGTACGGTCTCGGTCCCGGCCAAGGTACGTAGCTGGCCGCTGGCCAGGGGACCACCAGAAGGGGAGCGCCGAACTTTTTGTCGCTACGCCGTCACTCTCTTTCCGCCTGCTTGCCACTGCGTCCAGTAGTACCGGCTCTGCTGCGTCACTCTCTTACGCTCCTCACGCTCCTCACGCTCGTTGTTTGCCCACACTCGCTCCTGCCGTCACACCTGCCTCGCTCGCACACCAACCGCCGCCCAGTTTGCCAGGAGCCTCTGCCCTCCCCCTCTGGTCCACCCTCTCTGGTCCACCCCCAACGGCACCCGCACGCTTCGCGCCGCCGCTCGTGGGCCCTCTCGCCTTCTCTTCTCCCCCAGCAGCGATACCCAGCAGCATTTGACCGCGGGCGCACGTACTGCTCCAGAGGACGACGTACGCAGCAGTTCGCACGCCGTGGCCGCCGCCCGCTGCTCCGTTGCCCCGTTGCCCCGTTACCCGTCGTCATTGGAATTCACGTCGGCTGCGTGCCTCAGCTACGCAAAAACACTCGCTACACCGACATCCTGGCTTTCTCGCCATAACGGCCTAGCTGCATACTCACTCCATACACTCGCTCACCATGTCGCCGCCGCAGTCGCCGCGGGCGAACCCGCACATCCGTCTGAACTCAGGAACCCAGGACATCGCTCAGGACTCCTCGCCCGAGCCCCGGCCTCAAGCGGTCCGCCAGAACTCCTCTCGCTCGTTAATTGCGCCGATACGACGACCTGGAACTGCCCCTGCGAGCCCTGGCCTGCGCTCACCCACGTCTGCGCCGTCGCTCTACAACAATGCTGCCGTTGCAGGGTCCGCAGAGCACCTGTTGCCGCCGAAGAAGTCAAGAACACGGCCGTTCCGCGACGAATCACCGCGCCGCTCACCCTCAGCCTTCTCATCGCGACGGACGAGCTGGAGCTCCGAGTCGGTAGGGAGCCGTGATTCGCGATATGGCCCTTTTGCGTCGCCTTTTGATGATTCCAGAGCACCCTCGCGTGCCGGCAGCGAAGAAGACTTGAACACCCAGACGGTTTCGGAAAAGTTCAACATCACACCCTCGGCAGGATTGCTACTGTTTCCTGAAGACGTGGAAAAGGACGATTGGTTACACAACCCTGATCCTAATGAGAAGGACCGGCGAGACTGTGACGTCTTCACCAAAAGAGGATTCATGAACCTGGGCGCTTTGTTGTTCTTGACTGTCGGGTTGCTGGTCTTGTTCATCGGCTATCCTGTGCTCACTTTCGTACACACCATCACTGCACCTGAGAAGACACCGTGCACAAATAACCCGCTTTGTATTCCTGGAAAGGACAACCTACCGCTGTTGCAGAACGTCCGTAAAGGTCTCATCGACCCCGATACTCCCCAGAGTGTTATGACTCGGAAGTCGCATGACGGCAGCACGCAGAAACTAGTATTTTCGGATGAATTCAACACTCCCGGTCGCACGTTCTATGACGGTGACGATGCCTATTTCCAAGCTGTGGATATTTGGTACGGAGCCACAATGGACTTGGAGGTGAGTGTGAACGCGCGAAATGAACTGATACACCCTGACACCATGTAGTGGTATGATCCAGATGCAGTCACCACCAAGGACGGCACGCTGAACATCGAATTCGCTAATTTTGTTAACCACGGCCTCAACTACCGCTCCGGAATGCTTCAGTCTTGGAACAAATTGTGCTACAAGGGCGGCCATCTCGAAGCCAGTATCTCGCTTGCAGGTAGTGGTGATGTGAGCGGTTTCTGGCCTGGTTTCTGGACTATGGGAAATCTTGCACGCCCAGGCTATCTCGGTTCCACCGAAGGTCTCTGGCCATACAGTTATCATGATGCCTGCGACGTTGGTATAACACCTAATCAGAGCTCGGCCGACGGCATCAGCTATCTGCCTGGAATGCGACTGCCAGCTTGTACCTGCAAAAACGAAGATCACCCTAACCAAGGCAAATCGCGCAGTGCTCCGGAAATCGATGCTTTGGAAGGCTCAGTGATCTTCTTAGGCCCCGGTGAGACCAATGCTGTCGGATCCGTTTCTCAGTCTTTGCAAGTGGCGCCATTCGACATATGGTACCAGCCAAACTATGGTAGGCATCCTGGTCTCCGGTCGTGGTTCCCAGTTAACAACAGATAGACTTCGTCGAGGTCTATGACCAACGTATCACTGAAATGAATGCTTACAAAGGAGGACCCTTCCAGCAAGCTTTCTCTGGCCTCTCCAACCTCAACAACGATTGGTACAATGGGAAAGCTTATCAAAAATACGCATTCGAGTACAAGACCGGTGATGACGATGGCTTCATCACCTGGTATGTCGGCGATGTAGCTACTTGGAGTTTGCAAGCGAAGTCGTTAGGGCCCAATGGCAACATAGGACAGCGTAAAATCCCGGAGGAGCCCATGTCGGTGGTTGCTAATCTGGGCATGTCAACCTCGTTTGCTGCTATCAACCTTGAAAAGTTGATGAAGCAGCTCCCAGCAACCATGCGAATCGACTACATTCGCATCTACCAGAATGAGGACGACAAAGATCAAGTCCTTTCATGCGATCCCCCAGATTACCCTACAACGGATTATATTCGGAAGCATCTCAAGGCTTACACGAATCCCAATTTGACAGATTGGTATGCATTTTTTGACTCCGTCCAGAGTCCAACCCTGACAGTCTTATAGGAAATCGACCGGCTATGAGTGGCCTAAGAACTCGTTCATGAATGACTGTTCGAGCTAAAAGTCAATCATGTAAACTTATCCTGGGTCAGTTGACCAATGGTCTCTACCTGGACTCGAACGCTTCAACAATATTGCAACGCGGCCATGGTGGTGACAATTTATCCATTACCGGGCCACCACAAAAGCATATAAAACATAGACGATTTCCCTTTGGATCGAACGATGTTCAGCTCGCCAACTGCGAGCTTTCCGGCATTGTACTTTTGAAGCATTTGCATTTTCACAGCAGAAAGGATCATTCGGCGTTTATCTACGGCTTGTTTAATCAGCAGATTCTTCCGACCCGGCACATGATTCTGCCACTAGGTTTCACGTCCACGTCGGTAATCAGCCCGCTGCTCCTCACGAGCCATGTTACCATGCCATCGTGTTCTATACACATTGGGATGGCTACTACGCTTGTAAACGGTTTCACCCAATGCGGCTATGTATGGCACTCAATGTATATCATGGCTTTTTCTTATACATCGATGTATAAATCCGACCACTTCTCGGACCTGGCTCGTTTCTCGGTTGGTCTGGCGCTAACCGCTACTTTTTTAATTTCGGCTTCGTAACATGACTGGACGGGGAAAGTGCGTTGACAAAGCTGTTTTCCGCGTCAGTAGATGCTGAGTCGCCATCTTCTTGGAGTAGCCTGGCATACTCATCTCTTCTACAATTGCTTTTAGCTGTCGCTAGTTGACGGCTTGCATTGCCTGCGTTCTTCTACGATTCGGCATCCTTTAGATAGCGCAAACGGATCAAACCACGGCTTTCTTGTTGACAGGACATACCGGATGGATGGACATGGGATCATGCGTGAAACGTTCTTCTTGCTAGTAATGATTGGACCAAGATGGTTCGTGAGAATGAGGAGCGAAGGCTAGAAAGTGAAGCAGGAGTAGCAACGACGTGAATATAATGCCTGCATAATAATTTTTAAAAAAAAAAAAAAAAGGTCCAAAACAATATACCCTTGATCGGCGAAAAATGTTCATTTGATGTTGACTGCAACGCTCTCACTGTGAATGTGTCAGGTCGAACTCATCGGCCC
>Ga0247757_10000135_pt1 | contig 60081 bp, 63 predicted proteins | sample UWRJL126311R4_FD_180929 | JGI IMG/M metagenome (GOLD analysis project Ga0247757, IMG submission 180929) | Plant litter microbial communities from Arlington Agricultural Research Station in Wisconsin, United States - UWRJ-L126-311R-4 | ecosystem: Environmental > Terrestrial > Plant litter >... | reverse complement strand
GGTGCAGGAGCTTGGCGGCGGCACGGTTGGCATCCGGGGAGACGTGGGCAACCTCGCCGACCTCGACCAGCTCTATGAGCGGATCGGGCGCGACCACGGTCGGGTCGACATCGTGTTCGCGAACGCGGGCATCTCCGAAACGGTGCCGCTCGGTGCGGTCGACGAAGAGCATTTCGATCGCGTGTTCGGCGCCAATGTCAAAGGCTTGCTCTTCAGCGTGCAGAAGGCGCTCCCGCTGATGAGCGCCGGCGGCACTGTCATCCTCAACGGCTCGGTGAGCGGTAGCAAGGGCTTCGCCGGTCTGTCGGTCTACAGCGCGACCAAGGCCGCGATACGCTCGTTCGCGCGAGTTTGGACTAGCGACCTGAAGAGCCGAGGCATCCGCGTGAACGTGGTTTCTCCCGGGATGATCGACACCCCGGCGATGCAGAACTACCTCGCGAACAACGCGGGCATGGAGGCGGTGTTCAATCAGGTGACGCCACTCGGGCGGATCGGTCGCGCCGAGGAAGTTGCCAAAGCCGTTCTCTTTCTTGCATCGAGCGAGAGCAGCTTCGTCGCGGGCGTCGAGCTGTTCGTGGACGGCGGCGTGATGGCGGTCTGAGTTTGCGCTGGATGGGCGCGAGCGCGGCGCCCGGCCCATCCAAATTAGGTAGCGATCAGAGATTGCGCCAGAGCGGCTCGTCGTCGATCAGGACGCGCTCGAGCAGGCGCGGGAAATCACCATAGTCGTTGACCGCACGGTGGACCGCCGCGCGATTGTCCCAGAACGCGATGGAGCCGGGCTTCCACTGGAATCGCACTTGATTTTCCGACTTGCGGTAGCGATCCAGGATCAGCTGCAAAACTTCGCGGTTTTCGGCGTCGGGCAGGCCCACGATTTGCGGATGCTTGCCGAAATCGACCCACAGGATCTTTTCGCCCGTCTCGCGGTGGGTGCGGACGATGGGGTGCGCAACCAACGGATAGTCGTGCCCGGCGCGCTGAAGAGCGGCGCGGAAATCGACGATTGCGTGGAGCCCTTCGAAGCGTTGCTTCAAGTCTTCGGGCAGTTCGCGATACACCTTGCCGGCGTCGACCCAGATGGTATCGCCACCCACGGGCGGCAGATTGACGGCGCGTAGTACCGCACCCCAGCTGGGGACGATGCGCCAGTTGGTGTCCGAGTGGTACCCGTCATAGACGATGCCCGGGCGCCGTTGGCTCTCGTAGAACTCTTTCTGTTTCGGATCGGCACCGATCAGGTGCAGGCCGGGTTCGCCATCCACCTCGACCAGACGATCCGCCGGGTAGGGCGGGGTGTAGACCGGGCCGAAGCGCTTGGCAAAGTCGAGGTGCTGCCGGCGGTTCACGCTCTGGCCGCGGAAAAATAGCACCTTGTACTTCAACAGCGACGCCTTGATGTCGTCGCGCACGGCGTCGTTGATCGGCTGGCTCAGATCGACCCCCTCGACCTCGGCGCCGATGGTGGGGTGCAGGGGCGTGTAGGACAGGCCGGCCGCGTTGACGTTCTTCAGCTCCAAAATCGCACTCATGATTGGTCTCCTCCGACTCTGGTCGCCATTGTCGCTTGTCCATTACAAAAGACAAGCGTCTCGTGAGTGTTCTTGCAGGGAATTTGGCCGAATGGCGAGCCCTCGCTCCGGCTGCTGCTCGAGCAGCGCGTCACACCGCCAGTGCTGCACGCGTGTTGAGCGTGCCAGTGTACCGCTATCAGCGGTAACTAATCGCGCAGCTTCACGGGCATGAAATCACCGAGTCCACAGGCGGCACCGCGGCGAGTGCGGTCGGTCGTCTCGAGCACGTAGATGATGTCCGTGTTGCACAGCTGAGTCAGGGAGGTCTCGTACAGGAACGCGCGGCTAGCCCTGAGCCCCGAGCAACGACCGCTCAACGTGTTGCGCCAAACGTGCCCGCGGTCGCCGATGAAGTCGATCGTCCAGTCATCGCGAATCACACTTTGACCTAGTTCTCGGAGCAACACACAACTCTGCGCGGGGCCAACGACGGTTGCGGCGGGGAGAGCGATGGGTCGCCTCCCCCGCCCCTCATGGGTGCAGCCAGGAAGGGCGAGGAGAACGAGAGCCAGGGCGAGGCGCGCCAGGACTTTCACGGGGCCTGTCCTCGGCCGAGGGACTATTCGGCGGCTTGTGTTTTCTGGCTCGCCGCCCAGCGATTTTCGGGCACCGGCAGCCCGAGGTGTCCGCGCAGCGTGTCCGCGAAGTACTCGGTTTTGAAGATGCCGCGTTGCTGTAAGAGGGGCAGCACTTGCTCGCGGAATTTCTTGAACTCGCTGGGCCGCGAGATGTGCAAATTGAAGCCGTCGGCGGCGCGCTCCACGAACCAGCGCTCGATCTCGTCGGCGATGGTCTTGGGCGATCCGACGAACGCTTGGCGACGCTCCGACATGGAGAGTGCCGCTTGACGAACGGTCAGGTTCTTTTCGCGCGCTCGTTTGACGATGCGCTCGGCGTGCCCCTTGTAGCTGTTGAGGCTCAAGTGCGAGACGTCCGGGAACGGGCCATCGAGCGGGTACTGGCGAAAGTCGTGGTAGCCGAAGGGGCGCCCCAGTGCGACCACCAGCTTGTCGATGTCGACCTGCTCATTGCCGTCATCGACGAGCTCGCGAGCGGCGTCGTCCGTCTCGGCGATCACGGGATTGAGGCCGGGCGTGACGTAGATCAGGTCGGGGTCGCGGCCCAGCGCGGCGGCGCGCGCTTTGACGTCGGCGTAGTACTCCTGCGCGTCCTCGAAATTCTCGACGCCGGCGAACAGGCCATCGGCAATGTGCGCACCCAGCTTGCGTCCGTCATTACTGATGCCGGCTTGAAACAAGACCGGATGCCCTTGCTTCGAGCGTGAAAGTGCGAGCGGGCCCGCAACCGAAAAGAACTCACCCTTGTGGTTCAGCGCATGCTGCTTCGGCTTGTCGAGGAAGACCCCGCTCGCTTTATCACGGGGGAAAGCGTCGTCTTCGTAGCTGTCCCACAGCCCGCGCACGACCTCCACGAATTCGTGGGCGCGGCGATAGCGAACGGCGTGATCGAAGTGTTCTTCACGTCCGTAGTTCTTCGCCGCGCCTTCGAGACCCGTCGTGACCACGTTCCAGCCCGCTCGCCCTTGTGAGATGTTGTCGATCGACGCGAACAGACGAGCGACGTTGTACGGCTCCCAATAGGAGGTGGTGAGCGTGGCGATCAGGCCGATCTTCGAGGTGGAGACGGCGAGCGCCGAGAGCAACGTGAGCGGCTCGAGGCGATTCAAGAAATGCGGCGTGGTATCGGGCGTGATGAACGGACTGTCGACCATGAAGACGAAGTCGAACTTCGACTCTTCGGCCAGCCGCGCGTTCTCGATGAACCAGCGGATATCGATGCTCGCGTTGCCCGCGACATCGGGCTCACGCCAGCCGAGCGGGTCGTTACCGACCCCGACCAACACGGCGCCTAATTTGAGTTGTCGTGCACTTGCCATGAGCGCTCCTCCTTGGGGACGGTTGGACGCCCGCTCAGGCGACGGCAGCCAATTTCAACGTCTGGCGGACCGCTTCGACCACCGGCTCGGCCTCGGTGCGGGCCATCCAGTTCGGAGTCACGTCCACGAAGCGCACTACGTGGTTCGAATCGATGACCACGATCGCGGGATGGGTCAGTTCGGCCAAGCCCTGCGCGATCGACTCGGGTTTGGGGTCTCCTTCTGACTTGAAGGTGAGGCCGAAGCGGCGGCCCAGCGTGGCGCCGGTGTCGGAGGCCACGTGGAATTCGAAGTCGTGGCGCTTGCGGACGTTGATCAAGGCGCTCGGGATCTGCGGGCTGATGGCGACCAAGGGCACGCCCAAAGACGAGAGCGTCGGCCACAGATTGCGGTCGTAGTAGGGCAAGGCAATGTTGCAGGCCGGGCAGCTCTCGTGGCGGAAGAAGACGAGTACGGCGGGGCCGTTCTTCAGCAAGTCTTGCGAGCGGAGCTCGCCACCCTCGACGTTCTCGAGGCTGAAGGGAGCGATGGTTTGGCCGACCTGGGGAGCGTTCGCGGGCACGAAGCGTTCGACGTTGAGCCGCCGCTGATCGATGTTTCGCTGTAACTGCTCCGCCGGCCAAGTGGTGAGGCGCTCGGTGTGCAATGCCCCCAACAAGTCGACTAAACGCTCGGTCATGATGGTCTCTCTTTCGGCTCCTCTAGTGGAGCGCCGGTATTATACGGGACAGTGTCTAGCACGACAGCCCAAGATGCATGCGGATTCGTCTAAATTTGAGTCGTAGGATATTTTACGGGACGCGCAGATATTATGTTGAAACTAAGCCCGGCTTCTGCTTCACACCAGATCCATGACCGATCTGGCCGAGTCCCTCGCGGCGCATGCCGCAACGTTTCCGACCGAGCGCGTGGACGCAAGCGTTCGCGAACCCCTCGCGCTCGATCTCGTCGATGGGCTAGCCGCCATCATCGGTGGCACTCGCGCGCCCGGCGTGGCTGAGCTGACCCGGGTGCTCGCGGCTCAGGCTGGGCCCGGTACTGCGCAACGCTTCGCGAGCAGCCAGCGCTACCCGGCCATCATCGCCGCGCAACTCAACGCGACCGCGGGCCATGCACTCGACTACGACGATACTTTGGACGAAGGCGGAGGCATGCACGCGGGCGCGCTCGTGCACAGCGCCGCACTGGCGGTCGCCGACGAGCTCGGCGGCGTCAGTGGGGAGACCTTCGTCGCCGCGACGGCGGTGGGGCTCGACATCGCGGTGCGGCTCGCGCTGACGCCCACCCGTGATTTCGGTTGGCACCGCACCTCGGCGTTCGGCATCTTCGGCGTGGTCGGGGCCGTGGGGCGCCTGTATGGCCTGAGCGCGGAGCAGTTCGTCCATGCGTTCGGCATTGCGTACTCGCAAGCGAGTGGGAATCGACAATGCATCGCCGATGGAGCGCTTTCCAAGCGGCTACAAGCAGGATTCGCGGCGCGTGATGGGATCATCGCCGCGCAGCTCGCCAAGGCGGGTGTCACCGGTGCTTCCCGCGTCTTCGAAGGCACCGACGGCTTCTTTCCCCTGTATCAGCGCGGCGAGTACGTGCGCGAGCGCGTCACCCAAGGCCTCGGCGAGCAACTGCTCAGTAACCGCATCTCCCTCAAGCCTTATCCTTGTGGTCGCAATCTGCACGGGCTGCTCGATGCCACGACCCGCGCGCTGCGTGTTCATGAGGGGCGCACGCTCGAACGCATCGACGTCTACCTCGATCCGAAGTCGCTCGCGCGGGCGACGCTGAGCTATCCGGAGCAAGTGGTCGCCGCACAGTTCAGCATCCCGTTCGTGGTGGCGCTCAGCACGGAGACGGGGCGCACTTCTCTCGCTGACTTCGACGCCCCGGGCCGCGTGCCAGACGCGGTGAAGGCGCTGTTCGCGCGCGTCTACGTGCAGGCCCACGACGGCACGGCCCAGGCCGACCGAATCGTCTTTGGCTACGCAGGCGGGGGCACCCACGAAGAGCGCATTGCGGGCGCCTTTCGCGGCAATCCACAAAACCCGGTATCTCCCGAGCAAACAGGAGACAAGCTTCGTGACTGCAATGCCTTCGCTGGATCGCCCTTGGTAAGCTCGCGCATCGAAGCCGTGCTCGCGGCCGCGCTCGGCATAGCGGATCTGCCATCCACGAACGCACTCACGAGCCTGCTCCGCGTCTGAACGACCCCGAGACCGGACATCACCGCAGCCCTGGTCCGCGGCTGGATCGCCGAGCCGTTAGTCACGGACGTCGACCGAAGCGCGTTGGCCGCCGATCTCGGCGGCTTTTGCGCAAGCTCCGCGAGGCGCCGCGGGCTCGGGCCGGCACTCTTACTTCCGCGGCTCTGGAAAGCACTCGCGACGATGGCGGGGCTTTCCAGTCCAGATCCGCACGGCCTCCAGCGCAAAGTGCTCGACGCCCTGCTCAGCGAGCCGGCCCTCGACTGGTGAGCACGACTGCACGAGTCGCGCTTGCCGTTTCAGGGCGTCGGCTTGGGCTCGCCGGTCGCGGGACCGGGAGCTTGCGACCTCCGTCGTTCTTGCTCGGCGATGCGCAGCGTGACTCGCTCCACGGACCGCTTCCCGCCCGCTTGGATGAACGGACCGAGCTTCCAGATCTGATTGTCGTACTCGGGGTGCTCGGCCCATTCGTCCCAGCCGGAGTCGCGCCGAAACTGGCCGAGCAGGCCGGACGCCACGATCTCGGCTTCGTTCACCGGCTCGCGCTTGTCGCGATCCGGGCCGACGTAGATCGCGTCTTCCTTGCAGTACAGCTCGCACATGAAGCACGTCTGGCAATGCTCGACGCGCGCGCCGACGGGGATGCCGTCGGGCCCGGGCTCCAGCACGTTCGTGGGGCACACCTGGACACAACGATTGCAACCGTCGCAACGGTCGCGAACGACTAGCTCAAACATGTTCGGGCCTCCATTCTGCCCGCGCTTCGGGCCTCGTCCACACTTCGTCGAGGCCGCCAATCAGCAGGCGTCGCGCTTGTTCCGGCTTTTGCTCGGGGATGTCTTCGCGTTGGTGCAGGCCGCGGCTTTCGTCGCGAGCCAGCGCCGCGGTGTAGCTGAGGCGCGCCGTCGCGACCACGCTCGCGGTCTCGCGTGCGATGACCGCATCCGCACCCGTTGCGTAGTCGTGATCGCGTAGCTCGCGCCAGGCCGACTCCAAGACTCCCAACGAGTCGCGTAGCTTGGGGCCGGAGCGGAATACGTTCTTGTCGAGCGGCAAGATCTCGTCTTGGGCGGCTTTGAGCACGCGTCGGCGATCGACCGCCTTCACGTTGCTGCGCGGGCGGAGGCCGACCGTGCCTTGCGCCCGCACTTTGTCGTTCAGCCGTCGGCCACGGCTCTTGGCGAGGGCGACTGCGCCTTCACCCGCGAGCAGACCCGAGGTCAGCGCCCAAGCCGAGTTGGGCGAGCCACCCCCGCTCGTGGCCCCTGCGATGAGCTCGCGCGTCGCCGTGTCACCGATCGCAAATAGTCCGGGGATGGTCGTCTCGCACTGCTCACCCACGATGCGCAGCCCACCGGTGCCGCGGATGGTGCCCTCGGGGAACAGTTTGACCTCGAACGGCTTCTCGTACACATCGGTGATGCCCTTGCGTACGAAGGGCAAGAGCGTCATCGGCTGAATTTGCGGCAGCGCCTTGCGCAGGGGCTCCGGGCACTCGTTCAACAGCGCGAAGACCTTGCCTTTGACCAGCGCCCGCTCCAGCACGTAGTTCGTCGGCAGCACGTCGAGCTCGGTGCCCTCTTCGTCGAAATAGCGCGCGTACGAGTAGATGAGGGTACGGGTCGAGTTCCACGCGGGGGAGATCGAGTACTCGTTCGAGAACTCCATGCCCGAGAGCTCGGCGCCCACTTCGAGCGCCATCAAATGACCGTCGCCGGTGTTGGTGCTGCTGCCGAGCAGGCCACCGAGGAAGCCCGCGCCACCGGTCGCTAAGATCGTAGCCCCCGCGCGGGCCGTGAAGGCGCGGTTTTCCTGGCGGCGCACGCCGTTGGCGCCTGCCACTGAGCCGTCGTCGTGCAAGAGCAGCTCGAGCACGGGGCTCTGGTCGAAGATGGTCACGCCCGCGTCGACCGCAGCGCGACGCAGCGCCCGCAGGTACTCCGGGCCTCGCAGCGCGTTGTAGACCGTGTCACCCTTGTCGTTGACGTTGAATCGATAATACTTCGACAGGGTGGGCAGCACGCGCCACGTGGTGTCGATGATGCGCTCCATCCAAGTCGGGTCGCCCAAGCCGTAGGCGATGCCCATGCGTTTCTCGATAGCCTGCTTGCGCGCGTCACCCTCGGGGGACACCCACCAGTGCCCGGGGCCGGCGGTCGCGGTCACGCCGCTCGTGCCGACGTAGCCCTTGTCGACCAGCACCACCTTCGCGCCCGTTCGCGCGGCAGAAATGCCGGCCCAGCAGGCGGCCATTCCACCACCGACGATCAATACGTCCGCTTCGATTTCCAGCGGTTCCAAGCCGCCGACCGTGCCGTTTGCCATGACTTGTCTCGCATAGCAGACATCGCGCTACCCGGGTAGCGGCTTTTAGATGGGGCGCAATTCCGCCACGCCCGCCCGCGTTTTTGGCCCGGATATCCTCCTCGGGGTGGATGGGCTCGCGACGAGATCATGGCTATGCTCCCGGCTTTGGAGCTGCAAGCATCGATGCGAGACCCGGCTCGGCAGTCATTGAGCGAGTGCCACGACTGCGGTCTGATCCAACGATTGCCCGCAGCTGAGCAAGAGGCCTCGGTGATCGCTTGCGAACGCTGCGGCGCGACCTTGCGTCAGGTCCGCGCGAGCAGCCTGCTGCTCTGCACGATCTGCGCAACGTCGGGCTTGGTGCTCTTCGCGCTCGCGCTCTCGCTGCCCGCCGTCAGCGTCTGGATGCAAGGGGGGCGTTATGGGCGCAGCGACATACTGACCGGCCCCGCGCGATTGCGTCAAAGCGGTTTCTGGGAGCTCGGTCTGGCGACGCTGCTCACGCTGATCGTGTTGCCGCTGACCAAGCTGGTGACCGTACTGGCCATGGGTGTCGCCGTGCGTTTGGGGCGCGTGCCACGCCTGCTCAAGGCCAGCTTTGCCGCGCTGCCGACCATCAGCGAATGGGCCATGGTGGACGTATTCTTGCTGGGCGCGATGATCGCACTGTTTCGGCTCAAAGTATGGATGATCGTGATTTTCGGGCCCGCGCTCTTCGCCCTCGGTGGTTCTGCGCTATGTTCAATCGCGGTCGACGCAAGCCTGGATCGGTTCGTGTTTTGGCGGCGCGTCCCCCTGGTGCCGGAAAAGACGACACTTGCTCCCGAAGGCTCCCCGAGTACTTGGCGGGGCTGTAGCGGCTGCGGACGCGTGGCGCGTCTGTGCGATCGAGCCACGTGTCGGCGTTGTGAACGGCCGGTGCACGCGCGCAAGCCGAGCACCGTTCAGCGGACTTCGGCCTTGATTGCCGCCGCGCTGCTGCTCGCCATCCCCGCGAATGTGCTGCCAGTGATGACGATCAACAAGCTCGGTCGCGGCGGTCCGAGCACCATCCTCGGTGGCACTGCGGAGCTCATCGAAGCCAACCTGTGGGGGCTCGCGGCGCTGGTGTTCATTGCCAGCGTGTTGGTCCCGGTGTTCAAGCTCGGTGCGCTGTCTTATTTGCTCTGGTCGGTCCGTCGCGCTTCGCGCAGGGGCCTCCTCTTCCGCACGCGACTGTTCCGCGTGGTGGCTTTGATTGGGCGTTGGTCCATGATCGATATCTTCGCGACGATGATGCTGGTGGCGCTGGCGCGCTTCGGCTGGCTGGGAAGTGTTCGCCCGGGCTTGGGCGCGAGTGCGTTCTGCGGAGTGGTCGCGTTGACCATGTGGGCGTCCAAGTCGTTCGACCCGCGCGCGATGTGGGATGCCGCGGGCCTCAACCCCGCACTCGAGTCCACGGAGCCGGACGAGAGCACGGGTGAAGCCGAGCCCCGCTTGGTGCCGGCATGACGCCCGAAAAACCGCCCGAAGCTCAAGCGCAGCTACGTCGGCACGTGGGCTTCTCTTGGATTTGGCTGCTGCCACTGGCCACCGTGCTGCTCGTTGGCTACCTCGTGCTCAAACTGGTCTCCGATCGCGGCCCGACGATCTCGATCAGCTTCGAGTCCGCCGATGGGCTGACCGCCCAACAGACCCAGGTGAAGTACAAAGCGGTGACGCTGGGCACGGTCGAGGAAATCGATCTGGCCGATGACTTGGCGCACGTGATCGTGAAGGTGCGCATGACCGAGCAATCGGCAGCGTTGCTCACGGACAAAGCGCGCTTCTGGGTGGCGCGGCCGCGCCTCGGCGGCGGGCTGAGCGCAGTAGAAACGGGCCTGGAGACGTTGGTCTCCGGCGCTTATGTCGCGATCGACCCGGGGCCGAAGGGCGGCAAGCGCCAGACCGAGTTCAAGGGCTTGGAGAAGCCGCCCAGCGTGCGTTCGGACGAGCCGGGTAGCGCGTTCTTCTTACAAGCCGAGGCGCTCGGCGGTTTGGGTGAAGGCGCGCCCGTCTTTTATCGAGACGTCGCCGTGGGCGAAGTACTGAATGCGGATCTCGATGACGCGAGTCCAACCCAAAGCGTGCGCCTGCGCATCTTCGTGCGCGCTCCGTACGATCGCAAGGTCGTGCCGGAAACGCGATTTTGGAACAGCTCGGGCATTCGCGTGAACACAGGTGCAAGCGGCCTGCGCGTGGAATTGCAATCCATCAAATCGCTGCTCTCGGGAGGCATTGCGTTTCGCGCGCCCCCCGAAGCCGAACGGCACGCGCGCAGCCCGGCCGAGTCGACCTTTCGGCTATATGCCGACGAGCCGCAAGCGGCCGTTGGCTTCTACCGCGAGGGCATCCCGTACGTGAGCTATTTTCAAAGCTCGGTGCGCGGGCTGAGTGAAGGCTCACAGGTGCAAATGTTCGGTAAACAGCTGGGTTCGGTGATGCACATCGACTTGGTGAAAGATCCGCGACCCGGGCACCAGGGCCAACTCGCCGCGCGGGTCGCCTTCGTGTTGCAACCCGAGCGTGCCCTGAGCGAGAGCGATCGCCAAACCATGCAACCGGAGGGAATGCGCGCGCTGGTCCGTGAACAGATGCGCGTGGTCCTGGCGAGTAGCAGCTTGCTCACGGGCCAAAAAGAGCTGTCGTTGCAGTTCGTGCCTGGCAGCAAGGCCCCGCCCACGCTGGTCGAAGAAGCGGGAGCTTTGGTACTACCGAGTGAAGGTCAAGATCTGCAGGACTTGAGCGGGTCGCTCGCGCAGATCTTGAACAAGGTAAATAGCATCCCGTTCGAGGAGATCGGCAGCAACGCGAGCCACGCCCTTGCCTCGCTCGATCGCACGGTGGGCGGCCCCGAGTTGCAACGGGCGATCGCATCACTGGACGAAGCGCTGAAAGAAGTCAGCGGTTTGGCTCGTGAGGCAAAGACCAACCTGGGCCCGGCCCTCGCGCGCTTGCCGCGTATCTCGGAGAAGCTGGAGAGTGCGGTGGATCAAGCCCAGGCCGCCTTCGGTCAATCCGGTTACGGCTCCGACTCGAAGACCCAGCGCAGTTTGGAGCGCATGATGACGCAAGTCGGTGATGCGGCGCGCAGCATCCGCCTGCTCGCGGACTACCTGAATCGCCACCCTGAGTCGGTCGTGAGCGGTCGCAAAGAAAACGAACCATGAACTTCACTTCGCTCACGCGGGTTGCGGCGCTGACCGCGCTCCTCACGGTGCCGATGCTCGGCTGCGCAGGTTCGCCAGATCCCGTTTTTTACGCTCTTTCATCGCAAAATGGCCGGGCCCTGGCGAGCCCCAAGCTGCGCATCGAGCTGCGGCGCGCCGGCCTGCCCGGTTACCTCGATCGACCTCACATCGTGCGCCGGGCCAGCGCCGAGCGCTTGGAGCTCGCGGCCGACGAGCGCTGGGGAGCGCCCCTCGACCTCATGGCCAGCGCGACCCTGGTCGATGATTTGAGCGATCGCCTGCCGGACTGCGTCGTATTCAGCGAGACCGGATCGATTTCGACGACCGCCGACGTGCGCGTCGCCGTGGAAATCACCCGCTTCGAGTTGGGAGCGGACGGCGCCGTGCACCTGCAAGCAGGCTCCGCCGTGCGCTGGAGCAGTGGCACGGATGCCGTGCGCCTGAAGCGCCATGCCTTCATCGAGCAGCCCGCAAACAAGAGTACGGCCGAGCTGGTCGCGAGCATGAGCCGCGCCCTTGCTCAACTTGCCGATGCGCTTGCCCAGACAGTGCTCGAAGGCGCGCCGACTGCCGTCACCGACCCGGGCGCTTCGTCACCCGCCCCCGCTCCGACGCTCTAGTCGAGCGACTCCAGCTGGCTCGATCTGTGCCACATTCAGATCGAACGATCCCAGTGAAAGGCGGACAGGGAGACGTTTTTCCTAGCGGTTTTGTGGCGTGTCAACCTGGCATCGATCGTGTATGCAACGCGGCATGGCGATAAGGGAGTGGGTACTAGTCGGGGCTGCACTGTCGTGTTGGGGTTGCGGGGCGACAACCGCAGAGGAGATCGAGGAGCATCGGCAAGAGTGGCTCGCCAAGCAGCCGCAAGCGTACGTGATCGAGATCTGTGGCACCGGTTTGGATTGCTGTTGCGAGCTGAGCGCGGTGTCGGCCGGAGAAGTGACGGCGGCACGCACGGCCTTTCGGGGGCAGCCATTCCAGGACGTGGCGCCAGGTCAGGTAGAACCGGTCAACGCTCTGTTCGATCGCGCGGTCGGTGCGGCCCGTGCGGACAGCTGTGAGCTGAGCGGACTGTCGTTCGATGCCACGTATAGCTACGTGAGCCAGTACAGTGTCGACTGCGGCGAAGAGGGCGGCGGCGAGAAGGTCGCGTGCTTCAAGCCCAACACGGTCGACCTCTCTGAATGCGCGGAGTGAGTGCGGGGCAAATCCGCGTCACGTGCAGCGGCCGGCGACGCACGTGGGCGGGGTCGGCGGAACGCACGGAGGGATGACCACGCTGCAGCCGTCTTCCTTGTAGTTGGCGCAGGTGCCAGCGTTTGCCTTGGAAATCGCCGCATCGACGGCGGAAACCCCGGACACGTTGATCGCGCGCGTGCACGAGTCGAAGCAGTTCGATTGAAACGCGATCGACTGACAGTCCGCATCCTTCTCGCAAGCGCCGTTGGCCTCGATCACGGCCGCGATCTCCGAGCTTGCGTTGTCTCGCCGACCATCGCACGTGCCGGAGCTTGCTCCGCCCGCGTTGGACCGTGACGCACACGCCGAGGCCAGCACGTAAATCATCAGCAGTGGAGCGAGCAAGCGTTTGGTCTCGGCTGAGGTCTTCATCGACGTTCGAGTCTAGCTCACAACGCTCGCATCCGTGGGCTCGTAGTTCGGCGGGCGGAACTGCCGGCACGGCTTCGCCCCCCGCCTCTGAATAGATGATCAACTCGAAGGGGTCGGCCAGCGGGGAGTTCAGACGCAGGTCGTGGCACCCCCTGCGCGTGGCTCGCTCTCCCCCCGATGCCCAAGTCAAGGTCGGGCTGTTGACGAAGCAGGGTGAGCGAGCGCGGCAACGACGAGCGGCCCGCCTCGCCCCCGCAAATAGGGGCGAATTCTCGAGGGCCACGCTCGCCGCCCCTTGACGGTCCCGATTTACCTGCACATACAGGTAATATGCCGGCTGCATCCCCCTGCCTGTGCGAGACGCTTCGCCGGGCCACGCGCTCGATGACGCGCATGTACGATGACGCGCTCCGGCCAGTAGGCCTTCGAATCACGCAGTTCTCGGTGCTGGCCAGCCTCGCGAACGATGGTGAAGCGCGCGTGCGCGATCTGAGCGCGGAGCTGGGAATGGAAGAGACCACGCTCACGCGCAGCGTGGCGACGCTGGAGAAGCACGGCTGGGTCTCGGTTCGCGTCGGTGAAGATCAGCGCGAGCGCTACCTGTACATCACGGGGGCGGGGCTCAAGTTGCTCGCGAAGGCCACTCCGCTGTGGAGAGCCGCCCAGCAGCGCGTTCAGGAACGCATTTCTCGCACCACTTGGCAGGGCTTGTTCCGAGCCCTACCGCTCGTGGTCGACGCGGCGTCGCCCGCTTCGTCGGTTTAGGTCGGTCTGAGTTTTCATAGAAAGGTTGAACGTACCATGTCGCGAATTCTGATCACGGGTGCTTCTAAGGGGCTTGGTCGTGCCACGGCACTCGAACTCGCACGTCGCGGTCACGAAGTGATCGCCACCGCCCGGAAGGTGGAGACGCTCTCGGATCTACCCGTCGCGCAGCGGCTCACGCTGGACGTGACGAACGACGCTTCGGTGAAAGAGGCCGTCGCGCAAGCGGGGCAGATCGACGTGCTGATCAACAACTCGGCGGACATTGCGCTCGGCCCCGTGGAGTCTATCCCGATCGAAGAGGTAAAACACCTGTACGACACGAACGTGCTCGGGCCGCTGCGCTTGATTCAAGCCGTCGTGCCCGCCATGCGTGAGCGCCGCTCGGGCACGATCGTGAACATCTCGTCCGTGGTTGGCCGGGTGGGGTTCCCGCTCAACTCCGCGTACGGGTCGACCAAATGGGCGCTCGAAGCGTTCAGTGAGTCACTACGGCTCGAAGTCGGTCACTTCGGAATCGACGTCGTGTTGATCGAGCCGGGCGCGATTGGCACGGGCGCGCTCGATGCGCCGCGTGAGCACTTCAAGAAAGACGACCCGTACCTGCCACTGATGGAGCAACGTCGATTCCCACCGCGTGAACAGCTCACCAAGCCCGAAGCCATCGCGTCCGTCGTTGCCGATGCCGTTGAATCACCCCAGCGCCAGTTCCGCTGGCCCGCGGGTCCTGACGCTATTGCCTTGCTCGCTCAACGCTCGAAGCTCGACGATGCCGCGTTCGAAACGTTCTACCGCGAGGTCGCGAAGCTCGACTGGTGAGCGAGCTGGAGGTGCCCCACCTACAACGTGGGGTCGTCGACGTAACCCTCGGGGCCGGGCGTGTACAGCTGGTCGACCTGCGGTGTGGCCAGAGGCGCGCGGCCCGCGAAGCGTTGCACGAGGTCCGGGTTGGAGATGAAGGGTCTCCCAAAGGAGATCAGCTGCGCGCGGCCCGCGTCGAGTGCTTGCTGCGCGCTCTGGCGAGTGCCGCTCAGTGCAGGCGTTCGAGTGCGAGCAAGAAGCCGTCGAGGTGAAACTTCGGGGTGACGCCCTCGGGGTGCAGCTCCACGACGTCGGTGTTGCCGCCTTCGACATCGCTGGTTTCGCTGACCTGGAAGTAGCTCACGCCGTCCCACCTCGCGCGTCACGCCGTCGATGCCGAATTTTCCCTCGAGGTCCGGAAACGGAGCGGTGGTGTTGGCTTGAGTGTCGATGAGCAAGGGGCGTAGTGCCGCGTTTCCCCAGAAAGTGTCTTGGTCTTCGGGGAACGCCTGCTCGGGGTTCCACGCGCGGGCGAAGTATTTGCTTCCCTCGACGTGAATCCAGGGCTCGCTCACGTAGCTGCCGAGCCGCTTCGTAGTCGAGCAAGTAGCTAGATCGACCTCGGCGGCGCCGGATTTGACGCGTGAGCCGGAGGGGCGGTCGCCGTAGGCGTAGAAAAAGCCCCAATAGGCGCCGCCTTCGATGTAGTAGTCGCCCGCTTCGTCCACGCGGGCGGGTCCGCCGGGTAGGCAGCGGCTGTCTTCGACGAATTCGACGGTCTGCTCGTCGCCTTGGACTTCCGCAATGGCCAGCGTGACCGCGGGGTAGATCTCGTTCGTGTCCCCCAATTGGCGGAAACGCTAGGCGCGGCACTAGACGTCGCGCGAAATCATGTTACATATGAAGTATCATGAGACGAGACAGCCGGCTGTCGGTGGTGCTTCACCTGCTCCTGCACATGACCGAGCTGGAGGGTCCGGTAACGTCCGAAACCCTCGGACCGTTGATGAACATGAATCCGGTGCTGGTGCGGCGGATGCTGGGTGGCTTGCGCGACGCGGGCATCGTCAGCGCCGAGAAGGGGCACGGGGGCGGGTGGGCCCTGGCGCGCCCGCTGGACCGCGTGACTTTGGCCGAGGTGTATCGGGCGCTCGGGTCGCCCACTTTATTCGGGATTGGCCCGCAGCGTGAGAATCCGCGTTGCCTGGTCGAACAAGCCGTCAATCGCTCGCTAGGTAAAGCACTCCACGATGCAGAAGCGCTGCTGCTCGCCGAGCTCGAGCGCACCACGGTCGCGGCCATTGCTCGCGACGTGAGCCAGCACCACCCCCCGCATTCCAAACCAAAGCGAGGTAACGTTCATGCTTGATGTGATCATCGTCGGTGGCAGCTACGCCGGCTTGGCCGCAGCAATTCAATTGGGTCGCGCTCGCCGCAGTGTGCTCGTGCTAGACGCGGCGCAGCGTCGCAATCGCACCGCCCACGCGGCACACGGCTTCCTCGGTCAAGATGGCGTGGCGCCCGGTGTAGTGGCGGAAAAAGGCCGCTCCGAGGCGCTCGCATACGCGACCGTGAGCTACCGCGAAGCGAGCGTGACGCACACGCGCGTCATTGCCGGAGGCTTCTCCGTGCAGATCGAGGGCGAGACACTGCAGGCCAAGCGGTTGATTTTGGCTACCGGTGTGGTCGACGACCTGCCCGCGATCCCGGGACTGCGCGAGCGCTGGGGGCAAACGGTGTTTCACTGTCCGTACTGTCACGGCTACGAGCTCGAGCGCGGTCGCGTCGGTATCCTGGCGACCCATCCCATGTCCGCGCACTTGGCCATGCTGGCCTCGGAGTGGGGCGCTCCCGGTGAAAGTGTGTTCTTCCTGAACGGCGCCTTGGAGCCAGAGGCCGAGCCGTTGACGGAGCTCGCCGCGCGGAAGATCTACGTCGAACGTGAGCCAATCGCGGCCATCGAGGGCGAGTTCCCGGAAGTCGCGGTACGCTTGCAGGGTGGGCGCGTCGAACGCTTCGTCGGCTTGTTCTTGGGTTCGAGCACGCGGCTCGCGCAACCCTTCGCCGAGCAACTCGGCTGCGAGTTGGAAGCGGGCCCCGTAGGTTTTTTCTACAAGACGGACATGATGAAAGAGACCACGGTGCCCGGTGTGTTCGCCTGCGGTGACGCGGGCTTGGCCATGGGCTCACTCTCGTTCGCCGTCGCCGACGGCGTGCGGGCCGGCGTGGCCACGCATCAATCACTGGTTTTTCGCCAGTGATTCAATCAGCAGGCGCCGAGGGCGGCAGCGCCGGGGTCATTTGGCGCATGGCCCAGAACGTGATGGGGGTGCCGGGAACGGCACATTCACCGATCAGGTCGAAGTCGAGTCGCTGATACAGCGTCACGTTCTCCGGCAGGTGCGTGAACAGGAAGCAAGGCTCGGCTTGCTGCAGGCGCAAATCGGCGAGTGAGTCGAGCAGCAAGCGCGGACCGATCCCACGCCGGGCCACGCGGCGATGCACGCCCAGGGTATCTAGGTAGAAATGGGGTTGCCCCGCGAGCAGTGAAGCCTTGAAGCGCTCGGCGACCGCGAACGTCTCGATGATTCGCTGGGTGGCCACTACGCCGGCGGCGAATGGCATGCGCCAAAAGCCAGCCCGTAGCGAGCGCCACGTGCTGACGTGCTCGTTCGGTGGGTGATAGAGCGCGACCGCAACCAGCCGCCCTTGGTCGAACGTGCCGTAGGCGGTGCGAGCCTCGGTCCACAGCACGCAATTCATACGACACGAAGCGGCCATGCCCGCGCGTTCGCGCGCGCCACAGGCCCAAACCAAGAGCGGGTCACCCGCGAATGCAGAGACCAGCACTTCGACGGCCGCGTCGATGTCCGTGGGGTCGAGCCGCCGCGTGATCATGGCATGCGGCGCAGGGAAGAGACGGGCGGCGGGTTGGCGGCCGCCAGCGCGCCCTCGTAAGAGCTGCCTTCGCTGTACAAACGTGGGTCCGTCGGATCGAAGCGTACGGCGGGTTCGCCGGGGATCGAGGCAACGCGGGGTCGCAGTGCGATGCGATACACACCGCACGTGCACATGGCCTCGGCTTCATACTCGCGAAAGCGGCGTTCGGCTTCGCGCTCGGCTTGCTCGGAGTTCATCATCGCTCGAATTCCTCACCCCAATGCATGGCCGCCCGTGCGCGCGTGGAGCGTGGAGGGGCGGGCAATTTCAGCGCCCTGCTCGATCACGATTTCATCCCCGAACGTGACGTGCCCCTGGCGCGACGGGCGGATGCCCAGCGGTCCCGCGGCGGCGCCCCTGTGAGGGGCATATCCGTGAATACGTCACGTAGCTGGAACTCGAGCGCCCGCATCGCCCCGAGTCTAGCCGAATCGAGCTATCGAATCTACGCGAGGAGCTCCCGCAGCGTGGGTCCAATCACTTCGGTCAGGATCTGTGCGCGTAAGGCGTGCTTGCGGCGCTCACTCAACACCCCATGGGCCTCGAGGCGATGCTCGTGAATACTGTCGAGCGGAGCTGCACCTCGAAAATGCTGGAGCGTGCGCTCGAATGCGTCGCGCAGCGCGGCGCGTACCGGCTCCCCGCCGAGCTGTGCGGCCCAGCGCACGAAGCGCCAGGCTAGCTCGGCGTGTCGCGATTCGTCCTCGAAAATGCGCAGTTGTACGGCGCGGACGGCTTCGTCTTGGGCGAGGTGGGCCGCGGCTTCGGCCTCCAGTGCGGCGATCGTCTCGCCCACGCAGCCTTCTTCGACCGTGGCCACGGCGATACTCAGCAGGTCCCAGCTCGTCAGCGCCCGTTGATCGACGGGCAGTGGGCCCGGACCCACGCTATGCCCGGCGTAAATCGTGGCAAGCGAGAAGCACAGTTCGGCATGCGCGATCTCGTCCAGCGCGGCGCGATGTGCGTCTTCCAGCAGCGATGGCGGAGCGCCGACCGCGAGCAGCTGCAACGAGAAGCGGCTGAAGGCGGCGACTGAGGCGTGTTCCATCTGTGCCGCGCGCGTCCAATGCAGGGCGATGGCTTGCCGCGCGGCCTCGGGTAAGCTTTCGCACCGCAGCCTGAGTAGTCGCCAATCGCTCCGCGTGGGCAGGGCCAGCGCGTTCATGTCGACACCTCGAGCAAATCGGCCAAGATCCAGTCGCGGCGCTGGGTCAGTGCAGAAACGAGCGGCGCACCTTCGACCAGCAATGGGCGCCCGTCACAGGTAATGCTGCTGATCACGTAGCAGCACGTGCCTGCTTTCCTCGGTTCGTGCGCGGGGTTCGGCGCGAACGGGCCTCGAAGCGACTCCGCACCGCACAGGCACGCGCCCGAGCCGTAGAACTTGCCGAGCTCCTCCGGAGCCGAATCTGCAGCCACGCATGCATTGCCGTCTTCGGGCGTGTAGCAGAGTGCGTCGGCGCAGCATTGCCCGTAGTACCCGCCGTCGTGGACCTCGCCCGAACAGCCGAGCCCGCTCACCGGGTAAGGCGTGAGCTGCTGCGCAGAAGACCCAGCCGTGCCAGATGGGCCGGCGGTTGGCTCGGTATTCGTCGCGCTGCCGCCACACGCGGGAACGCTGAGCAAAGCCAGCGCGGCGCCCGAACCGAGCGCTTGCTCGAGTCTCAGTCGGAATGCATTCATGACTCGCGGGCAAAGCAAGAGCCGAGCCACCAGCGCCTGCGGCGAATCATCGGAAAAAATAGCGCCTGGACCCGCCGGGATGAGCCAGTCTGTGCCACGCCGACTACAGTTTGGGGATGCGCAAGGTTTTGCTGATCATGGCGCTGCCATGCAACACGTAGATCAAGGCGAGCGGATGCAACGACACAGGTCCGAGATCCAACACCGAGAGCGGCAGCTGGTCGCCTCGATGACCGAGACCAAACAGCACCGCGAGCAACGCGACCAGTAGCAGACTGCTCGGGATCGGCATGCCTTCGAAGTAGCGGACCTTGCCGGTCGCGGCCGACAGACTCGCGGCGGTCACGTTGTAGCGCGCCAGTCGGCTGATGCCGCACGCGACGAAGTACATCAAGCACAATGCATCGAGCTCACTGCGCATGCCGCAGGCAAACGCCATGGCCGCCGGCGCGACACCAAACGATACGATGTCGGCCAACGAATCGAGCTCCTGACCCAAGGGCGATGCTTCGCGACGCAACCGCGCGACCCGACCGTCCAAGATGTCGAAGATTAGCGCGACCGGCAGCAGGGCCGCGCCAATCCAAAAGAAGCGCGCCTCTTCACTCGCGCAAAAACGCATGAAGGCCAGGATCGCGCCGCAGCCCGCGAAGCCGTTGCCCAACGTGAAAAAATCCGCCGCACGAAAGTCGCGCAGCATGGAAAAGTGACGGCGCGGTTCAGATGACATCGTGGCCCAGTTCAGCCTGGTGTCGTTGCTTACGCAACCTTCAAAAATGCCTCGGGCGGGCGTTGCCGGGTCGGCGCATTCGCTGGCTCGAGAGCGGCGCGCTCAGGGATACCAAATCAGCTCGAATCCGTATTCGAAAAATTGCAAGTTCGACCCGTAGGCGACATTGGCGCCCGTGATATCGAGTTTGCGCCGTAACCGATCTTCAGCGCCGGGAAATACCTGACAGCCGGCGAGCCCTTCGAACGCGAAGTGCGGCGAGAGCGTGGCCAGAAATGTGATCGCGGCGCCGAACCCGTGCTCGAGCACGGTGTTGTAACGATAACCCGCCTTCACGCCCACCGCCGACTTCGGCGTGGGGTGCCAGGGAGTGTAGTAGAGTTCGCTGCCGAACTGCGCGCTCGAACCAAAGTCGAACTTGCGATTGTCCGCGCTGCCGGTCACCGCGTACAGCAGCTGATAACCGCCCGTCAGCTCCACGCCCAGATCGCCGAGGCCCAAACGCGCGCCGAGACCGAAGCCACTGTGCAGCCCGGCTGCCGCCAATAGGCCGACCCCCGGCCGATTCACGGGAGCCGCCTCGGGAGCTTTCGCCGGCTCTTTCACATGGGTGCTCTGCGGCGCCTCCTGTGCAAGCGCGGCGCGGCTGCAAAAGCCGCCGAGCAGCACCAAAACCCAAACCCGCACCCACGACGAAGTTCTGTTGATCACGATGGCCCCTATGCCGCCCGTTCTAAGGGACTCGCGCGCGAAAGTCACTCTCTACCCGCATGGGCGCGCGGTTCTCGGCTCAAGCCGAAGGATTCGCGGGAAACGCCAGCAGAGCCGCTTCGCCGATCTGCTTCAAACGCTCGCGCGAGGCGCCATCTTTCGCGTGCAGTGACATGCCCTGGAGCACGGCCATATAGAAGGAAGCGAGCGCCGCGGGGTTCGCATCTCGCGGCACATCTCCGTCAGCGATGCCGCGTTCGATCCGCTTCTTCATCTCTTTTTCCCAACTCGCGCGACAACGGGCAAGCTCGCTTTGCACACGCGTGGCCTCTTCACTGACGCTGATCGCCGACAGCACGACCATACAACCGCGCGGATAACGCGGATCGGTCAAGCGCACCGCGGACTCCGCGAGCACTCGCGCTACGGCGTCACGCGCGGTCTTCGCATCACCCATCAGGGCTTGGGTTTGGTCGCCACCGCGCGCGATGTAACGGTCGACGGCTTGCAGGAACAATGCCTCCTTGTCGCCGAAGGCCGCATACAGACTGGGCGCGCTGACCCCGATCGCCGCCGTGAGTTGCGCGAGCGACGTCGCCTCATAGCCGTGCTCCCAAAACAGACGCATCGCCGCATCGAGCGCGGCTTCGCGATCGAACGAGCGGGGTCGCCCGCGGGCTCGGCCTTCCGTCTTTTCCATAACGATCACTAGTTTAATCCGTTGACGTCTGCGCGCAATGCCTTACACCACGGGTATCGATTTTATTAGTGATCGATAGAAAATGGAGAAGTAATGGCAATCATTGATAAAAATCTGTCGGGCAAGCGCGCGTTGGTGACCGGAGGCTCGCGCGGCATTGGCGCGGCGACCGCGCGCGCCTTGGCCAGGGCGGGGGCCGACGTGGCGATCAGCTATGCGAGCTCTTCGGACAAGGCCGAGGCCGTGGTGCGCGAGATCGAGTCCTTCGGCGGACGCGCGATCGCTTTGCATGTAGACCAAGCCGACGCCGCCCGCGCGGGCGCACTCGTCAGCCAAGTGGTGGAGCGCCTCGGCGGGCTCGACATTTTGGTCAACAACGCGGGCGTCGCCGCGTATGGCAGCGTGGATGACGCGAACGTCGACCTGCCCGCGCTCGATCGCCAGTTGGCCGTGAACTTGGTCGGCGTGGCCGCGCTCGTGCGCGCAGCCGCCCGCGTCATGCCCAATGGCAGCCGCATCGTCTCGGTGAGCTCCACCATCGGGCGTCGCGTGCCCTTCGCAGGCCTTGCCGACTACGCCGCCGGGAAAGCTGCACTGATCGCCTACACCAAGGGCTGGGCGCGCGATCTGGGCGCAAAACAAATCACGGTCAACGCCGTCGCCCCCGGGCCGATCGACACCGACATGAATCCGGCGAGCGGCCCCTATGGCGACTATGTGAAGAGCGCGGTTGCCCTCGGCCGTTACGGCAACCCCGACGAGGTGGCCGCGGCGATTGCGTTCTTGGTCGGCCCCGGCGCGTCGTACATCACGGGCACCACGCTCGACGTGGACGGCGGGCAATCCGCCTGAGTGGCATCGCACCTCATATTCCGGCGCCGTTCCCGCGCGCCTCCGCCGGCGGGTGTGAATGAGTTCCGCCTCCGCCGCGGGTGTGAATGAGTTCCGCCTCCGCCGGCGCGTGAATAAGTTCCGCCTCCGCCGGCGTGTGAAGCGGTTACCTCCGCCGGCGGGTGTGCGGTTACCTCCGCCGGCGGGTGTGAATGAGTTCCGCCTCCGCCGCGGGTGTGATGAGTTCCGCCTCCGCCGCGGGTGTGCGGCTACCTCCGCCGGCGGGTGTGATGAGTTCCGCCTCCGCCGCGGGTGTGCGGCTACCTCCGCCGGCGGGTGTGAATAAGTTCGCCTCCGCCGGCGGGTGTGCGGCTACCTCCACCGGCGGGTGTGAATGAGTTCCGCCTCCGCCGGCGGGTGTGAATAAGTTCCGCCTCCGCCGGCGGGTGTGAATGAGTTCCGCCTCCGCCGGCGGGTGTGATGAGTTCCACCTCCGCCGGCGGGTGTCGATACCTCTGCCGGCGGGTGTGACGCCTCGCTTCGAGTCGAAGTCGGCTGCAGCAATTCCGATAGTCGGCGTGATGGGCGGAGGCGGCCGCGACGCCGAAGGCTGGGTGCTCTTGGCGTCGCTGGTTGACCATCAACCAAACAATCTCACTGCATGCGATTGCGTTTGCGACGGAAGGCCAGGAGCGCGAGGCCAAGGCTCGCCAAGAGCGGCGCGGCGCTGCTCGGCTGGCCCGCGACCGAGCAGCCGCAGCCGTCGTCGTCGCTGCTGCCGGGGCTCGAACCGGCGGCACCCGGGTCGCCCGAAGCACCGGCATCGGGCGTGGCGCCGCCGCCAGCGGCTTTGCCGCCGGTGGAGCTCGCGCCACCCGTGCTTGTCGGCGCGCCGCCGCTCGGGACGGTCGGGCCGCCGCCTTCGGCTTCGCCGCCCGCGCCGGCTAGGCCGGGCTCGGCTTCGCCGGCTTCGCCGCCCGATCTGCCTCCGCCGCCCGTGCCGCCGCCACCACCGCCGGGGATGACGCCGAAGGCCAAGGTGACCGGCGCGGCGGTGCCCACGAGGCCCACGCGATCGACGGCGGTGGGCGTGACTTGCACGAGCGTGCCGTCGGGCTGCGCGGGGATCACGACGCGGAATAGGTCGCCACCGATGAACTTCGCGGGGATGGTCTTCGCAGCTCCGCCATTGACGGTGTAGGAAACCGATGCGGATTTGACGTGTTCACCAGTGTCGCTCGTGTAGCCGTCGAGCACGGCGAAGCGCAGCACGGTGGGCGCGCCGACCACCGCGACCGGCGTTTCCACCTTGCGGAATTTGGGCGCGGTGGTGTCGATGCCTACGTTCGAATTGCCCGCGTAGTACAGGTCCAGGCGCGGTGTGCCTTCACCCTGGCCGGTGATCACATCCGGCTTTTTGTCGCCGTCTAGATCGCCGATGTCGATGCCGAGCGTGGGATCGATGATGTTCGGGAACGCGCCGGGCGAGAATTTGAAGTGGCCCGTGCCGTCGTTCAAGAGCAATTTCTCTGGCACTTCCAGCGACGCTACGAGAAAATCGTAGTGTCCGTCGCCGTTGATGTCGGCACACTTGACGGCGTTGTCGTCGGCGTACGGCTCGTTGGTGATGCGGGTGGAGGTCTCGTCAGTGAACTTGCCCTTGCCGTCGTTCACGAGCACTTGCGAAATGTTGCCCATGCCGGCGACGTGGCCGCCCGCGTTGTCGAGCAAGAGATCGAGATCGCCGTCTTCGTCGAAGTCGCACGCTTCCACGTTGTACGTGTAGGGGCCGTTCTTTGCGGGGTAATTGCCGACCGTACCGTCGCTGAATTGCCCTTTGCCGTCGTTCAGGAAGATGCGGCTTTGGCCGTTGCGATGATTGACCAAGATGTCGAGATCGAAGTCGCCATCGACGTCGGCGAGGTCCATGTCGATGGGAGTTCTGCCCGCGTTGGGATCGAGCGGCGCGGGCACCACGGTCAACGGTTGCGCGGTAAACACGCCTTTGCCGTCGTTCAGGTAGATGAGCGTATTGCCGGGGGATTGACGCGGGCTCTCGCCCCAATCACCAACGACGAGGTCGACGTCCCCGTCGCCATCGAGATCGCCGAAATGGGCGCTGCCGGCGCGCGATTTGAGGTCCGCCGGTAAGCGAGTGGCGGCTTGGTTGGCGAAGTTGCTGGGTGACGTCTGAATGAACAGCTTGTCGTTGTCGAGGCCATAGCCCCCCGGCTGGTACAGGTCCATATCGCCGTCGCCGTCGACATCGGCGATTGCGACTTGACGTAGGCGGCTCTTGGCGTCGCCGAAATCGGCCACGGTGACGTCGTAGAAATTGCCCTTGCTATCGTTGAAATACACGGACGACGATTCCACGCCGGAGACCACCGTGCTCTTCACGGTTTCGTCCGGCGTGTAGTAGCCGCCGCCGTTGGCGAACACGATGTCGAGATCGCCATCGCCGTCGAGATCGGAGACGACCAGGAAGCTCGTGTAGCAGCCGAGCTTGAAGGCATTGGCGGGATCGTTGCAGGGCGACGCGGGGAAGCGAATCGGCGTCACGTTGTTGAAGTAGGACACGGTTGGCAGCGCGCCGCCGGTTGCGCCCATGCCGGCCGCGCCGGAGCCAGAGGTGCCGCCGCTGCCCGCTGAAGTGCCACCGGCTCCGGCGGATGCGCCGCCCGTCCCTCCCGTGCCCGCTCCGCCGGCGGTTTGCGCGAAGGCTGCGCTGGACAAACTCAGTGTCGTCAAAGCAGAGATGATTGCGGTTCTAATTTTCATGGCGAAAGCATTCCGAAAGGGGTTGTTTCGATGGCGGCGTGTCTCGTCGTGCCGCTCCTCGTGAAACAGTGATCGCCGCTAGGGGCATGCGAGGAGCGTGGGCTGAGCAAGTCACGGCAACGGTTTCGGCCAGATTGCTCGAAAGGTCTCGCGCACGCTCTTCGCCACTCTTCGGCCAAGTGTCGCCGCAGTTACCGTGACCGCATTGCGTAATATTACGAAATACGACCGTTCGTGGCTTTTGCAGCCGTGCCACACTTTCTCGGTCGTGCCCGCGCGGCGCGCTTCGAGGGGGGGCATCGATAACCCTTAGGGGTGAGTCTCGTCGGGAGTTCGTGGTCGGCGGCGTGCGGTCAGTTTGCGTGGGCGTGAGCTCGCAAGAGCGCACCCGGCCGCGCGCCGCTTTCCTTCGGCACAACTCGGCACAACCTGGGCTCCTGGATCCGGGGCAGGCGCGCCTAACCCAGGAAATTGCACGCTTTTCTGCTCGGCATGGCTCGTGCCTTCTTGCGGGGGATGGGTAAGCAGGACGCGTGGTCGGGTGGAGTGTTCGTCGGGCTCTTCGGGCTCTTGGCTACGTTCGCCGGCTGCTCGGGCTCGGTGCAGAACTCGGCCGGCGCGGGCTGCAGCTACGAAGGCAAGCAGTACGTCGCGGGCGCTACGTTTCCGAGCGACAAGAGCTGCAACACTTGCCAGTGCACCGAGCAGGGTGAGGTCATTTGCACGCGTTCGGCGTGTGAACCGCCCCCGGCCGCCTACTGCACGTCCGCGGGTAAGCAGTACAGTGTCGGACAGACATTTTCGAACGATGGCTGCAACACCTGTACTTGTCAGGCCTCCGGTGAGGTCGCGTGCACCGAGATCGCTTGTGGTGAGGCCGGCGCGCCCGGTTCGGATGGGCCGTCGACCTGCTCCTCCCTCGTGAGCGAGATGCTCGTCGCGCTGTCGAGCGCGCAGAGTTGCAAATCGGCTGCGGACTGCGGTCAGCCGATCCCCAATTCGAGTTGTGGCTGCACCCGTGATCTCGTCGCGCGGAAGGATGCCGACCTCACGAAGTACCAAACCCTCAAGAAGCAAGTCGACGATCGTGGTTGCGAGGAGGACGGCGGTTCCACCTGCGACTGTCCCAACGCGGACGGGTTTGCTTGCATCGCCAACGTATGCGCCTGGAACTACGTGAAGCCGGAGCCGCCCGCGTGTCAGCCTTACCCTCCGGCGGTGCTCTGCGTGCGCGGCACACCGACCACCGACGGCGAGTTGATCAGTGTGGGTGATCCGCTCAAGGTGACCACCCGCAGTGCGGGTTGCTTTTCGAGCAGCTGCAATCAGGTCGAGCAGGCATCGTGCTCGATCGAAGCGGGCGGATATTTTTCCGTAGAAGCCAAATTCTGCATCGCGGACATTTCCGCGCCGGGCAAGGCGTGCACGGCCGACTGCGGCCAGGCAAACGCTGAATGCAGCTCGGGCGAGCCGCTGACGGCCGGCGACCACCAAGTGAAGCTCGCCTCACTGGCGGTCGCCTTTCAAGTGCCGAGCTTGCTGCCAGTCGGCGGTCTGTGCGCGAACGCTTTGTAGTGCGCGGCCGGCCGCGCCCTCTACAGGCGCGCCTCCAGGATCAGGTTGAACGGCGTGGCGGCCGCGCGGCGGAAGTGCGTGAAGCCCGCCTTGCGAAACACGTCGGCTAGGCGCGCCTCACCCGCTTGGGCGCCGAGCACCAAGCGCCCGCCGTCCGATATCGAGTGTGCGCAGCAGACCATGGCCGAGGACGCATAGTAGATGCGTCCGACCGGAGAGAGATTGTCGCCCAAACTGTCGCCCGCGAACGGCTCGACGAGTAGCACCGTGCCGCCGGGCGCGAGCGCTTTGGCCGCGTGCTCGGCGGCCGCTCCGGGATCGCCCATGTCGTGCAAACAATCGAAGAAACAGATCAAGTCGTAGCCGCGCGCGTCATAGTCATGCGCATACGCCGTCGCGAAAGCGCTGTTTTGCAGGCCTGCTTCACGCGCCAGTCGCTTGGCTTCGACGATCGAAGGTGCGTGGCTGTCGTAGCCGCAGAACTCACTGCGTGGAAACGCGCGCGCCATCAAGTTCGTCGAGTGCCCATGGCCGCAACCGACGTCGGCAACGAGTCCGCCGCTAGTCAACTTGTCGACCACGCCTTGCAACGCCGGCAGCCATTCTTGGACGAGGCTCGCTCGGTAACTGTTGCGATAGAACGCGGCCACGCCGCAATGTAGCCGCCCGTGATGGTCTCCCCAGGGGACGCCTTTGCCGCTTCGAAATGCTTCGACCGCCTGGTCCTCGTCGAACCACATCGAAGCGGGGATCGACCAAGCCGCGGGCACGAACGCAGGACTATCTTCGTTGGCCAGCACGAACGCGTGCTCGGCCGGCAACTCGTAGGTGTCGCTGACCGGGTGATACACGATGTAGCCGCCCGCGACGTTGGAGCCGAGCCATTCGCGCACGTAGCGCTCGGCACAGCTGGCGCGTGCGGCGAGCTCTCGCGAGCTCAGCGGCCCCGCGCCGGCCAGGGCCTTGTACAGACCGAGGCGATGTCCCAGGCTCACCATCACGCCGCCGTAGCCAGCGGAAAGGTCGGTCAGGGCGCGGCCGATGAAGGCGTTGAGTTTGTCGGTGTCGATGCTGGGTTGCAGGTTATCCATTGATTTTCTCCCGTTGGAGCCTCGGTGAATCGAGGCCTGCCCAACATGTCAGTTGCGGCTTGACCGCGGCAGAGCGTGGCGGGCCAGAATCGGTCCACTTGTGCCAACGCGTGTCGCAATGTACGGAATTGGCCTCCGCCCATGGCTCGTGACACCGCCTCCGCCGGCCCCGTGCCGCTGCACGTGAGCCTCGTGGCGGTGCCGCAGGCGGCGCTCTCGACGCTGACCGGCATCTTCGAGGTGATGAGTGCGTTTGCCCTGCTGCCTGCGAACGCGGGGAAGGGTCAGCCGGCGCCGTTTCGCGTCGAGATCGTGGGGCTGGAAACGGGTCCCTTGGTGCTTGCGAGCCACATCCCGATCACGGTGCAGCGCAGCTTTGCACAGATAAAAACCACCGATATCGTAATCATGCCTTCGCTGGTGCTCGACCCGAAGGGATGGCAGAAAGGCGCGCACCCCGAGCTGGTCGTTTGGCTACGCGCCATGCATCGCCGCGGTGCGCTCCTGTGTTCGGCGTGCACCGGCGTGTTCCTGCTCGCCGAAACTGGTCTGTTCGCGGGGCTGCCGGCAACGGTGCATTGGGCGAATGCCGGCGAGTTTGCGGCGGCCTTTCCCGACGTGCTCGCCCACCCGGAGCGCGTGCTCGTGGTCGCGGGTGAGCGCGACGAACTCGTTACCTCCGGCGCGTCGATGACCTGGCACGATCTGGTGCTTTACTTGATCGCGCGTCATGCGGGCGCCACGGCGGCGCAGGAAGTTGCCCGCTTCTTCGCATTGCAATGGCACCAAGACGGCCTCGCCCCGTACATGGTGTTCGAGGGGCAGAGTCGTCACGGTGACGGCGCCGTGACTGCGGCACAAAACTGGGTCAAGCGGCATTTTTCCGTCGCCAACGCTTTGGAGAAAATGGTCGACGAGAGCGGCCTCGGCGAGCGCACGTTCAAACGCCGCTTCACCAACGCCACGGGCTTGAGCCCGATCGCGTACGTCCAGCGGCTCCGCGTCGAAGATGCCAAACGCCGCCTCGAGCGCACCGATGCCCCGGTCGATGAAGTGAGCTGGCAAGTCGGTTACGAGGAACCGGCCTTCTTTCGTCGGCTTTTCAAGCGCGTGACGGGCCTGGCTCCCGGCGCTTATCGCCGCCGATTCAAGATCCCCGACTATGCGTTGCCGAAACCGAGCCGCCGCGTTTGAGTCCCGCGCTGCGAATCGCATGTGACGCTGCAAGTTCTGGTAGTCTTCCGCGTAAGTGACCTGTGAAGTGATTTCGACTCCTGGTGCGGTGTTCGCTCTCTGGGGTAAACCCGAGGTCGCCGATATGGACCGCGTGAAGGACGCGGTTGAGGCGGCCGCCGCAGCCTGTGGTCACCCCGTCCTTTACGTCACGCGTGTGCCCGTGACCGCCCCGCCGCCCGATGCACCGGCGCGCACGCGCCTCGATCAAGTCATGCCGGCGTTGCTCAAAGCTTGCTCGACTTACCACGTAGTGCTGGAGGGCGAAGGTTTTGGCGCGGCGATGAAGCGCGGAATTCTGACCGGCATCTTTCAGCTCAGCTGGCGTCGGAAGACCTTCTTCGTGCACGCCAAGGTGCACGAAGTGTCGGCCAGCGTGGGGTTGACCGAGCGACCAGCCGTGAGCCGGCTGCTCGATGCCGCTCAACTGCGCGGTCTGCTCGACGTCACCCCCTAGTCGGCAAGGCCTCGATTCATCGGCCGCATCGTTGCCAGACGCTGGCGCGCGAGGGCTATGGGCTGACCGACTGCTCCCAGAACACCACTTGCTGCTCGCGTTTGGCGACGAACGACACGCCACCATCTTGGGAGATGACGACGGCGAGTCCGTCCGGGTGATCGTTGACGAAGCGATAGGCGGCGCGGTGGCGGGTCCCGACGTTCTCGACGTCTTCCGGTTGACGGACTTGTCCCTCGGTATCGATCGCGCGCCACACACGCGCGGGTGTGGGCAGCTCTGCCGACACCTCTGCGCCGAAGCCGAGCACGCCGAAGCGCTTGTCGAGGACCAACGCGCCGTCGATGGCGGTCAGGTTGGCCAAGACGCGGCTCTGCTCGAACACCGCTTGCTCGAGCTCCTCGAAGCGCGGATTCTCGTTCGTCGCAAAGTCCGACCAGCCCACGGACTCTTTCGATGTCGTGGCCGCGACCGCTTCGAGGATCTGAAATAGCAGGGTGCGGTAGCGATGCGAAGGTTCGTCCTGGGCCAGTGCGTACTTCAGGCGTAGGCCGCGCAGCGCGCCGGATTCACTGCCGCCGCGTGTGTCGACGATCAGCAGTAGTCCTCCGTGGCGAGCGCCGCGTACGAGTTGAATCGCGCGGCGGAGCATCTGCTGCGCCACTTTGCCGATCAGCGAATGATCGACCGCGGTCGGAGAAGGGACTTGCGTCTGCAGGGCCGCGTGTTGCTCTTGAACGATCTGCCGCTCGTACGCGAACATCGCGGGCAGCCAATTGGAGTCGAACACATCCAATGCGGCATCCACCAACACCCCGCGCTCGAGCGCGCCGATCAGTTGCCCCGCACAGCGGACCGCGAGCTGTCCGGGTGCGGTAACGTGGATGATAGGATCGTACGTCCAGTTCGGCACCACGCTGCGTCCGCCCCAAGCCGGCGCGAGCCAAGCCGGGCCGGAATGGGCAACCCCCCAAATGCGCAACTTGCCCTGCTCGGCGTGAGCGCCGATCAAGGCGGTCTCGAAAGGCACCGAGGGAGCCAAACGGCGCAATTCGTCGGCATTCAGCGGCCGACTATGATCGAATTGCAGCCGAAGCACGCCGCGATTGGGCGAGCCGGCTTCCGGCAATTGTTCGGGCGAGGTGAGTAGCAAGCGGAAGCGGGTCGAGCGCGCTTCCTCGGCCATCAGTGATGCTTGGAAGGCCGCCGAAAGCGCATCGTCGAGCAGGGCAAACGACAGCGGCAGATTCGCGCTCGCGGGCCAGTGCGCTTGAACATAGCGAGTCAGGTCGGGCGGGTACGCGCTTGGCCGGTGCATGCACGCAGTATGGCAGCGGAGTGCTTGCGGGCGAAACCTAAGGTCTGCATGATCGCAGCGATGGACGGCTTGGGACCAGTGCGCGCGTCATCGGGAACCGCGGGGCGCTGGGCGTTGCTCATCGCGATCGTTCTGGGCGTGGGCGCTGGGTTCTCGTACGTCGCGGGCTGGCTATCGCCGCATCGGCTCACGCCCGCGCGCGTCGTGGACACGTTCGAACGCGTCAACGGCCCCCACCCGGGTTTTCGGCGCAATCACGCAAAGGGCGTGAGTCTCAGCGGCTATTTCGAAGCCAACGGAGCGGGTACACGGCTCTCGAAAGCAAGCGTGTTTCGTGCCAGCCGGGTTCCGGTGCCAGTGGTCGGGCGCTTCGCCCTTGCCGGCGGAATGCCCTATGCGGGTGATAGCGCGACCACCGTGCGCAGTCTGGCGCTCAGCTTTTCCCTGCCCAACGGCGAAGAATGGCGGACTGGCATGAACAACATCCCCGTGTTCATCGTGAGCACGCCCGAGGCGTTTATCGAGCAGTTGGTCGCAATGGCTCCCGAACCGGCGACCAAGAAGCCGAATCCGCTACGCGCCCAGGCGTTTCTGGCCAAGCATCCCGAGACGGCCCGAGCGATTCGCGCGATCAAGGCACAAGCGCCGACCGCCGGCTTCGAAGACAGCACGTACAACAGCTTGAACGCGTTCAACCTGATCGACGATACGGGCAAGGTGACGGCCGTGCGTTGGTCGATGTTGCCGCTGCAAACCGCGCCCGAGGTGCCACCCCCGGCGCTGGCCGCCGCGCCGGGCGCCAATTTCCTGTTCGATGCACTGATTGCCCACGTCAAAGACGCGCCGCTGCGCTTTCGCTTGGTGTTGACGATTGCCCAACCCGGCGACCCAACGAATGACGCGACCTTGGCTTGGCCAGCCGACCGTGAGCAGGTCGAGGTCGGAACATTGACTATCGATCGCGTCGAGGGGGAAGCCACTGGCAGCGCGCGGATCATCAACTTCGACCCGTTGATCTTGCCGAACGGCATTGCCGGATCGGACGATCCCCTGCTCGGCGCTCGCTCGGCCGCGTACTCGCAATCATTCACGCGGCGCGTGGGGGAGCCCGTGGCCTCCAGCGCAGTCACCACGAAAGCGCCTGGGAAATGAGGCAACCATGAGCAAGGTCACCCAGTTCGCTTGGTCGTCCCGCGTGCTCCACTGGCTGATGGCAGTTGCTCTGCTCGGCATGCTGTTGATCGGCATGGGCATGGTTACCTCGCTCGGCAATTACCCGTTGCTGCTTGCTGTCCACCGACCGCTCGGCATCCTGCTGTTGGTGCTCGCCGCGATTCGCTTCGTGAACCGACAACTGAAGGCGCTGCCGCCGTTCTTGGACTCGATGTCGCCCCGCGAGCGCCTGATCGCGAGCGCGTCGGAGCGCTTGCTGTACGCGCTGATGTTCCTTCTGCCGCTCGTTGGCTGGGGAATGCAGTCGGCCGCGCGTTACCCGGTGCGCATCGGCCCGCTCGTGTTGCCGCCGATTTTGCCGCACAGCGTGGGGCTTTACTCGGTGCTCCGCCAGGCCCACACCGGGCTTGCGTACCTGCTCTTCTTCACGTTCATGGCGCACCTCAGCGCGGTGCTATTCCATACCCTCGTCTTACGTGACGGGCTGCTCCGCCGGATGTTGCCGTGGAGTGCGCCGCCGAGCGAACGAGACGACCGAGCGCCTTGAATCAGCGCGTCGCGCGCGCCGTTCCTCAGCCCAGGATCGTGAGCAGGATGCCGACCACGATGCCAAGCACCGGTGGCAGCTTCTTCCAGCCGTTGGCTTCTTTGAACACGAACACGCCCGCGGCGAAGGCGATCAAGGTGCTGCCGCGCCGCAGACTCGCCACCAGCGATATCAAGCCCGCTTGGTCGCGCAAGGCGTGAAAATAGGCAAAATCAGCGCAGAGCAAGCACAGGGCGAGCAGCGGGATCGAGAACCGGAAGCGGAAGGTTTCGTCAGGCTCCTCGTGTTTGCGCCGAGCGAACCACCAAAAACCGACGACGGGCGCGAACAGGGCCAAGAGGTAGATGGAAAACCAAGCCTGCACGGTGGCGGGCGCGAGCCCGAGCTTGCCCAGCAGTAGCTTGTCGTACAAACCGCTAGCGGCGCCGAACAGCGTCCCCAAGAGCATGTAACCCACCCAGCGGTCGCGGTGAAAATGCACGCCCTCGAGCCTTCCGACCAGAGACAGTCCGAAGAAGGACAAGAGCGTGGTCGAGATGCCCAAAAATTGCAGCAGTGATGGGCTCTCCCCGAGCAGCACGATGGCCGCGCCCAGCGTCCACAGCGGGCTCGTGGCTCGAATGGGTGCCGCCAGAGAAATCGGCAGATGCTTCACGGCCAAGTAGCTGCACAGCCAAGACGAGGCAACGATCGCCGATTTGAGCAGCAACTCGGCATGTCCGAGCCATGCCAGCGGAGGCACGAGCAAGCTTGCGGGCAGCGTGCCGGGTGCGATTCGCTGCACGAGCAGCAAACCCGTCCATACCAGCGCGCAGGTGCCGGTACTGATGAACAGCACGGGCACCACCGGGTTGTGGCGCAGGGCGTGCTTTTGACAAATGTCGTAGCCGCCGAGGAATGTTGCCGAGGTAAGGCTGAGCAGCGCCCAGTGCATGGATTGCGCGGCGATGCGTACTCGCAGCGCGTCCGCAAGGCCAGCGTTACTTGTTGCAACTTGGCAGTGCGGTGTTTGGCGCACCTTAGACACGCGCACTTTTTTAGCGATTGACTCGGCAAGTGCAGCTCGTTGCACCACGCGGACGTTGCAATAGTGAGTCTAAAGTCGAAAGCGCGTTGATCCGTAGTCGAGATCACTAACGATTGTTGTTGGGCGGCCAGCTCATGGGAGTGACATCTCCGAGGGCACCGGCGGCCGAACGCGTAGGCCGGAAACTCCGGCAGAAGTGAGCAAAGGGTAATGCACCAGGTATTCAAGTTGGGTCGGGCCGCGCTGGCGTTCGGGATCGTAGGCATGTTGGTTTCTGGGCAGGCCAATGCGGCCACGGCGACGGCCAACTTGAACGTGACCGCGACGGTCTCTGCAACCTGCAGCATCTCGACGACCCCCTTGGCCTTCGGTGCATACGATCCGATTGGCGCGAACAACGCGACGCCCTTGGATGGCACGGGCGCCGTGATCGTGACTTGCACCAATGGTGCGTCGGCAGCAGTAACGCTCGGACAAGGCGCCAACGCGGCCTCCGGCTCCACGGATGCCGTTCCGGTGCGACGCATGAAAGACGCGGCGGGCGTGTTCCTCTCGTATGCGCTGTATCAGGACGTCGCCCACACCACCACCTGGGGCAACACCGCGGGCACGAGTGTCGCGCAGACGGGCAGTGGCACGGCTTCCAGCGTGACCGTGTACGGTCGAATTGCAGCCGGACAAAACGTCGCGTCTGGGGTCTACGCGGATACGGTCGTGGCGACGGTCACGTTCTAGTCGGGTGATGGCGCGCTCGGCCTTCACGGTGGCGTTTCTGGTGACGTTGGGGGCGGCGGTCGTCGCCCAGGCCGCCACCATCGCCATCGACCCGACGCGCTTGCACCTGTCGAGCAAGACTCGCTCGCAGAGCATTTCTCTACACAACAGCGGCCGCGACAAATCGCGTTTTCAGGTGAGCGCGTTCACCTGGCAACAGTCGCCGGGCGGGGAGATGCAGCTCACGCCGACCGAGGACATTCTGTTCTTTCCCTCGCTTCTGGAGATTGCCCCGGGTGAGACACGGCGCGTGCGTGTCACCACCAACCGGACCCCCGTCGCGGTCGAGCAGAGCTACCGCCTGTTCGTCGACGAACTGCCGGCGCCGAACGCCAACACCACGGGCGCAATCCGCGTATTGACGCGCTTGGGCATTCCCGTGTTTTTACAGCCCAGCGCGCCCGCCGCGACCCCCGCCGTCAGCGTCGATCTAAAGGCGGGGCACCTGCTCGTGTCGCTGGAGAACCGCGGCAATTCTTACTTCCTCGCGCAGTCGGTGCGCGTGATTGGTCGCGATGCCACCGGGACGGTCAAACTAGAGAAAGACTTGCCCGCTTGGTACGTCCTCGCCCGTGGGCGACGCGTGTACGACGTCGCGCTGGACGAGGGTGTTTGCGCAGTTTTGAGCACGGTCAGTGTCACCAGCAAGACCGAGCATGGCAACGCTCGCGCCGACAAACCCGTGCCGGCCGGGGCTTGCGCCAAGTAGTGGGCCAGTCGTGGTCTCAGCTCGCGCACTGATCGCCGTGGGAGTCTTCGTGTGTACGTGGTTGACCTGCTCGCTCGCCGCCGCCGGCCCCGACGGCTACGCGGAGCGTGCGATTTTTCAGTTGGAGGTCAACGGGGCGACGGTAGATGACGTGGTCGTGCTGCGCGTGCCGGGTGACGTGCTGGTGCCCTGGGACGCGCTGAATCGTGGCGGCGTGGTGCGTCTCACGTCGCCCTTGATTCGCATCGGGGCGACCGACTACGTGTCGCTGGCGAGCAGCGAGCCACGCTTGAAGTACAGCGTCGATGAACGCGATCTGACGCTCGCGATCGTGGCGCCCCCCGCGGCCTTGGCCGAGACGACCGTGGACGTGTCCGATCGCGCGCCGACGGGCGCCTGGTACACGGAAGAGACCAGCGCCTACCTCACGTATGCGCCCAGCCTGATCGATCTGGATCAGTTTCGCGCGTTCGCCGAGACGGGGCTGAACTCGGGCTCGATGCGCGCCATGACCAACGCCAGCTACGACCAACAGAACCACGTCGTGCGCTTGCTCAGCCAATGGGTGATGAGCGACCGGGAGAACGTGCGCGAGCTGGTGATCGGCGATGCCTACGTCAGCACGGGGGCGCTCGGTGGAGGAGCGATCCTGGGCGGGCTCACTTTTCAGCGAAACTTCGCGCTCGACCCGTACTTGGTGCGCGTGCCTCGCCTGGGCTACCAGGGCAGCGTGATGGCGCCCTCGACGGTCGACGTGTACGTGAACAACGTGCTCGTGCGGCGCGTGGCGGTTGCTCCGGGACAATTCAATCTGCAGGGCATTGCCCCCCTGAGCGGCGCGGGCAACGTGCGCTACGTGATCAGCGACCCCCTGTCGCGACAGAGCGACATCGCCTTCGAGTACTACGCGACGAGCTCCGCGCTCCGACCGGGGCTGTCCGAGTATGCTTGGTCCGCCGGATTCTTGCGGCAAAAATACGGCACTCAGAGCTTCGACTACGGCGCGCCGTTACTGCTCGGGCGCTACCGCATCGGAGTGACCAATGCGCTCACCCTGGGCGGCCGCGCAGAAGTCGCTCGCCAGCGGGTGAGCGGGGGCAGCGAATTCACGCTGGCCGGGCGCGCGGGGGAACTCAACTTCGCCTCGGGCGCTAGTGTCGATGTCGACGGACCGGTCCAGCGCGGCTCCGCCATGCAGGTTGGCTACTACTATCAAATGCGTAGTATCTCCCTGCGCGCGGTGGCGAAATTCACCTCGCGCAGCTACTCGACCGCCAATCTGTCGCCCAACGACGACCGTGCCCTGAGTGAGTATTCGGCCTCGTCCGGGATCTCGCTGGGCCGGCGTACTTCGCTATCGGCGCAGGTGGGTTTCGGTATCTCGCGTGACCTCGGCGCGCGCGGCCGTCTTTCGTTGGTGCAGAATCTCCAGCTCAGCAATCAGCTGTCGCTGCAGCTGCTCGCGTCGCGAACCGACAACCGTCTGGGTGACACGCAATACGACGCCTTCGCGACGCTGACTTTCAACTTTGCGGGAAATCATTCGGCGGCGGTCAGTGGCCATGTCGGCAGCACCAGTGGTGACGCGACCGCCAGCGTCACCAAGCCGATCATCGGAGCCACGGGGGTCGGCTATCAGGGCAGTGCGTCACTCGGACCGATTAACCGCTACGTGGCCTCGGTGCAGGCGCAAAATTCGCGGATGCGGGCCGAGGCGGCCTATTTCAACGAGCAAGGGCGCTCGCACTCCTTGGTCAATGCTTCAGGTACGATCGTGTTCATGGAAGGGGCGGGGCTGTTCGCCAGTCGCCCCATCGATCAATCGTTCGCCGTTGCCGAAGTGCGTGGCGTGCCTGACGCGGCGGCTTACCTCAACAACCAAGAAGTCGCGCGCACGAACTCGAAGGGTGTCGCGTTCATCCCCAATCTGCTGCCCTACTACGGCAATCGGATTCGCATCGATGATGCGAATTTGCCGCCTGATTTGCAGGTCGAAACTAGCGAAGTGATCGTTGCGCCACCGCCTCGTGGCGGCGCGCGAGTCATCTTCGAGAGTCGTCGCTTGCGCTTGGTCCGTGGCCGGCTCGACCCGCGGGGATTGCCCCTGAGTGCGGTGCAGTATGGTACCGTTAGCGTCATGGTCGACGGCAAGACCTGGGAGTCGCCGATTGGCGCGGGCGGCGAGTTCGAACTCGACGGCGTACCCGAAGGGCGATGGCCCGCCCGCGCGGTAGGCGAGAGTGCCTGCGTGTTCGTGCTCAACGTGACTCGCAGCGCCAAACCGATCAGCAGCGTCGGCCGCGTGCCCTGCGTTGCCGAGAGCGGGCAGCCGTGAAAGCGGGATTTCTCGCGGGCGCGCTGTTCGCCATCGCCTCGTTGTCGGTGCAGCGCGCCCATGCGGTTTCATGTGTCTTCAACTCGGTTTCGCCGGTGACGTTCGGTGCCTACAACGTGTTTTCCGAGACGCCGACCGACGCCGTAGGTTCGCTCACCTATCAGTGCTCGCTCTTGCTCGCGCTGGATGTGATCACCATCAACCTCGGGACCGGCAGCTCCGGTACCTACGGCGCCCGGACCATGCTGAACGGCGCGAACGCGCTCAACTACAACCTCTACATGGACGCCGCGCGGACTCAGGTGTGGGGTGACAAGACGGGTGGCACCAGCAACTACGCCGCGCTCCTGAACCTGACCGCCGTCACGCTTTCGATTTACGGTCGCATCCCCGCGCGCCAGAACGCCAAGGCCGGCAGCTACTCGGACACCGTGGTGATCACTCTCTTATTTTGAGGCGGCATAGTCGCCTCACTCGGCGTCGCGCAATGGGCATGCGCTTTGCACTTGGCCGTGCGAGCGCTCGCATGGCGAAGTGCTCAGAGGAGAGATCTGATGATGATTAAAACGGCAATCGCACTCACGGCATTGACCCTGACTAGCGTCGCTTCTGCGGATAAGAGCGCCTATTGGCTGAACTCGACTGGCCAGGTCGTGCGTGACAGCAGCGGCGCCTGCTATCACAACGCGACGTGGACGATCGAAAAGGCGATCCCCGGCTGTGACGGTGTGCCACTATTGCAATCTCCGGCGCCCATCGCGGTTGCCCCGCTCGATGCCGACCAGGACGGCGTGAGTGACGATTTGGACAAATGCCCGAGTACCCCTGCGGGCGCCGTGGTCGATACGGCCGGCTGCCCGAAGACGCTCGAGCGCGAATTCGTGAGCTACTTGGACATCAAGTTTGCCTTCGGAAAACACGAGATCGAAGGCGATGCGCATAGCGAGATCCGCAAGGTCAGCACGTTCATGAAGCAGTACCCCTCGGTGAAAGTCACGGTCGAGGGTTACACGGATGACACGGGCCCCGCCGATTTCAATCAAGTATTGTCCAAGCAACGCGCCGACGCGGTGATCGCGGCGCTGGTTGCCGACGGCGTCAGCCCGTCCCGCTTGAGCTCCGCGGCCTACGGCGAGACTCATCCCGTCGCTACGAATACCACCCCCGAAGGGCGACGCGAGAATAGGCGCGTAATGGTCTACGCCAATGCCGAAACGCGTGTGCTGGAGATGAAGCCGGCGCAATAACCGCCGGATTCGCGGGTCGGTTGAGCACCGCGGCGGAGCAGAGCATGCTTCGCCGCGATGAGTGCAAGACACGATGACGAGGGCGAACGAGGAGAAAGCGCGAGCACGCGAAAGCCGGAGCAAGTCGCGGCCGCCGAGGAGCACGTGCGTGGCATCTTGGCGTTCCTAGGTGAAGACCCCGACCGCGAAGGGCTGCGTGAAACGCCCGCGCGCGTCGTTCGCTCGTATGCAGAACACTTCTCGGGTTACGCGCAGGACCCCGCCCAATACTTGGCCAAAACCTTCGAAGAGGTCGAGGGTTACGATGAGCTCGTGCTGGTCAGTGACATCGAGCTATTCAGCCATTGCGAGCATCACATGGTGCCGTTCGTGGGCAAAGCTCACGTGGCGTACATCCCGAACGGACGCGTCGTCGGCTTGAGCAAGGTCGCGCGAGTGGTGGATGTATTTGCCAGGCGCCTGCAAGTGCAGGAAAAACTGACCAAGCAAATCAGTGACGCGATTCAGTCGCATTTGCAGCCGCAAGGGGTGGCGGTGATCTTGCAATGCCAGCACTTTTGCATGTGCTACCGCGGCGTGAAAAAGCCCGGCTCGTGGACGACCACCAGCAAGCTGCACGGCATATTCTTGAATGACGCGGCGGCGCGCATGGAGCTGTTCACGTTGATTGGCTTGAAGCGGCAGATCGGCGGGCAGGGAGTTTGAGCGCGCTGGGCGCGATCGACATCGGCACCAACTCGGTGCGCTTGCTCGTCACCGATGCGGCGGGCAATGAGCTCGAGCGGCTGATGCGCATGACCCGCTTGGGACAAGGGGTGGACGTCACGGGTGAGCTTGCGCCGGAGGCGATCGCTCGCACCGTAGCCGTGCTCTCAGACTATTTGGCCCGCATGCGCGCGCATGGGGTGACCCGCGTGCGGGCGGTCGCAACGAGCGCCGCTCGCGACGCGCGTAACGGTTCGCAGTTTTTCGATGCCGCGCAAGCAGCCCTCGGCACGCGACCAGAGCTCTTGAGCGGTGACGCCGAAGCGCGCTTGTCATTTCACGGGGCGACGCTCGGCTTGCCACAAGACCAGGGTCCGTTTTTGGTCATCGACCTCGGCGGAGGCTCGACCGAATTCGTACTCGGCACGGAGGCGCCCGAGTCGGCTATTTCCCTGCAGATGGGCTGTGTGCGCATGAGCGAACGACATTTGCACGGAGATCCGCCGACGACCGCGCAGGTGGCGGCGTGCGAGGCCGATGTCCGCCGCGAGCTCGAGCGTGTGCGCGTGGTACTCGATCCCCGCCACGCGCGCACGGTGATCGGGCTGGCGGGCACGGTGACCGCGCTTTCGGCGATGCAGCTCGGGTTGAGCAGGTACGACGCGACTCGCACCCATCACAGTCGCTTGCGAGCCGAGCAGGTGTCGGCATTGTGCGCTCGCTTGGCCGCAGCCACCGTGGCCGCGCGCCGCGAGCTACTCGTGGAGCCCGCGCGCGCGGAGGTGATTGTGGGCGGCGCCATCGTGCTGGCGACGACGATGAAAGAGCTCGGTCTGAGTGAGCTGCTCGTCAGTGAAAACGATATCTTGGATGGTTTGGCGGCGTCCTTGCGTGGGTGAGCTTAGCCGCCGATGCGCAACAGCCCGGGTGCGGAGGGCTTACCCGCGCTGGCGGTCTTGAGTGCAAAGTTCGTGGCGTACAACGTGCTGCCGCGGTAGGCGACCGTGGCCGGGAAATCGAAGGGCGCGCCGTGAGCGATGGTTTCGACGGTGCCACTGGCCGTCACGCGCACGAGCTTGTTCTGGCGATTCACGGCGATCACGAACGAACCATCGGGAGCTCGCGCGAGGCCGTCGGCGCCGCCGAGCGCGTCGCAGTCTGGACCTGCGAGCACCTGCGGGCGCCCCGCTTTGTCTCCTGATTCTCGCGGGATTTTCAGGAGCGTCGCTTGATCCATGTTCACGACATACACGGCGTCACCTTCGACCACGATACCGTTGGCACCGATCGCAAACCCGGGCCCTGCGTTGTTGCAGGCCTCCTTTTGGCCCGTGAGAGCCTCCCCCGTGGCCCAGCGTTCGGCGTGGCCGGCGGGCGAGATGCGAAACACGCTGCCGGTTCCGGAATCTGTCGCCCACAGCGAACCATTGGCTTCGAAGGTGAGCGCGTTTGGAAACGGCAGCGCGCTGTCCTGGGCAAATAGGGTCGCCGCGCCGCCACGCTTCGGGATGCGGTAGATCCCCGCTTGCACTTCGGGCACGAACGAAGCGAGCCCCGCGTACACTTCGCCTGCGGGTGATTGCGCAAGCCCGGTCATGAAGCCTTGACCGGAGACGGCGAGTGGGAGTTCGCCATAGGGTGTGGCCACGCCGCTCGCGAAGTCGAAGCGCACCACGCGGCTGGTCGGTGCAAAGCCCACGTACGCGACGTCTTGCCCGACCACGAGGCCTTCGGGTAACTCGCCCGCCGCCGGATCGAAGTGAGCGATCAGCTCCGGCGTCGCGCTGTTCGACGCGCTAGGCGTAGGAGCTTGGGTTTCGTGCCCGGGGGAAGGGTTCGTCGCAGCGCAGCCGACCGCCGCGAATACCAGAGCAACGGCCGCCCGATGGATGAAAGAACGCATGGCAGAATCCTTTGGTGTCGTGGAGACCGAACTTGGTCGCCATCACCCAACCAGCCTGCGGCGAATGCGCATCCGGCGGTAGAAGGGCTCGAGTTGCGGCACTCGTGAATTCGATTCATGAATGGGCATGCGCGAACGCGAGGTCGTTTCTGGGATGGCGGTGTTCGTTGCCGTCGTCGAAGGCGGGTCGCTCGCGGCGGCCGCGCGCCGCACCGGGCTCACGCCCTCGGCCGTGAGCAAGCTCGTGGCTCGGTTGGAGAGTGGCTTCGGCGCGCCGCTACTACGCCGTACCACGCGCCGGATGACGGTGACCGACTCGGGGCAGATCTTCTTCGACCGCGCTCGAGCGATCTTGGAAGATTTGCGTGAGGTCGAGCAAGAGATGGCCAGCCGGACTACCGAGCCGCGTGGCCTACTGCGCGTGAGTGCGTCGCTTCTCTTGGGGCAAACGCGCGTGGTGCCGATTCTGCTCGCGTTTCTACACAAGGCCCCGCACGTTGCCTTGGATCTGGACTTGACGGATCGCGAGGTGGACATGGTGGCCGAGCGCATCGACGTTGCGGTGCGCATCACGGCGGAGCCCCCGCCCGCGTTCGTCGCGCGACGTGTGGGTTCGCTTCGGCGAGTGCTATGCGCCAGCCCCGCGTATTTGCGTGCCCACCGCGCCCCGCGCACGCCCAGTGATTTGGCCGAACACACTTGCCTGCTCTGGTCGGGTCAAGAGAGCTCGGAGGTCTGGGATTTTGGCCCCGTGCGAGAGGGGGTGCCGGCGCAGCGCGTGCGCGTGAGTGGGCGCCTCCGCGTGAGCAACACGCTGTCCTTGCACGAGGCGGCCAAGGCGGGCCTCGGGATCGCGAACTTGCCTCGCTACTTGGTCGAAGAAGACTTGCGCGCGCGCCGCTTGCAGACCGTGCTCGAGCCGTTCGAAACGAACGAGCGCGGTGTCTTCGTGGTCTATGCGGCGGGGCCGCTCTTACCCGCGCGCGTGCGTGAAGTGTCGGGCTACTTGGTGCGCGAATTGAGCAAAGCCCTCAAACCGAAGGACTAGCGGCGCGCCTCGGGGCCAGCGTCATTGGCAGGTGTCGGCCGCTAGATCTACCCCGTTCGCGCAGATGTCCTCGGGGCCGTGAGCCAAGTTTCCGTCGTAGAACGCGCGGACCGCGTGCGGATCGAAGCACGCGGCCGTGAGCGAATGGCCCCACGCGACCGCGGCCCAGCGTGTCGGCAGCGACGCATCGGGGGCGAGCACGACTTGATGCTTCACTCCTTCCGTACAACGCGGATCGGCGGGCAACGCGTCGATGAAGGTTTGGGCAGCGGCGACTTCGTCGCTACAGCCCTCGGGGCAGTTGTACAAAAGCACGATCGCGCCGTGCTCCAAGTTGTGCACCAAAAAGCCGAGCGGCACCGGGAACGGATAGCTCTTGTAGGCGGCCCACACCGGGTAATGGTCGCCGTACACCGGCGGGTTCATCGGGTAGCTGATGGCCGAACAGGCCGACACGTGCGTGGCGCTCGGGTCGGTGAAGTTTTGCCAGGCAGCGTCGCATTGCCCGCTGCCCGCCGCGCCTCCGTCTGCGAGTGTCGGGACACCGCCGGCAGCGCCCGCGAACTCGCTGGCGCTGCCGGCGGCACCGGCCGGCGAATTCCCACCCAATCCGCTTTTTGCCCCGCCGGTACCGGCGCCAGTTTCGCCCGCGAGTGAGCCATTGCCGCCGCTTCCGCCGTGCGCCAGACCGGCCGCGCCCGCGGTAGGGGCCGCCGAGCTCGAGCCGGCCTCCGCGCCCGCCGCTTCATTCGTGCTGCCGCCGCAGCGCGTGAGCAGCAGTAAGGCCAAGCCGCACGATGTCCAGCCGATTCGTGAAGTCTTCAGTCGTTGCTCGAACATGGGGTCGTGCCCGGCACCTTAGACCAAGCGCGTGCAAACACGCTCGACGATCGCGGTGGCCGGGCTTAGCTTGTCGGTAGCCATGAGCAATCAGACCAAGAGGGACGCCACGGACGCAATGGTCGACGAAACGCTCGAAGAGTCGTTTCCGGCCAGTGATTCTCCCGGTTGGACGCTCGGCCTCGAGTCGAACGCCGATGCCGTCGGAGTGAGCGGGCAGGCCAAGGGCGCGCGCTACAAAACGCGCCATGCACTGCTCGATCTGCTCTCTGACGACGAGCTAGCCCAAGTCGCCCGGATCGAAGGCGAGGGTACGCTCGGCCCGAACGAAGAGTACATCGATCTCGCGCGACCGGAGCGCGGCGTGCTGATCGCCGCCGCCGATCGCCCCACGGACATGGCGCACGTGTTACCCCGCCGCGCGTTGCAGGCGGAAACTTGGCTGAAAGTGCAACAGGCCGCGCACCCCGGCTGGCACAAGTCAGGTGGATAGGGCAGAGAGCTGCCATGTCCGTGAAGATAGCGTTCGACAATAGCTACGCGCGCCTGCCCGAGCGCCTCTTTGCCCGCGTCAGCGCGACGAAAGTGCGTGAGCCACGGATCATCAAAGTGAACCATGCGCTGGCCGCGCAACTCGGGCTCGACCCGGCCGAGCTCGATTCACCCGAAGGCGCCCAGGTGCTCGCGGGCAACCTGCTCCCGGAGGGTGCGGCCTCGATCGCGCTTGCGTATGCCGGGCATCAGTTTGGTGGCTTCTCGCGCCAGCTGGGGGATGGTCGAGCGATCTTGCTCGGAGAGGTGCTCGATCTCAACGGAGCGCGGCGCGACATTCAGTTGAAGGGCGCGGGGCGTACACCGTTTTCTCGCCAGGGTGACGGGCGCGCGGCGCTCGGTCCGGTCCTGCGCGAGTACATCGTGAGCGAGGCCATGGCGGCGCTGGGCGTGCCCACGACCCGCGCCCTGGCCGCGGTGACCACTGGCGAAACCGTAATGCGCGAGTTGCCCTTGCCGGGCGCGGTACTTACCCGCGTGGCGGCGAGCCACTTGCGCGTCGGAACCTTCGAATTTTTCGCCGCGCGTGACGATCGCGAAGCGGTTGCAGCGCTGGCGACACATGCGCTCGCTCGCCACTTTCCGTCGCAGACGAGCGCCAGCGCGAGTGCCCAGAGTGAAAGCTTACGCCTGCTCGACTGCGTGATCGAAGCCCAAGCTTCGCTCGTCGCGCGCTGGCTCGGTCTCGGCTTCGTGCACGGCGTGATGAATACCGACAATACTTCGATTTCGGGCGAGACCATCGACTACGGCCCGTGCGCCTTCCTCGACGAGTACGACCCGGACAAGACGTTCAGCTCGATCGACCGCGGCGGGCGCTATGCGTTCGGCAATCAGCCGCGGATTGCGCTGTGGAACTTGGCGCGCTTTGCGGAGACGCTGCTGCCGCTGCTTTCCGACGCACAAGACGAAGCCGTGCGCTTGGCGACGGAGCGACTCGATCGCTTCCCCGAGATCTTCGAGACGGCGCACTCGCGCGTGATGCGGGCCAAGCTCGGCCTATCGAGTGAAGATGCCGGCGACACGCCACTGATCGACGATCTCTTGCGGCGCTTGGCGCTGAACCACGTTGACTTTAGCGTGTTTTTCCGCGCGCTCTGCGATTCAGCCGAAGATGCCTCCGCTGACGCGCGCACGGCCGCGCTGTTCGAAGACCCCGCCGCATTTCACGGCTTCGCGGAGTCTTGGCGGAAGCGATTGCGGCTCGACCACGTGGAACCCGCGCCCCGCGCGCGGGCCATGCGCTTGGTGAATCCCGCCTTCATCCCGCGCAACCATCGCATCGAACAGGCGATCATCGCGGGCACGAACGGCAATTTCGAACCGTTCGAGACGCTCGTGCGCGTGCTGGCAAGGCCCTACGAAGACCAGCCGGAGTTCGCGTCGTTGGCCGAGCCGCCGCAAGTGAGCGAACGAGTCACGGCGACCTTCTGCGGCACCTGAGCTCGCCTGGCTAGCGGGCGATCAGCACGCGCTGCTCACCGATCGTGAGGATCGGCACTTGCTCTTCGGTGAGCCCCCGCGCCTGCATGCGCGTGCGGAGCTCCTTCGGGCACGCGCCGAGCGCGTCGTCCGAGTTGATGTAGGTATCGAAGTGGATCGGCAGCATTTGCTTGGCCCCCAGCAAACTGAAGGCGTCGAGGGCTTGGCGCGGGCTGACATGCGTGTACTGCATGAAGTCACGCGGGGTGTCGGGGCAGATCGGCAGGAGCGCGAGCGAGAGGTCGGGAAAGCGCGCGCGCGTGGCTTGGAAGGCGCTCGGGACGTACGCCGTGTCACCGCCGAAATACACCGAAAGTCCGTGATATTCGAAGACGTAGCCGGTGAAAGCGCGGGTCTCGAAGGCGGCATCGAGGCCGTAGCGGCCCCCAACGTGTTGCACGGGCACGGCCGTGACGCGCAAGCCCTCGTGCTCGTAAGACGTCCAAGTTTCCAGTTCGCGGATCTCGAAATCGTAACGCGGCATGTTGGCGCGCACGCCTGGCGGCACCAGCACGATGGGCGTGAGCTGCTCAATCGCGTCCAAACTGCCGAACGACAAATGATCGAAATGCATGTGCGAGACGACCACGGCGGCCAACGGTGGCAAATGCTCCGGATCGAACCCGGGCTCGACCAGACGCGGTGAGGCTTGCGCGAGCGTGTGCGCAAATAGCGGATCGGTCAGCACGAAGCGATCGTCTAGCTGTAGGAGTACGGTGGCATGCCCGACCCACAACGCGGCGAGCCGCGCTTCGGGGCGCCGCGGTTCGACGATCTTGTGGGCCACGCTGCGTTCTGCCGGTGCATCGAGGTTGCGCTTCAGCGCGCGCCAAGCAAAGCCACAGCCGGGCAGCGTCAAGCTCAGGGCAAGCGCGATGACCGAGCTCGAGCGCATCAAAATAGCCGAATCATGAAGGTGGTGACCACTTCACGACGAGTCAGCCAGGGGGACACGGTGACGTTCAACCCGAGTACGCCGTTGAACGTAAAAATGCCGAGATCGGCCGCCATTCCGCCACCCCCGACGGCGCGATAATAGGACGATCCCAGCGACCAGGACAGCTTTTCTCCGTGCTCGAGCAACGGCAGGTACAAGCGCAGCCCGGCGCGCACCAGCCAGCTGCTTTGCTTGCTCGGCGCGCAGCACGCCCACTCGGGCGATACGTGCAATTCGATCGAGCCTGAATGGCGCGCGATCGGCGAGATCAAGAACGAACGCAGCGGCCGCTCCGCGATCCCGAACGAATACAGCAGGGGAGTCAGTTGCCAGCGTAAGCCGCCGCCCACGTGTTCTTTCCCGGTCACGAGCAGCGGGCTCGGGATCAGCTGCGCCGCGCTCCACACGCCTACGGCCGCGGCTGCGCTCATCAGCCGCGGCTTCGGTGCGGGAGTCAGCGACACCGCTTCGGCACTCGCGCTCGGCGCGCCGAACGCCGAACGAGCGAGCAGCGTCGCAATAATCCCTAGCTTCCGCACGCTCACCAATCGCTCAGGCGCCCAAGGGCAGCGCCATGTTGACGAAGCGACTGCTGACCGTCACCTCGGTCGCGCCTTCGGTCTGGCCTTCGAGTGTGGCGGTGATCGTGAGATCGTACAGGTAATAGACGTCTTCGGGGTTATACATGCCGTTTTTGGCCGTGACCTGGTTGAACTTGATCGTAATCGTACCGCTCATGGGTGAGCTGGTCGCGTGCCAGAGTGTCGCTACTTGCTCGCGACTGAAAGAGAGATCGCAGTTCCCGGGGTGATCGTCCTTGTCGAGCGTCCAAGTGTCGCCGGCCTTGGGCGCGGTCGAAGAATCCACACTGCACGCGAACGTGGAGGTGTCGCCGTTGGCCGTCGAGAAACCCGCACCGATCAAGGCATTGAATTCGCCTTTGCCTCCCTTCTGATAGACTCGCGAGTTGACGGTGCAAATATACATGGCATCGCTCTCCGGGAACGTCTGCCCGCCGCTCACCGTGTACGCGCAAGGGCTCGTGGTGGGTGTAACACTGCCGGAACCGCCGTTGGGGGTGCCGGCGCTCGAGCCACCCGCGCTCGTACCGCCAATACTTGCATCGCCGGCCGCGCTCGAGTCCACGCCGCCTTCGCCTGCGTCGCCCCTTGCGTTCGGCGCGCCGCCCTCGCTTTCGCCAGCGGAGTTTTCTCCGCCTTGGCTTTGTCCGGAACCGCCAGCATTTGCAGGCGAATCAGCGCTGGAACTCGAGCAAGCGGTGGTCACGGTACAGATACACAGAAGCAGCGGAGCATAAGCCGCCGGCACAATTTTGATCATCTCTCGAGCGCATCACGGAAGCACTGGCGCGACAAGTGATCCGCCCACCGCCGCTTCAACAAAAGCCGCCTGAGCCTCCGCTCCGGGTGAGATCGTAGTGCATGCGGCGCCATGCCCTCCCTATCGGCCCCTGACAGCTATTTGGCCGGGCGCGCACGTACGCACCGCGGCCCATGCGCATCACGCATTCGCTCCCGCTCGGTCAATAGCGGTGGACCACGATTACTTCGCGGTGCACGGGTTCTCGGTGCACCGGGCGGTGACGGTAGTGTGCGTGCTCGGGGTGCGTGTGCACCACGCAGCCAATGGCGGACCAAGCGATACTTGCCAAGAGGACGAGAGAGGTGATGCGCTTCATGAGGACCTCGTTTTGACGACGGTCACCGACTAGCAAGCGTCGCGCCAAGCGAAGAAGCAGCCGAAATTGCGGGTCTGCGGCCGGTCGCCCCGGACAAAAGCCGCCCAGCGTCGCAATTGGTCTCGGCTACCGACTCAATCCAGTTCGCACGCACCGTTTCTGCAACTCGTGCCGCTGTCGCAGCCATTGCCGCACGTCCCGCAATCGCTCGAATCGGCCAAAACGTTGATCAGACAGCCCGTTTGACGATCCGGATCGGGGCAATCGAAGCCCAACAAGCATGCGCTGATCACACACTGGTGATTACTGCAGGTGGGAATGCCGTTGATCAGCCGGCATGGATCGCAGGTTTCGTCGCTGCGGCCGTAGGCGGGATCTTCCCGCAGCACGCATTGCCCGTTGCAGGTTTTTCCCTTCGCGCCGCAGCCTTGACTGACCTCACGAGGTGTCTACGACCAGCGAGCCGCTCAAGCACGCAGGCACGCGGCCGCGATGACCAACTGGACGGTTGAGCGTCGAGATCAAAATGACCGCGCCAGGAGAGAGACAGACTATGGCCAGTCGCGGACACGCCCGCCTGCGGCTGGCTCAGGGCATCGGCACGACCGAACCCGCGATTCGCCGCACGCGCACGGAGTCAGCCATTGCGCTCGTCCAAGCGGCCAAGGCCGCCCGGGGCCGCACCATGAATATCCAGCTCGGGGCCGAGAATTCGATGTTCTGACCGATCAATCGCGGTCCGCGCCCGAAGGCAGTGATCGGTCGGGCGAGGAGCGGCATTACGCCTCCGATGCTCACGCTTTCGGACGTCGCCCCGCGCGCAAGCCACCTGACGAACGAGCGAGTCCGCGCCCAGATCGCGCGGGCGTGCCCGACGCACGATTACCAGGGCAAGAAAGTGCTGCTGATCGTGCCGGATGCCACGCGCACGTGCCCGCTCGGCCTGCTCTTCGCGGGCCTGTACGAGCAGATCGGCGGCGTGACCGCGCACTTCGACGTGCTGATCGCACTCGGCACGCATCAGCCGATGAGCGAGGGAGCGGTCTGCGAGCGGCTCGAGATTTCCGTCGAAGAGCGCAGGCGCAAGTATGCCCCCGTACGCTTCTTCAATCACGAATGGGACAACGACGCCGCGCTCCGCAAAATCGGAGAACTCACGCTGGAGGACACGCGCGCACTGACGGACGGACTGTTCGAGATGAACGTCCCGGTGAAGGTCAACGCGCGCATCTTCGAGTACGATCAGATCATCATCTGTGGCCCCGTGTTCCCCCACGAGGTGGTCGGCTTCAGCGGCGGCAACAAGTATCTGTTCCCGGGCATCGGTGGTCCGGAAGTGCTCAACTTCTTTCATTGGTTGGGCGCGGTCGTGACGAACCCGATGATCATCGGCAACAAGTGGACGCCGGTGCGCAAAGTGGTCGACCGCATTGGGCAGATGGTCACGGTGCCCAAGCTTTGCCTGTGCATGGTGGTCGATCAGGGCAAGCTCGCAGGCTTGTTCACGGGCACGCCGGAGGGCGCGTGGGACGGCGCATCCGACCTCTCCCGCCGGCTGCACATCGAGTACAAATCTCGCCCTTTTCACACCGTGCTCAGCTGCGCGCCCAAGATGTACGACGAGCTGTGGGTCGGCGGTAAATGCATGTACAAGCTCGAACCGGTCGTGGCTGACGGCGGGGAGCTGATCATCTACGCGCCCCACATTCACGAGATCAGCGCAACGCACGGCGAGCTGATTCGGCAGATCGGTTACCACTGTCGCGACTACTTTTTGAAGCAGTGGCAACGCTTCGAACACGTTCCTTGGGGCACGCTCGCGCACAGTACCCACGTGCGCGGGATTGGTACGTTCGAAGACGGCGTCGAGCATTGTCGTATCCAGGTCACGCTCGCGACGGGCATTCCCGAGTCCGTGTGCCGAAAGATCAATCTCGGTTACCGCGATCCCGGCTCGATCGATCCCGCCGATTACGCGAACCGCGAACACGAGGGCGTGCTGTACGTGCCCAAAGCAGGCGAGATGCTGTATCACCTCGAGCCGCGCCCGAGTTGGGCGCGCGAGATGTGACTCTAGGGTGTGCGCGGCCTGACGAAGCCCGTGCGTCGGGCGTCGGTCCCGTCTTCGCGCCCGTTCTCGGCGGCCAAGCAATGGACGTCGTGATGGCCGGCGATCGTCGGCAACCCAAGCCCCGTGCTAGGGCATGCCGCTGCAGCCCCGAGCCAGCAAGGTGTTCCCCGAATCACACACGCCGCCCGTGCGGCAGCTGTGGCTCGTGCAGGCTTCGCCGGAAGTACAAGCGCTGCCATTGGCCTGTTTGGGTTGGCATTGCCCCGCCGGGTCGCAATAGCTTTGCTCGAGACACAGTTCCGGCGTCTCTGCACACGAGCCGGTGGCGCGCTGCGCGACGCAGGTGCCGTCCGCGCAGAATGAGCCGGGTGCACAAGCGACGCCGGTGCACGCTTCGCCCACGGTGGCGTAGGGCCGACAAGCGAGCGTGTCGGCCGAACTCGGATCGAACGTGCAATACAGGCCGTCTTCTGCGTAACAATAGCGGGTCGTGCCTTCACCGCTGGGCAAGAGCTCAGCGGGGCATTCGAACGAACCTGGGACGCCGCAGCTGCCAACGCATGACTCGCCCGCTTTGCCGTGCATGGGAGGCCGAAAAATGGCTTCCGCACACACGCCGGAGGAGACTTCGCTCAACGCGCAGTAGCCACTCTTGCACGCGCTCCCGTTGCGGCACGGCGTCCCATTCGCCAGTGTTCCAACGAAGATCAACGCGCAAGCGCTGCCCGCCGCTTCGACATTGCAGGCCGCGAGCGCCGGCTCGAGTCGCTCGAGACAGTCGGTTCCGGCGCTCGGGCTGTACCTCGTGTCGCCCACGATACGCGCGCTCAGCATGGCCGCGACGTGGTCTCGAGCATGGCTCTGGCACTCGGCGGACGCGTACGCGAGGCGCTCCGTCGCGCAGCAGGGGGCGACGGAATTGCACCAAACGCTCGCGAAGCGAGCGGCGAAATCGCGCTCGGACACGAGTTCGGGTTGGTCCTCCGAGCTCGAGCAGGCAAGGCCGGTCAGGGTTAAAAAAAACGCCAAACCCGCGGCAACGGGCCCCGACTTGGCGAGCGCTGGCAGCATCTGTGCGCCGAGTATAGAGCATTCCCGAAAGGGGTGCTCATGCTCGGTAATCAGACACTGATTGCGTTCGTCGCCACCAGCCACGCGGCGCGTGCCCGCACGTTCTACGAACAGACGCTTGGCCTGTCGTTGGTCTCGGACGATCCATTTGCGATCGTCTTCGACGCAAACGGCACGACGATTCGCGTGCAAAAGGTCGAGGGCCTGAAGCCGCAACCGTTCACGGCCTTGGGTTGGTTGGTCGACGACCTGAGCGCGGCCGTTACGGCGCTGAAACAGAAGCGCGTCCTTTGCGAGCGCTTCCCGGGCATGGCTCAAGACGAAAATGGCGTTTGGGTCTCGCCCAGCGGCGCGCGCGTCGCCTGGTTCAAAGACCCGGATGGCAACGTGCTCTCGCTCACGCAGCTGGGCGGCTGAGCGCGCACATTGACAGCGGCAGCCGGCGCAGCGTATTCGAGTGCGGCCGACGGCGAGAACCTGTTGCGCGTGCCCGCCGGCGATTACGCTTCGACCCGGTTGTACACCATCGAAAGCGACGGATCGTCCGGCGAACGGCCGACCAGCGGTGGTTGGTCTCTGCGTATTTTTCCGCTGTCAGGCAACTGATTTGCACTTCCGCGCCTGAAAATTAGGCACATTCTGCGGAACCTAGGCCCCGGAGCATGCAACACTCAGTCCGATGAAGTCGGGGCTCTCGAGTGTGCTGTGCGCGGGGCTGCTGGGCGTGCTGGGAGCCGCCTCGGGTTGCTCGTCGACTCCGCACGATCCGCACGATCATGCCGGGGTGGCGGGTGCGGATGGGCTTGCGGGTGCGAATAGCGCCGGTGCGGGCAACCTCGCGGGCGCTGGCGGCAGCGCGGGCGCAGCGCCCAGCGCGTGCCCGGAGCATCCGACCCCGCAGCGCACGCAGGGTTCGCTGTTGTCGATGCCGTTGCATGTGATCTTGCAGAATCAGCCGTTCGTGTTCGGGCAGCCGAATACGTTGAGCGACGGCGGCTCGATCGTGCCGCTCAATTTTCGTTTCTACATTTCCGAGGTCGCATTGCAGCGCAAGACTGGCGAGTCGGTGGCGGTCGATGTGCTGACCGCCGCTGGAACGCCCGCGCCGTATGGTGTGCACTTCTTCGACGCCGAGGAGGCGGATTCAGGCGCGTTGCGCGTGTTGGCGCCCGAGGGCGATTACTCGGGCCTCAGCTTCGCGCTGGGCATTCGGCTCGCCTGCAATCAGTTGCCACCCGCGAGCACGGCTCCGCCGCTGACGACGGACTCTCAAATGACGTGGCCCCACACCGGTGGTTTCCTTTTCCTTCGCTACGAGGGTCGCTACGAAGGGGCCGACGGCGGCGCTAACGCCCGTATTCCGTCGATGGTGCACATGGGCGGCAATATCGGGCAAGAATTGGTGCCCCGCGTGACTGTCCCGGGCGCGTTTTCGCTCAGCTCGAACCTCCCGCGCGAGAAGGCGATGCGCATGAACATGGATGATCTGTTCGCCGCCGCCACGAGCAACCTGGACGTGAGCGACGTGACTTTGCCGCCGGGCGCCGAGGTCATCGCGGGCGAACGATTGCGCCGCTCGATCTCCGGGCTATCCGTGTTCCAGCTCGAGCCAGAGTGATGGTCGCGCGCTCGCTCGATTCGGCGTTTGGGCTGCTCGCGCTGAGCTGGCTGATGGGCTGTTCGGCGGACGCGTCTCCCCGCGATGGCTCGTTGCTCACGCACGCCGCCGCGCCCGCGGGCTTCCCGAAGGGCACGGCTGCGGATCGAGCGCCCGCGGACAACGCGCTGTCAGAAGACCGAGCCCGGCTCGGCAAGCGGCTCTTTTACGATCCCCAACTGTCGCGCACGAACGAGGTATCGTGCAGCAGCTGCCACCGCCAGGAGTTCGCATTCTCGGATCCCAACCCAGTTTCGGTTGGGGTCGAAGGGCGCATGGGCACACGCAATGCTCCCTCGATCGTCAATGCGGCTTGGGGCAAGACCTTTTTCTGGGACGGGCACGCGCGCAGCTTGGAAGAACAAGCCGGACAACCCCTGGAAAATCCGCTCGAAATGGACTTATCTCTAGCCGAAGCGGTGACTCGCGTCGCCGCCGATCCGAGCTATGCCGATAGCTTTCGGCGAGCGTATGGCGAAGCCCCGAGCGAGGCCTCGCTGCAGAAAGCGCTGGCCAGCTTCGTGCGCAGCGTGGTCAGCGGCAACAGCCCCTATGATCGACACCTGCGCGGTGACGACGGCGATTTCGGCGAACCGCGCAAGCGCGGCGAGGCGCTGTTCTTGGGTGAGAAGGCGGAATGCTTTCATTGCCACCCCGGAGGCGTGCTCAGCAACGAAGGCTTCTTCAACAATGGCACCTTCACGGCGGGGGGCGATACGGGGCGCGAACGAGTGACGGGGCGCGTGGGCGACATCGGCAAGTTCAAAGTGCCAGGGCTGCGTAACATCGCGGCCAGCGCGCCCTACATGCACGACGGCTCCGTGCCCACCTTGGAAGCGGTGATCGAGCAGTATGAAGCCGGCGGCCGCGGTGACCCCACGACCGATCCGTTGATCCGCCCGTTCACGCTCACGGCCCAAGAACGAGCAGATTTACTCGAGTTTTTACACTCGTTCACGGACGAGAGCTTGCTCGAAGATCCGCGCTTCGCGCCCGAGCCCGAGCTCGCGCAATGAGTTTTGTAAAACTCTACGGCGGCAGCCAAGTCTTACCGGTTTCGCAGTCGATGTGCGTGAGCCGCGCGCTCTCGCGCGAAATGTCGATCGTGCCCAGCATGATCGGCAATTGAAAGCGGCGGGGGCCGATCGAACCCGGGTTGAACAGGGTGAAGCCGCGATCGCGGCCGATGAACGGCACGTGCGAGTGTCCGCATACGACGAGTGAAGCGCGTTCACTGGTGGCGAGCCGCGCTACCTCCGCGCGCAACTTTGGACCATACACGGCGATGTGCAAGAGCAGTAGGCGTAGCTTCATGCGCTCGCCGTCCATCAGCTCGAGCGTCACGATGTCGGGCACTCGGTTGGTGGGCGCGTCGATGTTGCCGCGCACGGCGAACACCGGGGCAAGCTCTGCCAGCTGGTCCAGGACGTCGAGCTCGCCGATGTCACCGGCGTGCAAAATCACGTCGGGGTCGAGCTCGCGAATCCGTTGCGCGGTGGCCGGATGCGGCTTCGAATGCGTGTCGGCGACGACCGCAAAGCGGAACTTGCCGTCCGGTCTTGCTCGCACGGTGGCTTTGCTGGAGACAGGCTTCCGCGGCACGGGCCGGAGTGTGGCACCGCTCGCGTCGTCAGGCATCTGAGGCGACGCGACGCGAGGCCCTTGCCCTCGGTCGCGCCGCCCAGATTGAGTAAATCAGTGCTTGACCGCGCGCTTCTTCGGGCTGCGGGCGCGAGTGCGCGCGGCCTTGCGGGCCGCCGCTTTGCGGGCGGTCGGGCCCTTCGTGGCGACGGCTTTGCGAGCCGCGGCTTTGCGCGCGGCCGGACCCCGGGCGCGCGCCGACGCATGCGCTTGGCGCGACAGGGCGCGGGGGCTCGCGGCCGCGTGCGGCTCGCGCTCGAGCGCTTCGCGCGTGGCGCGGCTCCGGCGCGGGGACGGGTCGTGCGCCGGAGCTTTTCGCCCGCGCGCGCTGTCGCGGGCCGCACTTTGACGCGTGCGCTTGGAGACACTGCCCGCTTTGGGCGCAGGCAGCGCGACCCCCGCGCGACGCGCTTTCGAGAGCCCGATGGCGATCGCTTGTTTGGTCGAGCGCGCGCCGTGCTTGCCCTCGCGCACGTGTTCGATTTCTTCACGCACGAATTCACCCGCTTGGGTACTCGGGGCTTTGCCTTCGGCCTTGTCTTGGGCGGCGCGCCGCCTCGTTCGTTCTTCAGGCATCGGTTCTCTCCGTTGCGCGCTGTTGCACGCGCCGTGCCAAATTTGCACGCTCCGTGCCAAACTCAGGTGAAGGGCCGAACCGCACTGCCCCGATGCCACTGCGTTCGTCCGTACACGCAGTTAGCGAGTCGAGCACGTGGTCGCTTGCTTGGGAGGCCGTGACACCGGCGCGCACCGATCCACCTCGCCTGCGGCAGCACGCCCCAGGATCGCGGGCCGCCCTTCAGTCGAAATCAGTGGGCAGGTCGGGCTGCGTGAGGTGCTCGAACATCCGCCGCACCTGCGCTTCTGTGACACGCGGCGTAGAAAGCGGCGGGATCTCGTGCGGGCCAAAGAAGGCGGTCTCGAGCGTTTCGATGCCGACCGTGGGCGCGCCTCCGCGCAGTTCGCAGCGCACGAACAACTTGTAACAATACCAAAACTCGGGCGGGTGCGCGTGACGCGCTTTGTCGAACACCGCGAGTAGCTTGCTCGCTTTTACTTCGAAGCCGGTTTCCTCGAGCACCTCGCGTTCCGCAATTTGCGAGGGTGATTCGCCGAGGTCGGCCCAGCCTCCCGGCAGCGACCACAGGCCGTCGTGCGACTCACGCATGAACAACAGCTGACCGTTTTGCTCCACCACCGCGCGCACGTCGACTTTGGGCGTGGCGTAGCCTTTCTCGGCGCGAATGATTTCGAGCCACGGCTCACTTGCCGCTGCGGACGAAGCCGAGACGCTGGCCGCGATCTCGGCGGCCAATTCTTGCAGCTGCTCGTAGCGTTGGCGATCATACGGATCCTTGGCGTAGGTCAGGCCCGCTTGAGTGATGGTTTGGAGTCGTTGCACCCAGGCCACGCGTTGCATGACGGGCAAGCTAGCGCGGCCTGCGCCGTGACACTCGCTTCTGGTGTTCAGGAAAACGCGCCGCGACTCGACGCCGGAGGCTGTGCCGATACTGCCGTGTCGCGTGACCATCGACCTCCTGGCACACGCTGAGCCAGTACCCGAGCTCGATTTGACGAAAATACTCGGATTTCTGGCTATTCCATGCTGGCACGGGGCATGCTTGAGTGAGGGCATGCGTAAGCCGACTGGAACACGAAAGCTGCTGATCGCGTCGGTCGGGGTCGCGACCATCAACTATGTGGCCGCGTGCGGCGGCGAAGCGCAGACGTCGGGCAACTTAATCGCTCCGCCCGAAGGCGGCAGCGCGCACAGCGGACAGGGCGGTGCGACCGCGACCGCGGGCACCGGCGGCAGTCCAACGAGTGGGAACTTGGTCGCCCCTCCGCCGGCCGGTAGTGGCGGCAGCCCGACGAGTGGTAATTTGGTTGCGCCTCCGCCGGCCGGCAGTGGTGGCAGCGAAGCAACGGCCGGGGGCGGTGCGGGGCCGGGAGGCAGCGCGGGCCGCGCGGGTGGGGGAGGCCAAGGAGGCAGCGCGGGTCGCGTCGGCGTTGGCGGATTCACCTCGGGCAACTTGTTGCCTCCGCCCATTGCCGGTTCCGGCGGCAAAGCCGGCGCAAGCGGCAATGCGGGCGGTGGCGGTTCGAACGCTGGCTCCGGTGGCAGCAGCGGCGGAACGACAGGCCAACGATGAGCGCGGAACTGTTCGAACTCGAGTTGCTCGGTGGCGCGACCGAGCAGCGCTTTCGGCGCATGCGACCCGAGGTCGAAGCCATGCCTTGGGGCTCGCTCGATTTATCGCAGGTTCCCGAGGAACAACGACTCACGGCGCGCAAGGCGTGGACGGGCTCTGCTTATCAAGAGCACCGCACCGGAGCGGCGTGCGCCCTCACCTTGCAGGCATTGATCGAAGCGCGCGCGCCGCTCGATCTGATCGCGGTCGCCTCTCGTTTCCCGCTCGACGAAATGGTGCACGTCGAGCTGTGCGCACGCATGGCCATGGAATTCGGCGGCGGCACCGAGATCATCCACGATCCGAAAGAGATGGTCGTCGGCTGCGACCCAACGCTGAGCCCACTGCTGCAAGCGGCCGACTTGGTGGTCCGCTTCTTCTGCGTCGGGGAAGCGATCTCGATCCCGCTCTTACGCGCGACCTGGCACGTCGCCAAGCACCCGCTGCCCAAAGCCGTGCTCGGCCGCATCGTCAAAGACGAAGCCGCGCACGGCGTATTCGGGTTCACTTTCCTCGACTGGGCCTGCCCGCGTCTCACCGAAGCCGAAAAAGCGCGCTTGGGTGTGTCTGCGGATCTCGCGATTCGTTTTCTGTATAGTCAATGGGTCGACCTGCACGCGCATCGCCACGACCCACGGCTCGAAGACGACGTACTCGGCTGGATGCAAACCGACGCTTACTTGAAGCTCGCCTGCCGTTCGATGCAAACCTTGGTCATCGACCCGCTCGAAGCGCGCGGCATTCCGGTTCGAGCGCAGCTCACCGAGTTTTTCGTGCCGGACGAAGCGGCCGAATGATCTGAGTAGATGGGTCGATGGTCACGCGCCCGGGCGTGTTGCGTCTCAGCCTTCGGCGGCGCGTGGCGCTTGCCTGCATTGGAGCCACGCGCATGCAGTCGAATTCAGACTAGATGTTCGTCTCGCGTTCGGCTTGCGGGCAAGCACCCGGGTGGCACGGGCGGCTGACGAACGGGCGGCGCGCTCAATCCGGCGCGTGGAAAGTCGTGAGCAAGGCCGCGTTTTTCGGCGCGTCGTGCCAGTGCTCCGGCTGAGTCGCGTAGTCTGCGCGATACACGCTCACGCGGCTGCCGGGCGCGATTGAAATTTGTGCGCGCTCGGCGGAAGCGAAGGCATGCTCACGCAGCGCATTCGCATCCGGCGGGCTCCCGTACGCGCCGGAGATGCGGAATACTCGACCCCATTCAGCCTGGGTACGTGGAGCGCGTTCACGGCCCGTGAAGCGAAGACGCTCACGGGTGGGCGACTCCACTTCCACGAATAGGTCGGGCAAACTGTCGGCAATGACGCCCGCGAAGGTCGGGTAGCAAGCGATTGGCCAGGCCTGAGTCTGCCCGCGTAGGCCTTGCACGATCGCCAGCGTGAGCACGAGCGCGCCGAAGATCAACGCCGGCAGCGCCGCGTGTCGTGAGCTCTGTTTGGGCTTCGCAAGGGCGATGCTCGAGCGTTCACGGAACGAGCCCCAAGGGACGAGCACCACGTAACACGACCACAAGCTCACGAACGGGATGAACAAGAACGCCTGCGTGGCCCCATGAAAGCCGAGCCCGAAGCACGCCGCGAGCGTGCGCGTCTTGCGCCAACTGACGAGCGGCCAGAACCCGAGTTCGAACAGCAGCACCGTGTGCCCGCCGAGCGAACACAGCCACGGGTAGCGATCGATCCGCAACCACGGAAGCTCGCCCCACTGGAACCATTTGGCGTGCATTTGCGCGACCACGTGTGGGCCGGAGCCCCAACCCCAGCCCGATTCGAGCAGTTTGTGTAAACCCGGGAATAGATAGATCACGCCCAAAAACGCACGGCAAATCGCGACTGGCCACGCATACTCACGCGCGGGGCGCGAGGGCGGCGTGCCCGATGCATCGAGCGCCCACACGTCTGCACAGGGGCTGAGCGTGAGCAAACCCGAGAACCAAAAGAGATGCATGTCGTGCAGCACCGCGCCGCTGAATTGCGACAGCGCGTACAGCGGCATGGCCGACAGCGTGAGCACGGCGAGGGCGGAGCGCGAGTAGTAGCCGAGGAGCGCGAACGCGCCGCTCGACAGCGCGATCACGCGCAGCGTCTGCGCGGCGCTGGGTGTGAGTCGGAGCGCGGCAAACCAAGCCGCGCCTTCGGGCACGTAGTTCAGCTGCTCGGGGTGCGCGGCCAGCGCGGTCGCCTGGTGGAGCTCGGGTGAAATCAGGATCAGCAGCGAAACCACGACGCGCAGCGCGGCCAACGCACGCGCATCGGAAAAGCGCGCGCCCGAGTCAAGCGCTCGACGGCTCAGAATTGGCTGTGCCCCCGCACCGCGAGCCGGATGGCTTCGGTGAGCTCCACGCCGTGGGGCGCTTGGGCCGCGGAGCGTTCCCAGCGCGCGAGCCAGCGCGCATCGAGCGGCTGAGCCAGCAACTCGAGGCGCGTCGCGGCCACCGTGGTCTCTTTCTTCAGCCCGGTGGCGATGCCGGTGCCCACGTAAAATCCGCCCAAGAGCAGCGACACGCGCGTTGGCGTGGCCGCGCTGTACGTGAACAACGTGCAGCCGTCACCGTCTGCTCGCGCGTGCGCGCGCAGCGTGTTGAATGCGCGCGGCGTCCACAGCGCGGGATTCGACGCCGGCGAGAACGGATCGAAAAATATCAAATCCGCCGCGGGCCACGCGCCCCGCCATAGCTCCGCGGCATCACCCAAATGCAGCTGCCAGTGCGACGGCCCGTCGCTCCAGCGCTCGCCTGCGAGCAGCCGATTCGCGGCCTCGGCGAAGGGCTGCAAGAACGAGAAGCCGGCCGCGTCCGCCAACGCCAGGCGCAGCGGCGCGAGATCGATCTCGAAGCTCGTGACCTCGAGTTCGCGACGTTGCCGTGCGCCGAGCTCGCGCGCACAGGTCAGCGCGGCCACCGCGTTGGTGCCCGCGCCGAGACCCACGTCCCAGATGCGCAGTGGTGGCCCTTCGACTTGTAGCTTCTCCGCCAAGCGTGATTGCTCGACGTACAAGGCGCACGCTTCGTGCCACGGGCCCACCGACGGATGCATCACCTCGCCGTGGCCCAGATGGCGCACGGCGCGCGCGCCGTTGCGCAAAGTGACCAGCTCGAAATCGCCGTCGCGGGGCATTGCTTCGTCTTTATTCCGGGTTCGTTGGGCATCGCTGCCCCAGTGCGCCCCAGATTGCCAGTTGTTTGGTGCCTCGCGGCCGATCGGCTACATGGACGCGGTGACTGCCCCGCAGCTCGCCCCTCGCGTCAGCACGCGCACGCGCACGATTCAGGCCTGGCCTGCGCCGGAAGCACTGGATTTTCATATCGAAATCGAAGCAGTCCCGGACTCCGGGCCGGTGCGAGTGGCGGTCAGCGCGCCCGACACCGCGCAGCTGCCCGTCTGCGGTGAGAAGGTGGGCGGGCGCTGCGTGCTGCGATCGCTGCTGGGGGAGGGCGCGTTCGGGCGTGTGTTCGCCGCGGAGGACGAGGAGACCGGGCAGCAGGTCGCGCTCAAGGTCGTTGGGCTGCGGCGTTACCCGCGGGAGTACGCGGAGCACGAGCTGCGAGCCTTGGCCGCGATTGCGCACCCGAACGTCGTTCAGCTGAACGAGCACGGTGTGGAGGCAGGCGCGGCGGAACCGTACCTCTGGTACACGATGCCGCTGTACAAGGGCTTGGACTTGGCCGCGCTGCTCAAGGCGCGCGGCTGCTTGTCGCTCGCCCGCGCGCACGCGCTGTTCACGCGCATCGCGGGAGGGGTGTCCGAGATGCATCGCTTGGGCCTGCGGCACCAAGACATCAAGCCCGACAACATCTACCTGGCGACGATGGCCGGTGTGGCCGAACACCACCCGGTGCTCCTCGATCTGGGCGGGGCTGCCCGCGAGCACGCGCGCAGCCCACTCGTGGCGACGTTTCCCTTTGCCGCGCCCGAGCAAACCGACGCACTGATCGGTGGCATGCTGGGTGAAGATCATGCCGCATTGACCGAAAAGGTCGACGTGTACGCCCTGGCCGCGACGCTGCTTTTCGCCCTGATCGGCCCGAATTTCAGCGGCTACGACGTCGCGCAA
>Ga0247757_10000134_pt1 | contig 60257 bp, 49 predicted proteins | sample UWRJL126311R4_FD_180929 | JGI IMG/M metagenome (GOLD analysis project Ga0247757, IMG submission 180929) | Plant litter microbial communities from Arlington Agricultural Research Station in Wisconsin, United States - UWRJ-L126-311R-4 | ecosystem: Environmental > Terrestrial > Plant litter >... | reverse complement strand
GGTTTCGCTCCCCGCTTCCTTCCCACGCTCGGTTGCCCTCACGCAGTTGCGGTTCGCTTCGATCAGGATGACCTCCTTTCGGCGGGACTTGCACCCGCAAGACAGCGCCCATGCTGGGCGCACAAAAGAAAATCCGCTACCGAATGCCTCGATAGCGGATTCTCGGTTGGGCTCCTCGAGAGAGCCGTCTGGCTCGCGGAGGCGAGTAGCGGTTGCTCAACCGGCGGCGGGGACTTTCACGCCGAGGGGCAGGCCCTCGAAGCCGGGGATTGCGGTTTCGATGTCGCGCTCGCGGAGCGCCTCTTCGGCGCGCAGCAGCGGGTTGTAGTTCTGCAGGTTGCGCTCGCCGTTGGGCGCGCCCGCTTTGAACCACAAGCGGTTGGTGAGCGCGCCGAACATCAGGGGCAGGTACGGCAAGAACTCACTCGAGCCTTCGGTCGAACGGTGCGAGATGAACACGGAAAAGCCGTGCGATTTGATGTTGGCGAGCGCTTCTTTCAGGCTGCTCACGCCGACCTTCTTGCACTCCGCCAAGATCCACTCGATGTCGCCGCGCGAGCTGAGGAACTCTTCGACCATGTCGCCATCGGCGAGGCCGAGGACCACTTCGATGGCGAGACGGGTCTCCGTGAAGGTGCCGGCTTGGTTGAGCTTGATCAGCACGCTGTTGCCCGCGCGATCTTTGCGCTCTTTGGCGCACAGCCACGGGATGATGAAGCGCAGCTGAGTCACGACCAAGTCGTCGAGCACGATTTGCGCGCGTTCGCCGTACTTCTCGTTCATCAGCTTGTGACCCGCGACGTCGTGTTCCGAGGCCGGATCTTCCATCGTGGCGAAGTTGTCTGCGCTGTTCACGACGGAGCCGTCGAACTCGATCAGCTCTTCACGCGTTTTGCGACCGGCGCCGGAGAAGCGCATGTCGTACATGCCTTCTTTGATCAGGTCTTCGCCCTTCTGGACTTCGCTGAAGGCGTTGTCGGTGCCGATGGCGTAATCGCCCACGGCCAATTTGAGCTGGGTCGCGCACTCTTTGATACGCGTGAGGCCCTCGAAGTTGTCCTTCACCGGGAACACGAAGCCGCGTTCTTTGGCGGTGCCCGTGGGCAGGCCGTCACGGACCAGGTTCTTCTCGAACTGGCGGAAGAACTTGGTACCGATCTCGAATACTTCTTTGACCGACTTGGCCTTCATGGCGAAGAAGAACATCTCTTGGATGTCCTGCTTGGTGCCCGGCACGTGCTCGCCGCCACAGACCATGTTGAAGGCGATGTTCGGGAAGTAGAAGGTCTTGGTCTTCTTGGTCAAGAAGACTTCCCACGCCTCGTAACCGGAGGCCTTGAGCAGAACCTGGAAGAACGCCGTCGACGCGGCGAGACAGGCGTTGCCGCCCCACACTTTCTTGTTTTGGCCGGCCTTCTCGACGATCGACAAGTCGAACTTGGCAGCAGCTTCCAAGATGTCGGCCGGTGAATTGATCACCACCTTCTTCGGCAGCAGCTTGGTGATGTTCTTCTCGATCGAAGCGATCGCTTGATCGTTGGGGATGTAAACGGCTTCGTTCTCACCGTCGGAGGTGCCCTTCGGGATGCCGTTGCGTTCGGTGATCGTCCACGACTCTTTGCCGCGCTCGACGTCTGCCGTAATCTCACCCTCCAAGGTGAAGTTAGCGTACGAGGAGAGGATCTCGCGCCCTTTGAGCTTGAAGTTGGATACGATCGTTTCTTTTGCCATGCGAATTCCTTGGTCGTCCGTGAAGCCACGCCGTTGCGTGTGGCGTGTCCCAAAGCGGATGGATGTCATACCTGAAATCGCGGCAGCGTAGGAAGGCTCCGCGGTTGCGCTTTCGAAAACGACCCTCCCCGGCCCGCGGAGTACTGCTCGTACGAACCCCTCAGCAAATTCTGCGGCGCTAATTATTGAAGTATTTCGGCCAAAAAAGTCGATTGTGACGAACGACTTTCTTGACAGCCGGACCTGGTTTCGCGCCGGTATCTCGCTCCCTCGCCCGCACCGCGGCTCGCATTGCCAGCGACGTCCTCGCGACCGCGCTGCTGGCGCGAGGAGCTGCTGGCGCGAGTCACCACGCGCCAAGGATTTACACTTCGTGCCCGAAGGATAATTCGCGCTCACAGCCCCGGCGCGCACGCAGCGAGACGCCTCGCGCGTGGCGAACGGTACGGCCTTCACACGGTGTTCGCACGGCATACTTTGCGAGTTGTCACCGGTGAGCGCGCGCTCGGAAGAGCAACGCGGTCCGCGGACGAGTCAGCGCGGAGTGATTTTGGCGATCACGAGCAAGCCGTCGGCAGAGACGAATTCGCGCTGCACGCGGTACTGCGATACGTCTTGGCCGAGTGAGCCACCGAGCCACGTGGCGAGCTGTTCGTCACTGGTTCCGGGTGGGCGGTAGGTGGCGGAGGCGACGCGGTCGAAGCCGCGGGCGAGCATGAGCTCGAGGAGGTGCCCTTGGCGGCGCGCGGCGAAGCCGCGCGGGTCGAGCGCGAGGAAGCTCGAGTGGGCGGGCGTGTCGAGCGCGTAGCCGACGATGCCGTCGTCGATTTCGATGACTTTGGGCAGCTGATTACGATAGTGGGCGCGTGCTTCGACGGCGTTTTGCAGCACGGTGGCGGCGTAGTTGTGATTGTACGTGAGGTGACGCTGCCCGAAGAAAAAGAAGGCGATCGCGGTGACCGTCAGGGCGACGGCGAACAGGGGCTGGGCGCGGTTCGATTCGCGGATCACGAATGGGCGCGCATTGAGCAAAAAGAGCGTGGGCAGCAGCGTGGAGACGGGCATGTACCAGTAGCCCTGGTCGATCGTCGGCGTGAACGAGAAGTCGTACGCGGATAGGACCAATGCGCCGAAGGCCGAGGCCGTGAGCAACGTCGTGAGCGGGGAGCGTGTGCGACGAAAGGCGCGGATCAGCAGATAGATCACGCAGTAAAGGGCGGGCAGCACCACCTGCAGCACGCGGCAGGCGATTTGGATCCACCAGTCGTCGTCGAGCCGCAGACGGCCGTCGAACATCATGGTCAGGTACCTGAGCATGTCGTTCGAGAAGCGCGGGAACGTGCTCTTGGCCACGCCGCTCAGCGGGACGAAGTTGCCGTAGAAGTACCGGTTCTGGAGCAAGTACGGGACCACGCAGCACGCGGACACCAGGCCGGCGATGATCGGGAGTTGCAGACCGCGGGCGAACTCAGCGAGGCGTGCCTCGTACGGCGTGTTCGCGGCGATGGGTGGCCGGGCGCGTTGGCAAAGCAAGACGTACGCGAGCAGGAGCGCCACTGAGAAGAAGCCGTGATCGAGTCGAGCGAGCGTGATACCGGCCAACGCGAGGCCGAAGTAGGCCGCGTGAGAGACGGACCAGTACGATTCGGGCTTGCTCGCGAGATAGAGCGCGAGGGCGTAAAAGAACAGCAAGAGCGCGCTCTCCATGCCGTTCACGTAGCTCCAGGGCGTACCGAATACGGGCATCAACCAATCCCAATTGCCGTGGGCAATCAGTGGTCTGAAGCCCACCCGCCAGGCGGGGGCCACGCTGAGTCCGTAAACGCCCACCGGCAGGAAGAGGAACAGCACCGAGAGGCGGCGGGCTCGCCGCAGCGTCGCGCCGAGCAAGCCGATGGCCCCTGCGATCAGCGCGAGTCCGCTCAGCGTGAGCAAGAGTAGTCCGTGCATGCCGAGGCCAAGTCGCTCGCGCACGAACTCGGTCACGATCGACCACAGTTGCCACAGCGGTTGGAAGCCGTTGCTGCCGTGAACGCCGTCGTAAGCCAGTACGCCGTGGCGTGCGAAATTACGCGCGACGGTCAGGTAGTAGAATGTGTCACCGGCTATCCAGCGGTAGCTCGCATGGGCGGGGCTGGACAACAGATCGCACAGCGCTGGTACTGCGAACAGCAGGACGGTGAAGGGCACGATGGCCGAGGAACGGAGACGCGCGTTCAACGAGTCGAGCCATCGCACGCGGAGTGTCGGCATTCAACGCTCATTCGCGCCGAGTGAGCAATTTGTGCACCGCTCAGCGCAGAAATTGCCAGTATCGAGAGGCGCGGCCCGGCGAATGGCACAATCGGTGCCAAGTCAGGACAGCGCTGTCGTGGTCGTACGCGCGATGCCACCGCGCGCACTCTCGAGGCTGGTCATTGCCGCTTGACGCACCGAGCTTCGTTTGCTTCGTTCCGTGCATGACGGCGACGGTCTCGAGTTCGCTCCACACTCGAAGTGCAGCCACACAGGGCGGCTCTTTTTTCGAGCGCTCGCGGGAGTGGCTATGGTTGCCCTCGGCGTTGCGCCACGCGCGGCAGACGCCGCCTTTATCGGCCGGTGCGAAGCAATGGGCGGCACGAGCGCGCAGTCAGTTCGAACTCGCGCGGCGCCTGCTGAGCGTGGAGATGCGGGCGGAAGACCAAGCGCAAGCTAGCGCGAACGAGCTGTATCGCAACGCGGTGTACGCGGCGCTACTCGCGCTCTCGCCTACGCCGCCGAATGACGGCAGTGGCTATTCCGAGGCCGTTTGGCAGAGCGTGGACGACGCGCTGTCACTGACTGACTTCGCCAAGCCCGTAAGTGAGGCGATCGCGACAAGCCTGCGCAACGGCTCGCTGCTTTATTTTGCGAAGTTGCCCGCGCGCGAGCAAGTCGCAATCGGCGCGGAACTGAGCGCGCTCGCGGATGCGTTGCTCAAGCGCGCGGAACTGCCCGAGCGCGGGGCGACCGCGATCTACGTGAAGCGAGTGTGGCGCGCGACGGGGCTGCTCTTGCTCGTGCTGGTAGCGCTGGTGGGCGGTCGATCGCTGTATCGTTGGCGTGCGGACTTGGCCCTCGGCAAGCCGTGGAAAGCCAGCTCCACGCTTGCCCGCAGCGCGAGTTGCACGTCACCCGCGCAGGAATGCGGACAGCTCCTGGGCATGTTTTTCCACACGGAAGAAGAGAAGGACCCGTGGTGGGAAATCGACCTCGAGGGGGCACGCCTGCTCAGCCGCGTCGAAGTGGAGAATCGCAGCGATTGCTGCGCCGATCGCGCGAAACCGCTGACGATCGAGGTGAGCTCGGACCACCAGGTTTGGCAGACCGTGGCCCAAGAAGACGAAGAATTCGCGACCTGGAACGCGCAGTTCCCCCCCGTGACGGCACGCTGGGTGCGCATCCGCGCCTTGAAGACGACGTTCTTGCACTTGAAGCGCGTGCGCATCTACTGATGCGCGCGCCGCTTCACCGCGTGCTCAACCGCCGAGCGTGAGCAGCGCACCGACGACCATCAGCGCGGCGCCCAGACCCACGCGCCACGAGATGCTCTCGCCCAACACCAAGCCGGCGAGCACGATCGTGAACGCGAGGCTCACTTTGTCGATCGGGGCCACGCGCGAAGCGGGCGCCATTTGCAGAGCGCGGAAGTAACAGAGCCAGGACACGCCGGTGCCTACGCCCGAGAGCACGAGGAACAGCACCGAGCGTGCTTTGAGGCCGCGCAGCGCTTCGTGCTCACGAGTGGCGAACACGATCGCCCAGGCGAATACCAATACGACCAACGTACGCACCGCGGTGGCCAGGTTGGAAGGCACACCTTTGATGCCCACCTTGGCCAAAATTGCGGTCGCGGAGGCGGCGAGCGCGGAAGCAAAAGCGAACATCCACCAGGTCATGAAGTGCGCTGCGCGGAGTAGATCCCGCGACGGCCCGTCAACAAGTAGCACAGCGCGCACACGATGGCCGCGTGCGGAAACAAGCTGGCTCCGAGGAGCTCGACCGCCATGACCGAGAGCGCGAGAGGCGTTTTGGCCGCGGCGGCGAAGACGGCGGCGAGCCCCACGCCTGCGCCCATGGCGAGCGGTAAGCCCAGGGCGCGCGCGAGCACGTTACCCAACGCGGCGCCCACGAAGAACAGCGGCGTGACCTCACCGCCCAAGAAACCGGCACCCAGGGTGACGGCCGTGAACACGATCTTCAACGCGAAGGCGTACACCGGCAAGTGTTCGTCCGAGAACGCGCGTAAGATCGTGGGCACGCCCAGGCCCAGGTAGTCATTCGTGCCGCTCAGACGCCAGAGCACGACCACGGCCAGGCCGCCCGTGAACATGCGCAACGGCAAGCGCGGGATACGCTGCGCGCCCTGGGCCTTCAAATAGTGAGTGAGCTCGACGAACACGCGCGTGGCAAGGGACAGTGCGATCGCAAACACCAACCATTTGCCGAGCCGCAGCGGCGAGAGCGCAAGCGCTTCGGGCACGGGATAAGCGCTGTGCGTGATGCCGAGCGCGCGTGTGGTCATATCGCCGATGACGGCGGCGGTGAGCGCGGGCAAGAGCGCGGCGTACTCGAGCCGCCCCTGAACCACGAACTCGAGCCCGAACAGCGCGCCCGCAACCGGCGTCCCGAAAACCGAACCAAAACCGCCCGCCACGCCCGCCGCCAGCACTTGCCGGCGCAGCGCGCCGCTCAAACCCGCGTAGCGAAACGCGCGGTCCGCCAAGCTTGCGCCCATCTGCACGGCCGTGCCCTCGCGCCCTGCGCTGCCGCCGAACAAGTGCGTGAGCACGGTTCCGACGAGCACCATGGGGGCCATGCGCAGTGGTAAGCGCGGGCCCTCATCGTGAATGGTGTCGATGATCAGATTCGCCCCGCCCGCGATCGAGCGCCCATAGCGCTCGTACACCCAGCCCACGACCAGGCCCGCGATCGGCAAGCCGTACACGATCGGCTCGTGCCCGGCGCGAAAGTCAGTGGCGCGCTGCAGGGCGAATAAGAACAACGCGGATGCCGCGCCGCTCAGCACGCCGACCCAGGCGCCCAACGCGAGCCACTGGCCGACTCGGAGGGGGACGCTGTGCCACGGGGGCTGGGGATTCGTTTCTGAAGGTCGAGGGTTCACGCGGCATCTCTCCAGGCTTTTGGCACCGAAGGGCTCACGTGAACTCCTACGGCGCCGCACGAAATCATGGGCAGCAACGTAGGAGTCATTGGCGGACGCGAAGGACCGCGGGTATCGGCGGACTCCACCGCCATCAGTGGGTTGGTCACTTGAGCTTCAGCCCGCGGGTCGGGTTTGTCAACCGCTACAGGCGCAGCTCTTGCTCGAGCTCCGCTAATTTTGCCTTGAAATTGGCTTCGGTGATGCTCGAGTCGGCGCGCGCTTCGTAGTCCTCCTCGACGGGCACGGCGTCCACCCCCTCGGGCGCCTTCGGCGGTTCACGCATGGCGAGCGGGCGCTCGGTCGCTTTGGTGACGGTGCTGTACGAAGCCGCTACGCGCTCGGCGCGGTCTTCCTTGCAACCCACGCTGAGCAGCGCCGCCGCCAGCACGCCCATCGAGATCGGGCCGCGCTTCATTGGAGCCCCGCAGCGGCTTTGGCCTTTTGCATGGCTTGCACGTGGCGCTTCAGCTCGTTCTCGATGTGAGTCGCGAGGGTGGCGATCAGCGCCTTGTCGTTCTTCTGCTCCGCCAAATCCAACAGGCGATTCAGCCGCGCCATCCGATCGGCGTGCAGGCGCAAGCGAGCTTGCCCGTCGACCGTGCCCGTGATGCTGCCCCAGAGGGTGGCCAGCTGTTGACGGTGAGCACTGGCGCGTCGCGCGCGGCCCGCTTCCCAGGCCTTGGAATCCTTCAACCCCTCGGTGCGAGCCGTGCGGCGCGCGCCCTCGAGCTCTTGCAAGCGCTTCAACAAATTGCGGTCGAGTGCGGGTGCCACCACGGAGGGGCTGACGTCCGTACCCGACCGGTCTTCTTCATCACGCCGGGTGCGGGGCTCGTCGCCTTCAGACTGAGCGAGCGCGGAGCCCGCGAGGCAAGTTGCCACGAGCGCAACCAGCGGAAACAAGGCGCCGAACCATTTGAAGTGCTGAGGGTTCATCGAATGCCGAGTAGCCGGATGCTGCCATATTTGCCGGCAAAAGCGCAAGCTCAGCCCTTCACGCACAAGACTTGTTTCAGCTCGGCAACGACCTCGACCAGGTCGGCCTGCTGAGCCATCACCTGCTCGATGTCCTTGTACGCCTTGGGTGCTTCATCCACCACGCCGTGATCTTTGCGACACTCCACGCCTTGAGTTTGCCGCTCCAAGTCCTTCACGTTGAAGCTGCGTTTCGCTTGCGTGCGGCTCATGCGCCGCCCCGCCCCGTGAGACGCTGACTCGAACGACATCGGATTGCCCTTGCCGCGCACGATGAACGATTTCGCGCCCATGGACCCAGGAATGATCCCCAGCTCCCCCACCCCGGCGCGGATCGCTCCCTTGCGAGTCACGAGCAACTCTTCCTCGAAGTGCATCTCCTCTGCCACGTAATTGTGGTGGCAGCTGACGGGCGCCTCGAAGCGCACGCGCGGCCAAGCCTTGCGCACGACCCGCTGAATGCGAGCGAGCATCAAGCAGCGGTTGAGCGCCGCATACTCCTGCGCCCAAAACAGATCCCGACGATACGCCTCGAACTGAGGCGTGCCCGCCAGAAACACCGCCAGATCTTTATCTTCGAGCGCTTGATTGTGCGAGAGCTTGGCCGCGCGCTCCATGTGCCGCGTGGCGAGCACGTTGCCCACCATGCGGCTGCCCGAATGCAGCATCAGCCAAACACACTGCTCCGTATCGAGGCACAGCTCGATGAAATGATTGCCGCCGCCCAACGTGCCGAGCTGCGTCGCCGCCCGCAACGTCAAGCCATGCACCGAGCCATCGAGCTCGGTAAACCGGCTCATGAGCGCTTCACCGTTGCCCTTCAGCTCTGGCTCATCCGCCCACACGGGCGCGTTGTGCTGACCGCGGCCCACCGGGACCGCCGCCTCGATCGCCAAGCGCAGCTTGCGCAGTGAATCCGGCAAATCCTTCGCCGTCAGATTTGTCTTCTGCGCGGCCATGCCGCAACCAATATCAACGCCCACCGCGGCCGGCGCGACCGCGCCACGCAGCGCGATCACCGAACCGACCGTCGCGCCCTTACCGACGTGCACGTCCGGCATGACCGCAACGTGGTGCGCCACCCACGGTAGCGCCGCGACCGCCTTCAACTGGCGGACCGCGTCCGACTCGAGCTCCTGGACGTTCGCCCAGACTCGGATCGGCACGCGATCTCCTTGGATGATTGAGGGACTCATGATCGTTTCGCTTTCCGAAGAATCCCGGCACGGCCGACCATGTAATCTGGTCGGCGATTCGGTGGCCCTTCTACATCGGGTAATACATGATCAAAAAGGATGTGCCGCCCCGGAGTGGTGCGGATGTCGAAGCGCGCGAACAGCTCGCTACGCACCTTGTTCCAAGGGCGGCCCACCTGGCGCTCGAGCCAACGCTCGGCCGGCCCTAATTTATCCGCAAATTGCCGATAAACGACCTTGCGCACGGGGTAGACCGCAAAGTCCGCATCCGCACCCTTCACGAGCGCGCCGGACACCCGACGTACGTTCGTACGCTGCACCCCGTTCGACGAACGGCGGGCCCAGGAGTTACCCCGAGTCCGCCCGCCTTCGATCACGGTGCGAGCCAAATTCTTAGTTGCCATCGCTCAACTCCAATTCATCCAAAGACTCAGCCGACGCCGCGGGGTCGAGGCGAAAGCTCAGATCCGGCATGCGCTTCAACGGCAGGGCCTCACACAGGCGCCGCCGGAAAAACCCCGCCGCACGTTCGAAGGCCAGCTCGAGCACGAGCGCGCTCTGAGCAACGCTCGCGCTTGCGCTCGCCTCCCAGTGCCAAGACACCCAGACACGAGCACGTGAACCATCACGTGACAGTTCAACCAGGTTGATGCGCGTGCCCTCGAGCCGCGGATCAGTAATTTCGAAATCGAGAATCGAATTCAGTTCTTCACGGAACAGTTCTTCGAGCCGCGGGTGACGCACACCCGCACCCCGACCTTCGCCACTCCGTGACGTTCGGTGCTTGCCCATTTGAATACCCAACACGGCTCCCCTCGCCACTTCAGCGCGCGAGCCAAGCCACCTTCGCGGGCGCGAAAGCAGCAGAAAAACAGCTATTTACGGAGACAGCCGCGACGCGCGCTCTCAACGAGACGAAAGCGGCAGCGCGACCAAGGAGATGATCACACGGTATGCTCGGTTTGAATGGGTCTGCATCAGCATCATCTCCTTCCTCGGGCGCGCGTACGCGACCCGTTGGGACCTTATGACAGAGCGTCGTACGACTGTCAACGTGTTTTGAAGTCGAGTATCAAGTGCGAATGGACGAGCCTTCGCCGATTGGCACTACTGAATACGACGTGGCTCCACAGAGTGCGCCGCTCTTCGTGGTTGGAGGGCTTTGCACGAACGCGCGATCCAACTGCGAACGCTCGGGCCCGCGGACATTCGCATCAGCGCAGCGGGGCTTCCGTGCCTAGCCACGGGGGCGAAGTTGGTTTCGGTCGGGCGCTTCGAGCCCGAACGAGCCGCACTGGATCTTGCGCAGGCGCTCGCCCCCTTCCCGCCCGATGACGCGCGCGCACTGTTGGCGGGCTACGCGCGAGTCGGCTTCGAGCTCCTCGACCGTGAGCGCCTCGGGTTCACCGAGGCCGTGCTCGAAGTCATCAGAGCCCCCAGCCCGTGGCCAAGACCGCACCCCGCGCCGCACGACCTCGCCAAGTTGCTCGAGGACTAGCCATCGAACTGCGGGTCTTGCGGGGAGTGCCCACGGTCGTGGTTACTGGTTATTCCTGCTCCCCGGCGCTGTGGCAAGGAGCGGCACGCGAAGCGTTCCTTTCATCTTGGGCTGTTGGTCGCGGGTGTGGACTGTCGAGCCCTGTTCGACCGCGATGCCGTGTTTTCGGGTCCGAGCTCGGCGTCACCCCTGTACCAACTGCTGTGGCCCAATGCCGCGCACACCTCGCACGCCGATGTAGTACTGGGTACGCGAGACTTTGCAGTCCGATTGCCCATGCGCAAGCCAAGAGCAGCTTCCCAAAGTCGACGGGCTCGCTCGACCCGCCAGTTCTTATCACCCGCGCAATGGCGATCGCCAGCTGGACCTCCGGAAAGCACTGGGCGACCTGCTCTGGAACTCACTACTGCTCGCGTACCGCGACCTAGCGCAAAAGTCGCTCGAAGGCCGAGGCGAGCGCCCCACGCGGCTGCTCAGGTCAAGCATGCTTCGAGGCCTGCGCGTGGTTCGTCAGCAACTGCGCCTCACCTTCGAAGCGTCCCAGAGCCGCGACCCCCAATCGCTCTCGCATGCTCCACTGAAATCCGCGGTGAAAAGCTACTCCAGTTTGGCAACCAACCTGTGGATTTCGGTCGACACCGAATTCAAAGCCACCGGGCGAAGCGGTTGGCTATCCTTCTATGGCAATCAGCAAAACTCGAGGCACCTCACCCTTGGAAGTGGTTTGGACCACCTCATTTCTAGCGGCGGCCGCCCAAGAAGGTTTCTCCCTGGATGCTTCACGGGCCTTCATGAACCAGGGCGTTGAGTTCGTTCGCGGCGAGCATTCGTACGTCACGCAGGCACCCCCAACGTGAGCGCGCGCCACGCTGGGTGAGCACCGACCAACTCCAACGCCCGCGCAGTAAGCGTCTTCCCCGGCTCCGCGCGCGGCCAAGTGGAAGCACCCGACGGATGCGGGAGTGGGATGACGTCGATGGTCACTTTGCCGCGCCTCACGACTTGCATCGTTCCGATTTGCTCGACGAGTGGTCGCGCCGGCAAGAACTGCTCGATTGCAACGCGCCCCACGGGCAAAATCAACTCAGGCCGCAACAGCTCGATCTCGCGCTCCAACCACGGCCGGCAATTGAGCAACTCCTGCGGCGAAGGCACGCGATCCCCTCCCTTCGGATTTTTGCCCGGGAAGCAGCGGCACGCAGCGGCGATGTACACGCGTGCTCGGAATTGCTCTTCGTTCAGGCCGAGCGGGAGGAACCACTTGAAGAGCTGTTTGCCCGCCGTCCACGCAAAGGGCCGGCCGAGCGCGGGCTCTTTGTCCCCAGGCGCTTGGCCGACCAGGAGCACCTTGGAGCGGACGGAGGTGCCCACGATTGGGGGCCGATGCATGTTCGGGCAGAGCCGGCAGGCGCGCAGGGCGGCTTGGTGGGCGTGGATGGCGCGAAGTGCGGGCATAGGGAGGAGGCGCAGCATGATTTAGCGCGGCTGAGGAGAACGTAAAGCGGTTCGTGCCACGCGACGCGTTCGCTCGCCGGAAGTTGGATGTTTGGTCGAACGCCCGCGCAGAACGAGCGGCAGAACGCATCCTAGTTCGCGCACGGGAAGGCGTAAGCGGCCTGGAGCCGCGGTCGCCAGCATGCGGTTGCCCGATGACTTGGGTGTATTTGAGACTCTGATACTACGCGAGGACTTGGGATGCGGGGGCGCAGATACAGCTCGCCACGTGCGACGGGCTCACGCTGGCACGTGATCGCTACGCGGACCCGCTTTCGACGACTTCTCGCTCTTTCTGTTCCTTGTTGGCGACGACCGAGCGCAGGTTGGTGAGCTGCTTCAGTAGGTTGAACCAAAAGGGCGCGCCCAGGCTGAGGAGCACCGCTGTCGCCAACACTCCGACGAAGTGGCGCAGTCCGCCGGGTTCGAAGTAGTCGAACGGGGTGTGGATGCCGTGCTCGATATCCGGCTTGTCTGCGAACTTAGGCAAGATCTCGAGACCACTCGACTCAAGATCATTCCGAATCGCAAGCAGCAGGGCGAGGCTCTTATCGAGATCGGTTTGCGGTTTGGTTGCCGCCGCACCGGCTGGCAACGAACCGGCGGTGGGTGCGGCTACGGGCGGTGCCGCGCTGGGAATGCCGCCGGTCACGTTGGCTGACGCTGGCCGCGCAGGCGCGGCTGCCGGCGCGGCAGCCGCCGAGGGCACCGCGGCGGGGAGTGCCGCGGTCGCCGGTGCAGTGGGCGTAGACGCTTCAGCGGGAGCTGGCGCTGCAGTGGGGGTTGGCACTGCGCTGGGGGTTGGCGCTGTCGCTGACGTGGTGATGTCGAGTTCTGCGGCGCGGCTTTCGAGGACGCTAGCCGATGCCACGAGCTTCGCCCGCAAATCAGGATCTGAGTACAACCGCTGAATCAACACCGACGCGTCTAGGTGCACCGCGAAGGCGACGACGATGGAAACGGCAATCGTGATGGCGCGCGCGTAATGCACGAAGACCTGGGATGCGCGGTCCATCTGCGAATCGAACCACAACGCCACTATGTCGAGTAAGGCGCCCGCCTCGAGGCCAACGGCATAGAGATGGTACTGCTCGTGTTGCTTCAACATCCGCAGCAACTCGTCCTTGCGGATGGCGGTGGCGCGCGCGATGGCTCCGGCCGTGAGCAGTGAGTCAGTGATTAGAGGGTGGTGAAGGATGTCGTCAGCCAGCTCTCGGGCTTTCTTGGCATCCAGCCCGCCTTGCCGAAACAGCGTAACCAAGCCTCGAAGCAAGGCAACTCCGCGCAAATTGAATAACGCGGAGACCGTCTGTACCAGGACGGTTACGAGCAGGCTGACGCCCAACATAACGCCTGAAAACCCGAGAACCGCGTCGAGCGATTCGAGCATGCGTCTACCTCCGCGCCGGACCATAGCGGAATGGACTCACTGCGCCTAGCGACTGGGCGTAGTCATGTTTTCATGTGAACGACGGCTCGTAGATATTCGGTTCGACTCCCCGCTATGTTCGAGGTGAGGAGACCATGGCGCAGATCTTTCTGAGTCATCATAGCGGGGATGCGGCAGCGGTCGATGCGCTCTGCAAGCACCTCGAGCGAAACGGCTACGGGACAGATGACGTCGTGTTCATGGATCGCAAAGTCCCGGACAGCGTTGGCGTCCTATCCCAGAATATCGCCGCTCGGATCCGTGAGAGTTCGCTGGTCATCTTTTGCGTTTCGGACGCAGCCATCGCTCGGCCATGGTTCCAAGAAGAGCGCGCGCTTGCGTACGCCACCAACGCCGAACGCGGCGTCGTTTTCGTGAAAGTGGGAGCGCTTGCGCCGAGTGCGGACTTCAGGGGGCAGTTTCTTGCGGGCGCATCGGCGTATCCAATCGATCTGACCACTCCTGCGACCCACGCCGCGGAGCTCGAGAAACTAATCACAGTGATTCCCGACCGGCTGAAGCTCCCCCCACCCGTCATCGTACAGGGTGCAATATTCGCGTTCGACAAGAGTCAGTTCGAGGCCTTTCAGCAGCTGGCGCCCGGGCTCACGGGTGGGGCGCGGGATAGCTGGAGCGCGCTCCAAGCCATTTGTCGCGCGTTCGGTATGACGGACGGTGAGCGGACGATCGATCAGCAGCTCGCGGACCGCTATGGGCCGACCAGTGACGATTTCTCGCCGTTCGTGAACGACGCGCTCGCCGGTCAGTCATTGAAGGATTTGGTCGAGCAAACGCTCGTGCTCGTCAATCGAGCGCGCGCGAAGAGCTCTCGTCTCGGGCGCATTTATTTGCGTTGGCTGCATCCCCAACTGACCAGCAGCATCGCTAGCGAACGGGTCGCGGCGAAAACCGCTTGGAGCAAGGGGCCCTCCCTGGCTTTCGTCGACGCATTGTTTACCCTCGACCAGACACTTGGCTCGCGCATCAGCCCCTTGTTTGCTTATCCGGACCAGGGACGCCGCTCGGTCGTATGGGTCCCGCCCCACACTCGACGTTTGGCGGAACTGAGCCGCTTCCGCGCGACGACGGCAAGCAGCAATGACGAGTTGTCGTTGTGGTTTGAAGATCTGGGAAAGAAGCTCGAGCGTAGTTTCGCATTCGACATCGCGGATCCGACCGAACTTCAGCAGTGGGTGCACCGGCTGATGAGCGCCGTGAACGACGAGCACGCGCAACCAGAGCAAGACAATATCGCCCGTATGGCGAGCAGCAGTGCGAAGCCGGACACCGGCGGCGGACCGTTCTTCGCGGCTCGGAGGGCGCCATGATCGTCACCTTCTACTCGTTCAAGGGCGGTGTTGGGCGGTCGATGGCGTTGATCAACGTCGCGGAGCTGCTCGCCGACCGCGGCTACCGCGTCACGATCTGCGATTGGGATCTCGAGGCACCCGGGCTCGAACGCTACGTGGCGGCGGTGCGCAACACCGGCAGTGTGAAGTATCACGAAGGGTCCGAAGCGGACGAACTGGTCAATCTGTACAAGTCGAAACGCGGGTTGATCGATCTGCTGCGAGACTACAAGCAGACCATGAGTCAACCGGCTCCGAGCGACGAGCCGCCGGGGGATGATCCCCGCTACGAATTGCGCGGCGGCCTGCAACTCGAGCGACCTTCGACATGCGCCCAGGCAATTGCGGCACCGGAAGGAAAGCAGCGCACGCGGGGCTGGGTGAAAATTCTGACCGCCGGCAAGCGTGACGGCGAAGCGTTCGACGACTACGCGTACTTTCTACAGAGCTTCAGCTGGACCGACTTTTACGATCGCTGGGCCGGGGCCTCGTATCTGGAATTCTTTCGCGAAGATCTCGAGCGAGACGCCGACATCGTATTGATCGACAGCCGCACGGGGGTCACCGAGCACGGCGGCGTGTGCACACACCATTTGGCCGACGTGGTGGTGTTACTGACGGCGCCCAACCACCTCAACCTGGAGGGCTCGCAGTGGATGGCCGAAAAGCTGTCACGAGTCCAACGACGGCGGCCGTTGTACGTGCTGCCCGTGGCATCACGAGTCGACATCACCGGCGAGTTCAACTTGCTCGGCGACTTTCGCACACGCTTCGCGAGTACGTTTCGACCGTTCGTTGCGGAAACGATCTCCAATCCAGATCAGTATCTCACAGACGCGCAGATCATTTACAAGACCGTGTTCTCGTTCGTCGAGCGGGTCGTCGTTTCCGAGCCATCACCAGACACCGAGCTTGCCCGCGGCTACGGCGCGATCGTGGCCGCAATCGAGGAGCTTCGCAAAAAGAGCGGTTTGCCGGACGTCCCGGGCGGGGCCGCAGCCGCAACGCAGCGAACGAGCCTCACCGCCTACGCCGGTGACCCAAGCAACTACATGTTTCGCTACGCAGCAGGCGACGAAATCGTTGCGCGCAATCTCGTAAGTGGTCTAGCAACCGTCGGCCTTCCGGTTTGGTGCGATGTACGACCGGGCGTCGTGCGCAGCGAGGAAACTTGGAGCAAGCAGTTCCGTGCGGCTTTGCAGCTGAGTCGGGTCTACGTCTTGCTTCGAACACCGAGTACGCCTGCAACCTGGCTGGGGGCGGAACTCGACTTCGCGCAGGCGCTGCGCGCAAGAAATGAGCGGCTGCGAGTCGTGCTCGTCGACATCGATGCAAGCGAGGGCACGCAAGCGCCGGCCGGCGTCGAGCACCATCGAATCACTGGCGAAGAAGCAAGCGACCCGAAGCAGCTTCGTTCGTTGGCAGACGACTTTGCCAGCCTAAAGACCGTGCCAAGCGCGGGGCCGCCCGCCAGCCCCGGTCTTTCGCCATTTGGCCCCACGGATGCCGCGTGCTTCTTCGAACGCGACGACGAGATTTTCGAGCTGCTCGAGCTGCTCGAGCGCCAAAGCGGCCGGAGCTGGCTGCATATCGAGGGCGTGGAAGGCGTCGGCAAGTCATCGTTGCTGCGCGCAGGACTGCTGCCTGCCATCAGGCGCGGTTGGCTGCGGCGAATCGATGCGCAGCCGTTGGTCGCAGACGTCACGCTCGGTCTGCTGCCGATGCTTGAGCTGAGGGGAGCGTTGCTCGGTGCGTTCAGCACGATCACCGATGTCTCGCCCGGGCAGTTCGTCGAAAGCATGCTGCACGAACGCGACGTCGCCCTGCTTGCGGCCTTGATTCTGCGAGCGCTCCCGCCGGATAGAAAATTGATCGTGCAGGTCGACGCCCTCGACCGCGCTTTCGAGCTGGAGGCCGCGGAACGCGAGTCATTCAACGAGCTCTTGGCGCACCTGCTCGAAGACCCACGCGTGCTTCTGATCAGTGCCGCGAAGGAGCATCGCTCACAGGAGCTGGAGCGGCTGCCTGCGCTCGCTCAACGCCTGAACACCAATGCCATACGCTACGTGCTTCGTCCGTTCGGCGCTCCTGCGCTGAGACGCCTAATCGAGCTATGGATGCGCAGAACCGGCGTCGCGACCGACGGATTGGCGCTCGACGAGCTTGCCGCCAAAATGACAAACATGGATTGGGGGGGCTGCGTCGGCTTGGCGCTGCGCGCGATCGCAGGACCGCAGAGTCGGATCGCCGCGGTACGCGAGAGTGCGACCGGCAGCGCATTGCTGCGCCTGCTCCTGGACGAGAAGTTGGGTGTGCTACCGAAAGGTGTGGGCGACTCGGCGCGCGCGATGTTGGCGCGGCTCGCAGATTCGGGAAATGGCATTCTGCCGCAGCGGGTTCTGACCGAGCGCATCTTCAACGCCGGCGCCGCATTCGAAAGTCTGCTGGATCCTTCTCGCTCCGTCGCAAGCGACCCGTTGCCGGCACTTGTCAAGCTCGACGCAGGGGAGGGTTCGGTTTCGTTGGTTGGTACGGCCGCGACCATGCGAGCGGCTCTGGCGCCCGGACGCGCCGGAACGGCGTTGCCCGCTGCTCCGGTCGATGCAGCGAGTTCGCGCGAGCGCCGGAAGCCGCACGGCCCGGCGGCGAGCGTGGCTCCTCGAGCCGCCCGCGTGGGCGTATCGGTCTCCGCGCTATTCGGGGGGCTGATGCTGCTGGGCTCCCAAACTCAGGCGCGGCGACTCGAATTCAACTCCGCCGAAGACCACGCCAGGTTGGGGGCCGCGCGCAGCAATTTGCGTCATGCCTTGAGCGCCAATGCGACGCTACGTGACGAGAACGCGCGTCTGCACCTGAGACCGCGCTCCGACAATTCTCCTCTGCCTCCGTTGCCCGTCGTGAACCCAGACACCTTGCACAGCGAGCTGGAAAAGAAGCTGCAACTCATCCTCAATCAAACCTACTCATGGCTCGTCGAAGAGCGCGATCGCTCGCAGCGGCTCGATGCGGCCTTGTCGCAAGCGCAAGACATCGTCGAAAGTCAACAAGCACAAATGGCGTCCCAAGCGGCGCAGTTGGAGACTCAGACCAAACAGCATCAAGCGTTGCTGGCAGCACAATCCACGCAGATAGAAGGGCAACGAGCGCAGCTTGCCGCTCAAGCGTCACAGTCGAAAGTCCTCAACGACCAACTCAGCTCGAAAGATGCTCAGCTCGCCGCACTGCAAAGGCAAGACAAGGCCCAGAGCGACCAGCTCAAGGATTGTCTCAGTCGCGCGAACAGCAGCGATGTCGAACTGAAGGCGGCACACGCCGCGCTGGAGAGATACGGTTCGTTCAAGGCCCCGATTCAGCAGGCACCACCCCAGGCACCACCGACGTCCAGCAACAAGAAGTAGAGCGGCTCAAATAGCCGACAGCAGATCTCGGAAGCACTGGCGATACGTCACCGTGCTCTCGAGCAGCTCGTGAGTGCGATGCGGACCCAGCTGCTGCGCCGCCGGCTGGCTCAGGACATCAGCCTCGAACGCAGAGTATAACTTGGCGGCGGCACCCTTGGTCGACGCGATCGGCCAGAATGCCGCGTGCGGTTGCAGTTTGCGAAACAGATCGAACTCCGCCTCGATGCCCTCCATCCCGCCCACGAAGAACGCTGCGGAGTAGGCTGGACCGTGCAAACTAGGGTCTAGCATGCGTCGCCGCATGCGTTCCAAGCTCTCCTCGCGATCGTTACCGACGTTGGGGGTCCACTGGATGCGCGGGAATGCCAACGACGAGCTCGGCACATCGCGCCGGAAGAACTCCGATTGATAGATGGTGACGGCGTCGAAGTGGCCGCCGCCCGGCGTGGACTCCGACTGATCGAGGGCTCGGGCAACCATGCCAATCAACGGTGAGATCGCCGGGTGCCCGCCGAAATGGAGTGCCTGCCGGGGCAGCACGACCTCGGCCAAGGCGCAGATGGCTTCGCAGATCGCGATCACGTCGACGCCCTGCGAGTAGCTCGGATCACGCTTTGGATCCGGAATACTCGCGGAAAGGAAGATCGGACCTAGGTCAGGTTTGTCTTGAGCCATTGTTCGATGCCTTGCACAGCCAGCGATTTCGACGGCAAATACAGGTTCAACCAAGCGAGGTGATCTGCTCTCGTCTTCTCGATCATTCCCAATGAATCATAGAGCAAGTGATCCCAGGGTGGGTCGCCCGCTACGATGCGCAAAGCGTGCTCTTGCGCGACGCTCGCATCCGGATACCCGATGACCGGGATAACGCGCTTGGTGGTGCCGGCGGACAGTGTCGTCGCGGCGCGCTCGAGGCGTGCGACGCCGTCATGCTCGAGCGTCATGCGAATGCCCGCCCCGTCGGCCGCCTGCTTGAGCTCGGCGATGACGCGGCACCGCCGAGCCGCCTGCGCGCGCGCCCGAAGTCGCTCGACTTGCTCCGCGATCTCGTTTGCTTTTTTTGGCAATAGCGTCGCTTTCACGCCCGAGCTCGCGTCGTCATCCACGAAGTCGGACTCCGACAGGTACACCGGCTCGGCAAAGTCGACGTCGCGCTGCGGGGCCACGCCCGGCCAAACCACACGCACGACCGCGATGCCGGCCGCATTGACGCGCGTGATCTCTTGCTCGACCCATTGGCTATCGAACACCGTCTTCGTATTCAACAACACGACCACATCCGTATTGCCCAACGCGTCCCACAGGGCTGATTGGAAATCGACGCCGTATTCGACGCTGTATGAGTCCAAGAAGACGTCGTACCGACGCTCCTGAAGGCGTTCTCTCAGCTGCTCGGCCACACCCGAGGATTCGACGCGACGGTAGCTGATGAATGCCGAGCGCTTGCGGCGCAAAAGTCTGAGTTCTTCGAGGACCCGTCCTACCAGCCGTTCATGCCGAGCATTGTTGGGGTCGCGGGCCATGCCGTTGATTCTGCGCAAAGGCTCCGGGACGACATGGGTAAAGCGCCGAAGGTCGGCCACATACGGTAAGACCAAGATGGCACGCCGCTCGAGTTCTTGGACGGCGGCCAGCTCTCCAGGTGGATCCGAATCGCTGACGTAGACGGCAACCGCCGGAAGCGTGCCGTCGAGGTCAAGCAGATCCGTCGACAGGATGAACGTTAGCTCCGAGGCATCTAGCCCGAGCGCGACGACCTGTCGCTCGAGCTCGGCCCGCACTTCGCCTTCGGTATCGGTCTCGAACTTCTGACTGCCACCCCGCAGCAAAATGACTTGATACGCTGCCATCACCCGCAGTCTCGCCGACTTCGGCGCGGGCCACCAGATGCCCGAAAAAAATGACCACTCGCAGGTCGCGGGTGCGGCTCGATCCAAGTGTGCACTTGACATAATATGCGCCACGGTGCATATGCAGTCTCATGCAACTCGAGGTGTTCCAGATGTTGGCGGACCCGTCGCGGTTTCGCATCGTGGAGGCGCTGGCGCTGGGCGAGCAGGCCGTGGGTGATTTGGTGCGAGCCGTAGACATCGATCAGTCCGGAGTCTCGCGGCATTTGCGGATCCTGAGCGAGGCCGGCTTCGTCAGCATGAGGCCGGACGGTGCGCGGCGGCTCTATTCGCTGCGCCCAGAGCCATTTCGCGCCATCGATGATTGGGTGCGCAGCTACCGCGGTTTGTGGGAAGCGCGACTCGATCGCTTCGGTGAAGCGGTGAAGCGAAGAGCACAAGAAAAGAAAGGGAAGAAGTGATGCTAAACGCCGGTCAAAACGCGCCGATCCAGCTCGAGCGCGTGTACGAGGCCTCAGTTGAGGATGTGTGGGCTCTGTGGACCACCAAGGAAGGGCTGGAAGAGTGGTTCGCGCCCACCGGCTGTCGCTTGGAGATGACCGTATTGGACGTGCGAGAGGGAGGCGCATTCGAGCACACGGCGACCGCGGTGTCCGAAGAGGCGATCGCCTATCACGAACGCGAGGGTCGCTCGCTGACGGCGCGTGTGCGCGGCACGTTCGTCGAGGTGCGCCCGTATCAGCGGCTGCACCTGCGCTTCGCCATGGATTTCCTGCCGGGCGTGGAGCCGTATCCCTACGACATGATGGTCGAGCTGTTCCCCGAAGGTGAAAGCGTACGCATGGTCGTCAAGGCGGATCAGCATCGCCAGGCAGACGTCACGAGGCTCGCCGCCCAAGTGCTAGGACAGCAGCTCGACGTATTCGCAGAAGCCCTCACGCGCCGGCGCGGGAGCTCGTCATGACGGCTGCGCCGCCGTGATCGCACCTAGGGCACCGGGTTCACGGACGCGACGCACTCTGCCATGTGGTTCAGGCACACGTTGTTCGACGGCTCGTCGAAGGTGAAGCTGGTGCTCATGCTGGGTACGGTGCAAGTGCAGGTGCTTTTGCCGTCTGGCGCATCGGCGCACCTGAAGGTGTAGGATTTGTCGTCCAAACAGTACTTATTCTCGGCACACCCGCCCTCCGGAAACGGGTTTCCGGCCCGCATGCAGATGTTGGGTAGCGGGGCGGTGCCGCCGCTGCCCGCCGTGCACGCTCGGAAGGCGTCGACCTTGGCGCGGCAAACCGACAGGCCCGCGATGAACACCGTATGACAAAGGTTGTTGTTGGTGGTGCCGCTCGTGGCCGTCATGCAGGACAACATCGCTAGGCCCAAGTCCGTGCAAGCGCCCTCTTGGACGGCCAGATCACTCGCGCAATCGGTGTTGCAGGTCGGGGGAAATTCCCAAATGCTGCATCCGTGAATCCACTGGCTGCACAGTCGGGTGCAAGCAGTGGTCACCTCGGGCCGTGTGCTGTCGGCACCGGCGGCACCGGCGGCACTCGCACCACCCGCTGCGTTGCCCGCGCTGCTTGGCGAACCCGCCCGAGCGCTGCCGCCCGCCGCCTCGCCCAACGTGTTCTGGCCCGCGGATCCGGGCGTGCCATCATCGCCTGAGCTCACCGTGCCCGCGTCCGTGCCGTTGCCTGCACTTGGAGCGTTCGACACGGCGCCATTCCCGCCGTCACTCGCGGCTCCGCCAGCCGCATTGCCGTCGGGGCCGGACGAGCTCGCTCGGCCGCCACAGCCCGTGACGAGCGCGAAGCTGAGTATCCCCAACGCTCGAGTTGCCCCTGTGAACACCGCCATGGTCAGACGATACTCGTCCAGCGGCGCGCGGCTAGCGCGTATGGCTGATTGTAGAGTCTTCGCTTCAGCTTGAAGATTTCCACGCGGGCCCGGCGCGGGCGCGCCCGCCGGGGAATTCTAACTTTGAGCGGTGGGGCGTACGATGATCTCGTTCACGTCTACCTCGGGCGGCTGGTCGATCGCGAATGCGACGGCGCGGGCAATCGCGTCGGGCGTGATGGCAATCTCGTTCATTTTGTTGGCGATCTGCGCTTTCGCCTCGGGATTCGTGATCGAGTTGGCGAGGCCGGTCTGCACGAAGCCTGGGGAGATGATGGTGACGCGCAAATGGGGTCCCGCTTCTTGCCGTAAGCCTTCGGAGATCGCGCGGACCCCCATCTTGGTGGCGGAGTAGACGGCCATGGTGGGAATCGTGACGATGCCAGCCGTCGACGCAATGTTGACGAAGTGCCCGAAGCCTTGCTGTCGAAATACGGGCAGCGCGGCCGCGATGCCGAACAATAGGCCCCTCAGATTGACATCGATCATGGCTTCCCAATCTTCGACGCGCAGTTCGTCGAGCCGGGAGATGGGGGCAATGCCGGCATTGCTCAGCAATACGTCGAGCTGGCCGAATCGCTCGCGGGCCAGCGTCACAAGTCGAGTGAGGTCCGAGCGCTGCCTGACGTCCGTGACCGCAAAGGCGGCCTCTCCGCCCGCATCGATGATGCGCTTTGCCAACTCTTCCAAACGGTCGGAACGCCGCGCGCCGACGACGACCTTTGCGCCACTCTTCGCGAGCAACAGCGCCGCCGCCTCGCCGATCCCGCTGCTCGCACCCGTGATTGCTATGACTTTGTTTTCGAGGTTGGACATTCGCATTCTCCTGGATGGTTCGTAGGGTTCGACCAGCGCGGCGACTTGGTGAAACTTGGCGAAATGGCACGGGGCGAATTCGCCACAGGCCTAGGTTCGACATGGACCAGGGGCTCAGCGAGCTGGCTGCGGGCCCGAGCGGCGGTACAATGCCGACGTGCCGACGCTTCTCCAGCCGCTCGAAGTCTCTGCGCCCAGCGTCGCCGCGCTGCGCTGGTCGACGGACGAGCTCTACACCGCCATGAAGGAGTCGCACGTCATTGGTCGCGCCGTGAGCGGGCACTCGGAGTGGGCGGCCGCCGGCAAGGTCTGGCGCAGCCGGCCGGGTTCGCTCCAGGTGAAGCAGCCGGGCGATGTACATCGGCTCGTGTCTCGAGACGGGCCGCTCACATTTCAGGTCGTCGTTTTGCCCGCCTCCATGATCGAGAGCGCGAGCGGCAAGGTGCACGTTAGAACCTACCTGGAGCCGGATGACGAACGCGGCGCTGCCTTCCATCGTCTGCACGATGCCGTGGCGGCCAAGCTCGGTCGTTTCGAGCTCGAGGTCGCCATCGCGGAGGCGGTCACCGCGCTCGCCACCGGCAGCGACGCCGATCTCGAGCATTCCCGCGCCGTACGTCGCGCCCTCGAGTTACTGCGCGCACGACTCGCCGATTCCGTCACTCTCGATGATTTGGCCGCGCATGCGGGCCTCGACAAATTTCACCTGTGCCGGGCGTTCCGCGCACAGATCGGCTTGCCGCCGCATTCGTACCTCACTCAATTGCGCATCGCGCGAGCCAAGCAGTTACTCGCCAGCGGCGTGAGGCCGACCGACATCGCCCCGCAAGTTGGCATGTACGATCAGAGCCAATTGAATTACCACTTCCGGCGCATCGTCGGCACCACGCCCGGTCGCTACGCGCGCGGCGCTTGAACTCAGTTGCTTGGCGGTTACGGCGCGAGTTGATCGGGGACGAAGTAGAAGCAAGGATCGCTGACCTCCTCACGCCACGCTCCCGGGTCGACGTTCAGCGCCGTATCGTTGAAGTTGACCGTGATTCGGTCTAAGCACCACCGGCGCGCCCGCGGGGAAGGCGCGCTTGAACATCAAATCGCAACCTGTGTGGGCGACCGGCTACCGGCGACCGGCGCCTTCGAGGTGCGATGCGCGGACGCGAGCGCCCCACCGAAGGTCGGCTAGGGACAGGTGGGCATGCCGATGAAGAAGCTCCCCTCGACATAACCGTTTGCGCGGAAGAGATCGGCGAGCTCGAGGATGCGACAGCCTGACAAGCTGGGGTTGGAGAGGAAGCCTAGGCTGTAGAATGGACTCGTCGTACCGGGCGCTCCGGGCCTCGCTCGTGCCGTCTTTAATCGTCAACTTTCCGCTAATGGTTTCGAGGCAAATCGAATGCGGTGAGGCCGACCGCGTCTAGCGACCGCCCTCGCCGCGGCTGCCTGCACTCGTGTCTTTAGTGTCACCGGAGCCGCTCGTGCCGCATGCTGAGGCGATCAGCGCCACCGCCATGTTCGACACCCACCGCCACCCAGCTACCGCCCGCACGCTCGAAACGGTACGTCAGATCCGAACGTTCGTCTGGAGGCGTGGCCAGTCGTGAGTGCGGTGAGCCGCGTCACGTTGAGGCTCGCTGTACGTTTAGAGTTGGCGGCGCCGGAGCGCGCCCATCGCGCTCAGCGAACCCAGGCCGAGTCGATGTGAATTGCTTGGCCGTTCCGCATTTGTAGCCGCGCGTAGACGCTGCTGGCACTGCGCGTGTCGAATTTGACGGAGATCACCTGCCACTGATCCCAACTCGTGCTCACGGGGGTTGCCGGGAATTTGACCTTGGTGAACAAGCGCATCGTCTGGCCGGTGCTGCCATTCTGAATGCCCAGTTTGACGGCGGCCGGTGGCCGATCGGATTCGGGATACGAGTAGCGGACGTAAAGGGTCGCGCTCGCCTTGCCCGCCACGCTCAGCGGCTCGGAGCGGGCCACAGGGGTCGCGGCGTCCAGACGCGTGAGGCGACCAGCGAAGAAGCTGCTGCCGTCGCCGGTGACTCGCGCGGCGTCATTGAACGGGACGGTGCCTTCGGGGGCGACCGCGCGGTAGAGCAGGCTGAATTTGGAAGCCGCCGGCACACAGGAGAGAGGGACTGCGACCGAAGCATGCGCGGGCAACAGTAGTGGCGCGCTCACGCCACCCGCTCGAGCGGCATGCCCAAAGCTGAGCTGCTGCGGTTCGCCATCGCCCGCGGCGCAGCGGTAGCTTGCCTCGCCTTGCAGAAGTAGTGGGTAGTCCTGTTCGTTGGCGAGCAGCACTGATTGCGAAGCGCCGGGCCAGGCGAAGCCAGTGCTGGGAAACTGCGGCAACGCCTTCATGAACGCGCCCGTGTTCCAGTTGCTATTGGCGTGGGTCCACAACACGCCGTCGCGAGTCAGATCGGACGTGTTCCACGTCAAGCCGGCGCTCTTCGAATCGGCATCCTCGCCTTCCCCGGGCGCGAGCTCTGCCATGCTGCAAGCGCTCAAGATCGACAACGACAGGCACGCGAACCGAAGGAGTCGCATGGCCCGATCATTGTCATGGATCGCGCGCCGCGTCGAGTCGGGTGCGAGCGCGTCGCCATGGGTGCGCTAAGTGGCGAAGTGGCTAAGCCGCTACACTGCAGAAGCGAGCAGCATCTCCAGGCTGGTCAGGGTGTGGGGCTTGTCCAAGAAGCCGACCACATAGGGCTGCTTCAGCAGCAGCGAGGCGTCCTCCGCCTGAAATCCACTCGTGATGACGACGGGCACGTTGTGCCGCACGAGGCGCAATTGTTCGAGGGTCTGTGCGCCAGACTGTTCGGGCATCGTCAGGTCGAGCACGACCAGGTCGATCGCTTCGGGCCGGTCTTTGAGCAGCTGCAGACCGCGCGTACCGCTGTCCGCGGTCACGACTTGGTGACCGAGCTCGCTGAGCATTCTGCCGGTCACCAAGCGCACCGCGGGTTCGTCGTCGATCAGCAGGATGCGGCGTGCCGCACGCGGGGCCGCCGACGTCGCGGGGCCGAGGGCGGGACGAGCGAGCGATTGCGCCGCAACCGGGAGGAGCAGGACGAAGCTGGTTCGTCGTGTGGATGTCGGGTCCACTCCGAGCCAGCCGTCGTGCGCTTTGACGATGCCCGCGGCGGCGGCTAGTCCCATCCCTCGCCCGGCGCCTTTGGTCGAGAAGAATGGCTCGAACAGCCGCTCGCGCGCCTCGGGTCGAATACCAGAGCCGGTGTCGCTCACGATCACTTTGAGATATTCGCCGGCATCGAGCCCGTATTGCTCGCCACTGGCTGCGTCGAGCCGCACCGCGTCGCTGCGCAGCGTCAAGGTGCCGCGCGTTCCGTCCATGGCGTCTAGCGCATTGAGGATCAGGTTGGTCACGACTTGGCGCAGCTGAAAGCGGTCCGCCCCCACGCGCGGGAGTTGCGCGCCGAGCTCGAGCACGAGCTGAGCTTTGGATTCGATGGTGGCGTGCAGCAAGCGCAGTGCGGCCGAAAGCTCGCTGTTGACCTCGAGGGCTTGAATCGCGAGGCTGCGTTGACCGGCGTAGGCCAGCATTTGCTTGCTCAACTGCGCGGCTTCGCCCGCGAAGACCAAAATTTCGGACAGGCAATGCGTCATCACCGGCGACGCATCACCCGGGATTTTGCGCAGCGCGATCTCCGCGTTGCCGACCACGCCACACAGCAGGTTGTTGAAGTCGTGGGCGACTCCGCCCGCCATCACCGCCAAACTTTGCAGAGCTTGGCTGCGTTGCAGCTCTCGTTCCAGCTCGCGCTGACGGCGCTCGGTGATGACGCGATCGGTGAAATCACGGACGACCCGCAGCGTCAGTTGCTCATGCGACGCATGCGATGCGAAGCGCGTCTCGGTGACGAGCAGGAGTCGATTCGCGTTCTGTTCGAGGACGACTTCATACGAGCGGCGTTCGGCGCGATTGGGCGGAGTGAGGGAGAGGGTTCGCCGGCTGTCTTCGGTCAAGAAAGCGGAGAAGGCCTGCGCTGAAAGCGCACCGCGCGCGACGCCCATGGTTTCGACGAGCGCGCGATTCGCGTACACCGCGCGTTCCTGCGCGTCGAAGAGTCCGATCCCCTCACCCAGGCTCTCCACCAGCGCGCGTTGCAGTGACTCACTGTGCAGCAGCGACTGTTCGCTTTGTTTCCGCGCCTCGATCTCGCGGCGCAACTCGCTGTTCAACGCGAGCGCGCGGCGGCGCGAGTCGAGCACCAAGCCGAGCCCACCCGCGAGCACCAGCTTGACGAGCAACGCGATCAGGCCGGCGGTGGGTCCATTCTCGGGGGTTTGAGGGAGCTGAAGCGCGTGCCCACGATCGATGAGCGAGGCGCACACAATCACGACCAGCGCCCCGCGCACGCCCAGCCAGGCGGCGGCCAAGAGGCAAATGCACAGCCCGAGCAGAAACGCGGGGCTTCCGATCAGACCGTGCAGCGCACTGAACGAGGTTTGGTAGGCCAGCAGCAGCGCGGCGAGGATTCCGCACTGCAGCGCGACGCTGGGGCGCGAGCGTTGCCGCGCCGCAGGGCGCGTCGTGGCCTCCGAGCGCAGCGGGGCGGCCCCCGGCCACGTTTCCCCAGCCTGAATGGAGGTATCACCACCGCCAGAAACCAACATCGAGGTCGGTCATAGGCGTTCGCGACCGTCCTATCAAGAGGCCGGGCCGAGCTCAGGCCACGCTGCGTTCTCGGCGAGCCGCGGTATAGCTGTTCTCCGGGGTGGCCAGACCGAGATGGCGGCGCAGCGTCGAACCCGCGTAATCCTCGCGGAATAGTCCGCGTTTTTGCAGAATGGGGATGACCTGCTCGACGAACGTCCGAAACTGCCCCGGCAGGGACTGGTTGAGCACGAAGCCGTCAGCGCCGCCGGTCTCGAGCCACTCTTGGAATTTGTCGGCCACCTGCTCCGGGGTGCCCACGAAGCCCGTGCGCGGGGTCGCGAAACGGAGCGCCACCTCGCGCAGGCTGAGGTGCTCGGCGCGAGCGGCTTGGGTGACTTTGAGCACGGCCCCCTGAGAGCTATTGAGCCCCGCCTGCTCCAGCGAGTGCGGGAACGGGCCGTCGAGGTCGTGTTGGGTGAAGTCGTAGTCGTTGAAGCTGCGGCCTAGCATGCGTAGCGCGGCCTCGACCGAGACTAGGTCTTGGCGCTCTTTCAGCAGGCGCTCTGCTTCCACTTCGGTGCTGCCGACCACGGTGGAGGCTCCGGGCAGGATGGAGACCGTGCCGGGATCGCGCCCGAAGCGCGCGACCCGTGCTTTGACGTCGCGATAGTAGGTCCGCCCCTCTTCCACGCTCTCGAGGTTGACGAAGACCGCGTCTGCGTTCTTGGCCGCGAAGTTTCGCCCCGCTTCGGACGAGCCGGCCTGAAAGATGACCGGCTGCCCCTGCCGAGAGCGCGCAATGTTGAGTGGGCCTTTGACTTGAAAGTACTTGCCGACGTGATCGAGCGCATGCAGCTTCTTCGGGTCGAAGAACACGCCGCTCGCCTTGTCGTGGACGAGTGCGTCGTCTTCCCAGCTGTCCCAAAGCCCGCGCACCACCTGTAAGAACTCTTCCGCACGGACGTAGCGTTCGTCGTGAGCGAGGTGCTCGGTCTTGCTGAAGTTCGAAGCCGTGCCGTCGAGCCACGAGGTCACGACGTTCCAAGCAGCGCGTCCGCCGCTGATGTGATCGAGCGACGCAACTTGACGCGCCAGGTTGAACGGCTCGGTGTAGCTGGCCGTGATCGTCGCGACCAAACCAATGTGACTCGTGACCGCCGCGAGCGCGGACAAGAGCGTCAGCGGCTCGAAGCGGTTCAGGTAATGCGGGCTCGATCGCTCCGTGATGAACAAGCTGTCCGCGATGAACACGAAGTCGAGCTTGCCCTGCTCGGCGAGCTGCGCGCGCTCACGGTACAGCGGAAAATGAGTACTGCCGCCCGGAACGGCATCGGGGTGACGCCAATCGGTCCACGTTTGGCCGGCGCCCGTGATGATGTGCCCGAGTTTCAGCTGCCGCTTTGCGGATTGCGTCATGGTGCTAACTCCGTTACTAGAGACAAACGTCTTCTATTACGCCGCCACCCGACGCTCAAGCGGAGAGTGCCCGCCCCGGAGTTTATGCTGCGCGAGGAACCCGGCTTCCAGAATTTTCCGGAGATTGCGGACAGCGGAATGACTAGCCCGCATGCGCAAAGACGATGTAACCTCGCGGCGGCATGATGCTGTTCACGCGGGGGCAAACGCTATTGATCGCTTTGGCGTTGCTCATCCCCGAGTCGCTGCACCGCTGGCACAAGTCGCTCGAGCCTTACCCCGCCGTCATTTTGCCCGCTGGCGCCGGGCGCATTCAAATCCGTCATCACCGGGTGCGCTTGAATCGCCCGGTGTTTCTCGGCAAGCGTGATGGCAGCTGGCACGAGCTGAACGTGGTCAAGCTGATGTACCCCGTGGGTGATTACTTCACCCTGATCGCCAAGCGCGACTTCGGCTTCCCCCGCTCCAAGCATGCCTCGCCCGAAGATCTCGCCGACGCCGCCATCACCAAGCGCTGGATGCAAAAGAGACTCGCCGATCAAGGCTTCGAGACGAGGAAACTTCGCGTCGAGGTCGAGGAACTGACCATCCAATTGCCGACGGGCAAGGTGCTCGGGACGCGGGCGAAGCAGAAAAAGACGTATGTCCTGGATTGATCGCGGATTGTCCTGGTTCTGGGGTCGGGTGGCCCGCACGACGGCGACGCCCGTCGAGGGGCTCGCCATCGTGCGCATCGGATTGGGCTTGTTTTTCCTGCTGATGAGCGCGCCGTACACGTTCTGGGTCGGACTCTCGCCGCCCACGTTCTTCGCGCCGCCGCGCCTGAGCGTAATGAACTTGCTCTCGGGGTTCCCGAGTACCGCCGTGATGCGGGCCAGCGACACGCTATCACTGGTGTTGTGCGCGTGCATGATGCTCGGCGTTCGCGCGCGAATTTCCACGTTGCTTCTGCTCGTGGTGGGCGTGCTGCAGAGCAACGCCACCATGTCTTACGGCAAGATCAGCCACGACGGCATGCAGTGGGCGCTGCTCGGTTGCATGGCGTTCTCGGGCTGGGGTCGTGAGCTGGCGCTGGTTCCGGACCCACCCAGCAAGCTCGATCAGCCGGCTCGCGCGCTGGCGCTGCTCGGCGTGTGTTTGGCGTTCGCGATGTCCGCGGCGGGGGTCCACAAGGCCAGTCGCTGGTTGGACTTCGACCTGAGCAGCGGCGGCTTTTTGGCTTGGTTCGTGCGCGGGTACTTCATCGACAATCGGCACGAACTGCTGGCGCCGTACGTGCTGTCGATCCCGCCGCTCGGGCTGAAACTGATGGACTACACGGCCGTGGTGTTCGAAACCGGCTTCGCGCTCGCGCTCCTGGTGGGGCCGCGCACCTGGCGCGTGTGGCTGATGCTTGCGTGCGTGTTCCACTTGGTCAACACCCTCACGCTCAACATTCCCTTCTTACAAAACGTGCTCGTCTACCTGGCGTTCGTGGACTTCAGTGCCCTCCAAAGCCGACTGGCCAAGTGGTGGTCGAAGCCGATCGCGCGCGGAGTGTTTGCCGCCACGGGTGCGGCCCTGGTCGTCGCTCATCTCGTGCTGCGCCGCGTGGGCGTCGGGCGCTGGTTCTTCTTCGTCTTCGACGAGAACGACAACACGCCGTTCATCCTGCGCGTGTCGCTGGTCGTGTGGACGGTCGCCTTCGTGGTCGTGTTGCTCGATCTGCGCCGGCGCGTCGTTCCGCACCGAATCGTCACGCAGCCGCCATCTGCCACTGATACCGACGCTCGAACGGTATGACTCTGCCTGCAGCGTGCGCAAGATTGCACGGCCAGACCTTGGGAAAAGTGCTGGCCATCGGGTTGATGGCCCTGCTCGCGGCATGCGACCGCGGCCGAGTCGACGACCAGCCGAACGCGGCGGTCGCGCATGGAGATACCAGCGCGGCGGTCGTGCATCGAGACGCCAGCGCGCCCGTCGCGGCTCGAGACCCGAACACGGTTTTCGTGAATGGGGACGTCAACCATGCCGCCGTGCACGACCTCAAGAAAGCCCGCGGTCGCGAACCCACGCGCGAGGAGTTGCTGACGCTCCACCGCATCTGGATCGACAACGAAATCCTCTATCGCGAGGGACTGAAGCTGTCGGGTGTTGACGCTGGCGCGAACAGTCGCGAGCAGCTCATCGCCAGCGCGCTCGCGGCCATCGATCAGAAAGTCAGGCCAACCTCCGTGCCCGACGACGATTTGCGGAGCTGGTTCGAGAGCCACCGCGACCGGTACGAGCAACCCGCACGGTTCGACTTCGAGGATGCCTCGCCCTCCGCTCACCCTTCGGAAGCGACGATTCGGGCCTTGGTCGAGAAACTGAACGCGGAGCCTTCCGTGCAGCCCGATGACCTGCGCGTTTTCGAGCGTCGGTCCGAGGCGAATCTGCAGCAGAGCTACGGGCCCGAGGTCACGGCCGCCCTGGCTAAGTCCCAGCCGAGAAAATGGCTGGCGCTACGCGCACTCGACGGCTGGCGCGCGATGCGCCTCATCGCGTTGACGCCGATGTCACACGCTGATCTCGGAACGCAACGCGAGGCGGTAAGCCGAGATTGGATCGAAGCGCAAACTTCCGAAAAGCGAGCGGCGGCCGTGAGCGCACTCTGGCAGAGCTACACGATCGAGCTTGCTCCGCCCTTCGAGTGCCACGCGGAAAATTAGCGATTTCACCCGCAGGTGCCAGGGCGCGGAGCGCAGCGCGCCGCGACGGTGCAGAATCGAGCCACACGGAAGGACGAGCGCATGACCATCGTGAACGTATCGCTTGCCGACATCACCAAGCTCGAGGTGGACGCGATCGTGAACGCCGCGAACGAAGGGCTGCTCGGGGGCGGCGGGGTCGACGGCGCGATCCACGCGGCGGCGGGGCCCGAGTTGCTGGCGGCGTCTCGCGCGCTACCCGAGGTGCGTCCGGGCGTGAGGTGCCCGACCGGAGAAGTCCGCCTCACGCCGGGTTTCCGCTTGCCGGCCCGTTTCGTGATTCACACCGTGGGCCCGGTTTGGCGAGGCGGCACACGAGGGGAACGCGAATTGCTCGCGAACTGCTACCGCAACCTGCTAGCGATGTGCGCCGAGCAATGCATTTTCACCCTGGCAATCCCCGCGATCAGCTGCGGCGTGTACGGCTTTCCCGCGGCAGACGCGGCCCGCATCGCCGTGGCAGAAATCGCGCGCGCTCGCGACGCGGGCAGCCGACTCGAGACGATCTCGCTCGTGGCCTTCGACGAGCCGATGCAGCGAGTGCTCGCGCAAGCCGTCGGGGCGTTGGTCTGAAGGCCTGTTCACCCCGCGCGCAAGCGAGCCGCGTCACGCGCGGGCGGCATGCCGAACTGGCGGGCGTATTCACGGCTGAACTGGGACACGCTCTCGTAACCGACCGAGAAGGCCACGTTGGCGACCGCGCCCGGCTCGACGAGTAAACGCCGACGCGCCTCCTGCAGGCGCATTTGCTTGTGGTACGCGAGCGGGCTGAGGCCGGTCACCGCCTTGAAATGGCGGTGAAAGGACGACACGCTCATCGCCGCGACGCCGGCCAAAGTCTCTACCGGCAGCGGCTCTGCCAGATGAGCGCGGATCCACTTCACCGCGCGCTGGATCTGCGACAGGCGGCTGTCGGCGCGCGCAAACTGGCGCAACACTGCGCCGTGTTCGCTCTGCAGGACGCGGTAGGTGAGCTCGCGCTTGATCATTGGAGCGAGCAGCGGCTCGTCGTCGGGGGCTTCGACCAACCGCACGAAGCGCAGCAGCGCGTCGTTCATCGTTGGCGTGGAAGCGCTAACGGTCATCGGCTCGAGCTCGTCTTGCGCGCCATCGAGCACGCGCTCGCCCGACGGCAGGTCGAGGAGCAGCGCCGCGACATCGGCGGGCTCGAGCTTGACCGCGAGTCCGAGGTAAGGCCGCTCGCGGGTGCAATCGGTGACCGTGCACACCACCGGCACGTCGATCGAAGCGAGCAGGAACGTGCCCGGGCGATGGCACAGCTCGCGCTCCCCCACGGTCAAGCGCTTGATGCCCTGCAGGGCGAAGTACAGCATGGGCTCGTAGATGGCGGGCGTCGCTGGCGTCGGACCATAGCTCGACCACAAGGTAAGGTTCGGCAGTAGCTCGCGGCACGTGGGCGCCGCGTGGCGCTGCACCAGCGCGCGGAGCTCGGGTGTCGGATCGTGCATGGGAATCATCATCCCATGGGGAATCAGCCACGCAAGCCGTGCGACTGACGTGCGGCCCACGGTTTGAGAGGATCAGGCAAGAGTCCGGCAGCATCCGGCGCGCGCGCGCCGCGCGTTGGTTCTATCTCCAGTGCAACCAAGGAGACGCACTCATGAGCACCCGGAAGACAGCACTAGTCACTGGCGCGAACAAGGGTATCGGTCGCGAGATCGCCCGCCAACTCGGCCACAAAGGCTACTCCGTGTGGCTCGGCTGCCGCGACGCCGAGCGCGGCGAACGAGCCGCAGCGGACCTGCGTAAAGAGGGCCTGGATGCGCACGCGCTCGCACTCGACGTGGCGAACGATGCCAGCGTGAAGGCGGCAGCCGTGGCGTACGGCAAGACGAGCGACACGCTTGATGTGCTGGTGAACAACGCCGGCGTCGCCACCGGCGGATACGTCGCACCGAGCGAAGCGAGCCTCGACGACATGCACGCCCTCTACGAGGTCAACGTGTTCGGCCCGGTCCGCGTCACTCAAGCGTTCGTGCCGTTTCTGCGCAAGGCCGGCCAAGGGAGAATCGTGATGATGAGCAGTAGCCTCGGCTCAATCTCCGAGTTGCTGGACATGACCAGCGGTACTTATGGCGTGAACCTGCTCGGCTACAACTCGTCCAAGAGCGCGCTCAACATGATCACCGTGTGTTTCGCCAAGGAGCTGGCCGCGTACGGCATCAAAGTGAACGCCGCGAACCCGGGCTACGTGGCCACGGATTTGAACCAAAATCAGGGCTATCGCACCGTGGAACAAGGCGCGACGATCGCCGTCCACCTCGCCACGCTCGGGCCCATGGGGCCAACCGCCGGCTTTTTCAACGACGGCAGCGAAGCCGTGCTCGGCCGGCACGCTTGGTGAGCGCGAGGCGACGGTGAGGTCCTCGCACTCAGCGGAAGTGCACCGGTACGCGCTACTCGGCGACGATGCTGACTTTGGTACCGCGCTGACCGCTGGGTAGCTCAGCCGTAGGACCTTACCCTCACCTGCCGCCCCGTGTTCCAAGCGTCCCGTGCTCGGTATGTTCGCCGCTCGCCGCCGTGACAAGCGGCCGAACGAAGTGCGAGGCGCAATTTCGCTTCGCGGCCAGCCAGCGGAGGCTGGCGTGGATGTGCGGCGTGTTAAGACGAGCCATGCCGCACGCCGACTTCCCGCTCTGGACGCTCTTGCCGTTCCCCGCGTTGGTGCTCGCGATCGCAATTTTTCCGATCGTGATTCCGCATCTGTGGGAGAAGCGCGCGGTGCAGGTGGCGGCCGTCGCGTTGTGCACGCTGCCCGTCGCGCTGTACGAACTCAGCGCGGGGCACGCCGACCACCTCGTGGCGGGAACCAAAGGCTACCTCGCGTTCGTGATCACGCTGGGCGCGCTGTTCACGGCTTCGGGCGGGATTCATTTGCGGGGCGACATCGAGGCGACGCCCCGGAACAATCTCTTGTTTCTATTGGTCGGGGGGTTGAGCGCGAGCGTGATCGGTACGACCGGCGCGAGCATGCTATTGATCCGACCGTTGCTGAGGACCAACCAGCAGCGCGAGCACCGGAATCACTTGGTGCCGTTCTTCATTTTGATCGTGGCCAACACGGGCGGCTTGTTGCTCCCACTCGGCGACCCGCCCCTGCTCGTCGGCTACATCATGGGGGTGCCCTTCTTTTGGACGCTGCGCCTGTTTCCGATCTGGCTCCTGTACGGCGGGTGGCTCTTGGCCGCGTTTTACTGGGTAGACAAGCGCGCTTACGCTCGCGAAACGCGCCCCGCCTTGGCCGCCGATCAGCGCGAGATCGAGCCGCTGTCGTTGCTGGGCCAACGCAATCTGTTGCTCTTGTTGGCGATTGTGCCGGCGGCATTGTTGCCCGAGGGTTTTCGTGAGCTCGCGCTGCTGAGTTTGGCGTTGCTGTCGTTCTTCAGCACGAGCAAGGCCGTGCACGCGGCCAATCGCTTCGGCTTCGGGCCGATGATCGAAGTCGCGATCGTGTTCGTGGGTTTGTTCCTGTGCTTGGGGCCGATCGAAGTCACGCTTGCGCGAGAAGCGCCTCACTTCCCCGTGCAAGCGGCGTGGCAATTGTTCTGGGGGTCGGGCGTTCTGTCGTCAGTGCTCGACAACGCGCCGACGTACAGCGCGTTTGCGGCGCTCGCGCGTGGGCTCGTGCATCGCTCGAGCGAGCTCGTCGCTGGCATGGATCCGATTAAGCTTGCCGCGATCAGCGTTGGCAGCGTGGTGATGGGCGCGACGACCTACATCGGCAATGGCCCCAATCTGATGGTCAAAGCGGTCGCAGAGCGCGAGCGCTATCGTATGCCGAGCTTCGCGCGCTACTTCGTGTTTGCGTTCATGACGCTGCTGCCAGCGCACCTGATCGTGACCGTCGCGTTCTGGTGGCTCGAGCGTTAATTTTTTATCGACTCGTTGATCTCACCATTAATGAATCGTTAGACGCAGTGCGAAACAGCCGCCCCATTTTGCCCCGCACACGCGGGTCGAGGAAGGCGATTTCTGCACTAAATTAGTGATTCCACACGAGACTTGCGCGGACTTGCGCCAGTTCCTGAGTATCAAATATTTTTTATGTGAGCCGGGTGTTCATTGCGTTGAAAACAACGCGAAACATACGCCGACAATACTCACTCGAAACATCCGAAGCGAATCGATGACGAGCAGGCAGCGGCCCTGGCTCGCAGGCGGGGCTGCGCCAACTCCGTCACTTCATACCGGTTGGGCATGTTCGGCTTCTTCCGACAGGTCGCGAGTACGTCCCCTCGTTGAATGCACCCCCAACCCCAACGACGAGTCTAACCGAAAGGATAGTGTTAATGAGTGCCCTGTTAGAAGTGCCAGCGAAACTACCGCTCGCGCAGAAGTTCTCCCGTCTCGGAGGTCGGTTGCGAGACCCAGAATGGCGCCGCTTCGGCAGAAATCTGCTGCTCGGCAAGTTCCTGGGCCTCGCTGTGCTGGCAGGCGTGATCGTCGCGCTCAACCTGACCGGCAGCTTGTTCACCATCAAACAGGCGATCGCGGAGACGCTACCCGCGGCGGGTACGCCCGTCCTATCCACGGATCTGATCGATCAGGCGAAGAACCCGGTCATCAACCCGATCAACACCCTCTGGGTGCTGCTCGGCGCCTTCCTCGTGTTCGGCATGCAAGCCGGCTTCACGATGCTCGAAGCGGGCATGTGCCGGAACCGTGAGACGGTCAACGTCTTGGTCGAGTGCGTGTTCGACACCTGCGTGTGCGGCCTGCTCCACTGGGCCTTCGGCTTTGCGTTCATGTTCGGCGGCGGCAACGCCTTCATCGGCTGGCACATGCCGGGCGACCCGACCAAGAGCCTGATCTTCATGAAGGACGTGGGCGTCCTCTCGGTCTACGGCGCGACCGGCATTCCCATCGTCGCTCACTACATCTTCCAGTTCGCGTTCGCGGATTGCGCTTCCACGATCTGCTCCGGCGCCATGGTCGGCCGCACGCGGTTCGTCGGCGACGTACTGTATTCGATTGGCGTCTCTGGCCTGATTTACCCGATCTTTGGTCACTGGTGCTGGGGTCCGGACGGCTTTTTGGCCACCATGGGTTCCGAGGGCGGCTTCCTCGCCAGCTTGGGCATGAACTTTCACGACTTCGCCGGCTCCACGGTGGTCCACTCGATCGGTGGCTGGGTCGCCATCGCGGGCGCCATCTGCCTCGGGCCGCGTCTCGGTCGCAAGTTCAAGCGTGACGGCGGCGGCCCGATGCTGCCGCACGATCTCACGATCGCCGTGATCGGTGGCTTGATCTTGTGGTTCGGCTGGTACGGCTTCAACCCCTGCTCCACGCTCTCGATCATGGACAACGCGGGCGCGGGCCGCGTTGCGATGAACACCACGCTCGCCGCGTGCACCGGTGGCCTCTCCGCCGTGTTCGTCGTGTTCTTCATGGTCAAGAAGTGGGACACCGCCGCACTCGTCAACGGCTTCCTCGCCGGTCTCGTCGCCATCACCTGCCCCTGCTACTGGGTGAGTGACGTCGGCTCGTGCATCCTCGGCGCCGTCGCCGGCGTGCTCGTGATCCTGGGCATGGAACTGCTCGAACACTGGCGCATCGACGACCCGGTAGGCGCCTGGCCCGTGCACGGCGTGTGCGGCATTTGGGGCACGCTCTCCTTGGGCCTCTTTGCCTGCGGCGAATACTCCGCGGCCGGCTCCAGCGCCACGGGCGTGCCGGAAATCGTCGCCAAATCACCGCAAGCCCTGACCGGCTTGTTCTACGGCGGCGGCTGGGCCGTGCTCAAAGCGCAGGCCATCGGCAGCGGCATCGTGTGCGTCGCGACCTTCGCCGCGGCGATGGTCATGTTCAAGGCGCTCAACGCCGTGAACCTGCTGCGCGTCTCGAAGCAGGGTGAACTCGAGGGTTTCGATCTCGATCAACACGGCGCTTCCGCCTACCCCGAGTACGTGATCTCGACGCTCACCGCATCCCACGCCATCGAAGGCGATACCGTCAGTGCGGCTCGCCTGGCAACCTCTGCGCAACCCGCCGACGCCGAGTGAGCTGAGTCCAAGCACTCGTCACTGAGCACCGTTATCGGCGCTCGCGAAATGCCCGTCGACCGCAAGGTCTGTCGGGCATTGTCGCGTGTAACGGGGGATGAGGGGCGCTCGCGATCCCGCCACGCACCGCCTAGTGTGCTGATTTCCCGACGCCGCCTTGAGCCCGTGATCGCTCGGCGCGATGTGGCGATCGTGCGCCGGGGGTTGGCCCTGGGCTTGCAATGTTTCGGGCGCGGACCAATCGACCGGTCCCCAATCCCCAAGGAGACAGACGATGATGCGTTCAAACCTCGGCCGCAACGCGGCAAAGTGGCTCGGCTGTGGCGTGCTGGCCATTTCGGCGGCGGCTTGCGCCAGCGATAAGACACCCGCGCAAGCGCCGGAAGCAATGGGGGAAATGACCGCGCCCGGTCCGCAACACCCGCAGGGCCGACGCGAGAACGACACCACCATCGCCATCTCGGATGATTTCCGTCGCGAGTGCCAGTTGCCCAATGCACCCAAAGACTCCCCGCACTTCGACTACGCGGATGCCACACTGCGCGCGCATGGTGCGAACATTTTGGACGACGTGGCCAAGTGCTTGAGCGAAGGCCCGCTCAAAGGCCGCGTGATGACCATCATCGGCCGTACGGATGCCCGCGGCTCGGCCGAGTATAATAAGCAGCTCTCCGCCAACCGCGCGGAGGCGGCGCGCAACTACTTGGTGCAACGCGGCGTGGCCGCTTCCAATATCCGGATCATCGCTCGCGGTGAGATCGGCGCGCAGGGCACGGAAGAGGAGTCGTGGGCGCGCGACCGCCGCGTCGACTTCGAGCTCGGCGACCGCAATGCCGTCGGCAATGCGGCGGCCAACAACCTCAATGCCTCACCCGACCCGGTGATGGAAGGCACGCGCATGCAAGCGCTGTCGCCGAACAAGAACGCTTCCAAGGCCAACGGCAGCAGCTACTCCGATAGTGCCGAAGGGGGGCACGAAGCGGGCTCCGGCAAAGGCAGCAGCTCGGGCAGCGCGTCTGGCAGCGTCAGTGTCGGCAAGTAGCTGAGTGCGCGCGAGGCTTGCCGCTGCGCGGGTCGTGAGAACACCAAGGTCGGTTGACGCGGCGGCGCGCAAAGTGCCGCCGTCGCGCCGGGGCGGCCGCACCGGCACGCCCGGCCGCGCATGACGCGGGTCGCGCGTCTGGTTATGCTGCTCTACCTCTTTAAAAGGTACTGTGTTTACACAGCATCTTTAAACTTTGATACCGCTGCGCGTGGGCCACACCATGGTCGGATTGCGCGACCCGCGACGGCAGACCCACTCGAGACTGTAGACGCGATGCTTCGAGCGAGCCGCCTGAAGAGACGGGACGGAGCCGCGAGATTGGGACGGAGCGCGAGACCGGCGCGGAGAGCGCGAGACCGGGACGGAGCGCGAGACCGGGACGGAGCGCGCGGGCGTTGGGCTAGGCCGGGGGGCGGGTAATACCGCGGCCGCGCTGCATTCGACTCGGGACAGCGCCCTAGCGGGAACGGGGCGCGTTGAGAGGTGAGGCGGGAGCGCGATCGCCCACTCTCTCTGAAGCAAACGATCACGGAAGGCATCTGTGGGGGCCCGTTGTGCCCCGCGCTCCCACACGATTGCTAGCGGCACACACACGCCTCCAATTCCACACTGCTCGACCGCGGAATGTCGCCAATAAATCGCGCGCTAGCAGTAGCGCTGAGCGTTCGGCTGGCCGCTACGGTCTTGGTAACTGTGGATGTTTGGTCAGCCGGGGAAAGGACGAGGCATGTCAGCGAGGATATGGACTGATACGGAGTTGAACGCGATGCGCACGATCGGAGATCCGATTGCGGATGCGGTGGTCGCGAGTCTGTTCGCCGACGGTGGTATCGACTCGGTCAATGCGTTGATGCGCACGCTCGTCGTCAATGACGGCATGCCTTCGCATCTACTGCCATTGGTCGTGCGGGATTACCTCACGCAAACCTCGCCCGTGCTGGAGGTCGATCCAGAACAGGTCGCGCGGGGCGAGGCGCTGTTCGGGCTGTGGGGACCCGAAATCTTGATGACTTTGGGCTTTTACGCACTGCCTGCGGACTACGCCGCCAAGAAGGGCGTGCAGGTCCTTTTCCGCACTGGTCGCTTGACGGCGCAGCCCGTGCGGCGAGTCTTCGAGACGACGCAGATGGTGGTGGACGTGATGTCCCCGGGCGGGCTCGCCGCCACCGGCGACGGCGTGCGATCAGCGCAGAAAGTGCGGCTCATGCACGCCGCGGTGCGCCACTTGCTCACGCATGATGCCAATCACCCCTGGGATCCCGCACTCGGAACTCCCATCAATCAGGAGGATCTGGCGGGCACGTTGATGTCGTTCAGTTACCTGGTGCTAGACGGCCTGTCTCGTCTGGGGGTGGCGTTGAGCGACGCCGACCGTGACGCTTATTTTCAGGCCTGGATGGTGATCGGTCGCATCATGGGCGTCCATGACGAACTGATCCCCGAAAACCTCGACGACGCGATGTCGCTCACGAAGCTCATTCACCAGCGGCAGATCGCGCCTTCACCGCAGGGCGTGGCGCTCGCGGCCGCGCTGGTCGAGGGCTATCGCGGTCTGATGCCCGATTTGCTCAAGGGCACGCCGGTGAGCCTGATTCACTTCTTTCTCGATCGCGATCCATTCACCGGTGAAAACATCGCGGCCATGCTCGGCCTGCCGCCCGCCGATTGGACGGCTTGCGTGGCGGGCTTCATGGTCGATGTGGACCGCTTCTTCGGTCAGCGGTTGATTCAGGCCTGGTTACCGGATCGAGCCATCAGCTATGTCAGCCGCCACCTGATCGAGGGCATGTTGCTGGTCGAGCGCGGAGGCCGACGTGCACCGTTCACCATCCCCGACGCGCTGAAGACACGCTGGGGGGTTGGGGTCGTAGCGCGGGAGAGCGCTTGATGCCCGCTCATCTCTTGCGCCACGCGCATGCGCTGCCCCTAGACCATGGGCTTTTGCTCGGCTTGGTCGATGTGGGCACCGCGTTTTGGCTCGTGCTGTACGTTCTGGCGATCATCGAAGGCTTCCGGGGCCGAACCTATGCCATCCCCTTGCTCGCGATCTGCGCAAACGTAACCTGGGAGCTGATCGCCGCGGTGTGGAGAGTCGCGCCGGTGCGGCTCTGGCACTATGGCGACATCCTCTGGCTGGGCCTCGATGTCGTCGTCGTTTTTACGCTGCTGCGCTACGGCCGCGCTCGGCAAACGATCCCTGAGATTCAGAGTTGGTACTACGCGGTCGTGGTGGGTACGTTCTTGCTTGCGTTCGTCGTGCAGTACAGCTTGGAGAGCGCGCTCTCCGATCGCTGGGGCTTTCTCGATGCGTACATCATCTCGGTGATGATGTCGGCGCTGTTCTTCTTCATGTATTTTCAGCGGCGCACGAACGACAACCTCACGTACGCCATCGCCTGGTGCAAATTCCTCGGCAACGGGTTGACCTCGGCCGGCTTCGTCTTCCTGTATCGTGAGTTCTACAGCGGCGAGGCGCAGCTACCGCTGTTGCACGTGCTGTGTCTCGCTAACGTCGCTCTCGACGCGGGCTACGTCGGCCTGATCGCAAAGGCGCGCCGCGCAACGGCGCGAGCTCCCGCCCCGGCCAACGGCGTATTGGCCTGAGCAGGTACGCACCGGGGCTGAGGTCAGAAGTGACCCAGGGTCAAAGTGACGGCACCCCGGGTGCGGTCGCGGGAACCGGCTTTAGGCCCGCGGAGTTCGTGATAGGGCGGCGATTTGTTCGACGAAGGGGCGGGCACCGGCCGCGACGAAGCCGGGTTTCGCGAGCCGCAGGTGCTCGCTGCGTTCGTTCGAATCGGCGCCCGCAATCCGAGCGAGCTCCAGGTGCGCGAAGGCGACCTGCAGCTCCAGTCCCATCGCCTGGGCCAGCTCTTGGCTTGCGCGGAAGTCGCGCTGGGCCTTGCTCGAATCTTTGTCGAGCCAAGCGAGTTTGCCCTCGTACAGGAGCAGCAGCGGTCGGCCCACGCGAAACGAGCGTGCCCAGGCGCGACAATGGCTGAATACGCCGCGCAGTTGTCGCCGGACGCGCCGTGTCGACTCCGCGCTTCGTTGGCAGCGTTCGAGCTCGGCGAGGTACGCTTCGAAGACCCCCATGAAGAAGCCGGCTCCGGCGTAGCCGAAGCTGCGATCTTTAGCGACGACTTGCACCGCCGTGGTCGCGGCCTCGAGGGCGGCGGTCGGATTGCCTGCGCGCAAATGCGTGAGGGCCAGCACGCCGTAGGCCGTGGACCGCGGGGCGGCTGGGTTGGACAAGGCCAAGCCTTGCTCCGCGAAAGTTCTCGCGCCCTCGACGTTGCCCCGAAGGCAGCTCACCAGCGCCATCGCCGGCACGAAGTTGGCCTGCGTTCCTTGGTGCGCAATCGCCAAGCGGAAATGAGCCTCCGCCTTTCTGAGATCGCCTCGGTAGTAGGCGCCATATCCGAGCAGGAACCAGCTGAATGTCTCCGAGGGCCGGAAGCCCTTGCGACGCACGATCTCGAGTTCCTCGCGCGTTACGGCTTCGGCGCCGGCGAGATCTGCGGTGCCGAGCAGGTAGGACGCCTTCAGAACCGGGTAGGCGCCGACCTCGGTGTGCGCTTCTCTGCCGCTCGGCTCGAAGTAGCTTCGGGCAAGACCGGGCAGGCCAACGCAGGCCAGGCTGTAACCGACGACGCCCGCGGCCGCGAGATCTTTCTGACCGGCGCGCTCCGAGAGGTTCAATGCCATCAAGCTGAACAGCAGCACGCCTGGCCCGTCGGCGAGGCTGATGCACGCGGTGGCCGCGCGCCCCGCCGCCGTGGACGCCACGAACGCGGCCGCGCGACGCGCCGCGTCCGGGTGGCTGCCGAGGCGAGGATTGAGCCGGCGCGCGATGTGCACGAGTAGCTGCCAAATCAGCGCTAACACGCGCTCGAGCGCGCTTCCCGGCACCCGCACGCCCACGGCGCGGATGGCGTCCGCAGCGTACTTCATCGCCATGCTCATGTCGGGCAAGAAGTAGTAGGCGTCGCCGAGGCTCGCGCACACGCGCCCCAAATCGAGGTGGTCATCGTGCGCGGCGAGGTTACTTCGGGCGCCTTCGAGCAGCGCAATGCCTTCGCGCACGGCGCCGTGAAGGATGGCGAGCTCGCCGGCAAGCCGCGCGTAGTGGATCTCTTTGGCAACGTTGTTGGCCTGCCCAAAGTGATGAGCAAGGGCCGTATAGCGCTGGGAGTCGTTGGGATAGACCCGCTCGATCGTATCGGCGACGCGCGCGTGCAGCTGGCTCGTCTCGTCGTCGCTCATCGTCGCGAGCATGCCCTCACGCAGCTTGTCGTGCCGAAAACGCAGCTCGCCGCCTTGTCGCTCGAGGACGGCTGCGTCCAAGCACTTGGCGGTCCAGCCTTCGAGTTCTACCTCTGGCATCAACTCGGTGAGCAGTTTCGGATCGATCCTTCTGCCGATCACGGCTGCCACTTGCAACAGCGCTTGCGCTTCGCGGGGCACCGCGCGCAAGCGCTGCTGAACGAGGCTCTGGATCCCGCCTGCAAATACCTTCTCCGGCAGGGTCGCAGGGCCGATGCGCTCGACGCCGCCCGCGGCTTCGGCCAAGGCGCGCACGACTTCCACCAGGAAGAATGCGTTGCCTTCGGTCTCGCGCTGCAGGAGCTGGAGCACGGCGGGGTGTTTGCCGGTCTCGCCGATCATGGCCTGGGCGAGGTCGGCGATTACCTCTCCCGGCAGACGACCGAGATGAATCACCTGCATCCCGAACTTCTCGCCCAGCCGAGTCTGTTCGTCGTCGCGGGAGGTGGTCACGACCAAGAGGGGCAAGGACCCCGCAAGGGAAAGCACGCCATCGAGCAGCTGCAGACTGTCGCTGCGAGCCCATTGCAGATCTTCGAGCAGCAGCACGATCGGCTGTTCTTGTCGGCGTAGGATCCGTTGTACCACTTCGATCACACGCGCGTGCATCGACGGCGCGTCGAGGTCGGGCGCGGGTTCAACGGCGCGACCGAGCAATTTGCCGAGGTTCGGGACCAAGGGCAAAAGCACGCTCGCCTCGAGTTCGTCCAAGTCGGTCACGACGGCGAGCCAGTTCAGCGCGTCGCGAAAGAGGCGATAGGGGTTACCCCCCTCGCGCTCCTCTTGTCCGCGCAGCACGAGCGCGCCATCGATCAGCCCGAGCGTGCCGACCTCGTCGAGTAGGCGCGATTTGCCGGCCCCGCTCTCTCCGCTCACGAGCCAGCCACTGCCGCGTCCCGCGCAAGCGGCGCGCACGGCCGACTCGAGCTGTTCCAGCTCGCGGTCTCGGCCGATCAGAGGAGCCGCGCGCAGGCGGCTCTCTCGAGTTTCCAAGGTGTAACTCGCAAGCCCACGACCTGTGACGTCGGCCAACGCGGCAACGACCTCCTCCGCGTTCTCGTAGCGCGCCGCCGGATTTTCGTCGCGCAGGCGCGTGAGCACGGGCTCGATCTTCGACGCGAGCTCGCGCGCCGACGGCTCCGACTCGAGCGCGCTCTGTACCGAGAGCAGTTCGGTCGCGAGCAATCCGAACGCATACAGATCGCCAGCCACGCTGGGTGGGCTACCGTTCGCGATCTCGGGCGCACGATGCGCGCGAGGCCCGGCCTCCGCGACCCTGCCGAGCGGAACGAGCTTGAGCTGCTGATCGAACACGCGGACCGCACGTTGCTCGATGGCCCCGAGCGCGATGCGATGCCGGTGCAGATAGCCCAGGCCCCGCAAGATCTGCACGAGGTAGTCGAGCATTCGGCGCGGCTCTTGGCGCACGGCCAACGCCAATTCCGCGCCCGCATCTTGCTGATCGAGCACCAAGTACGGCGCACCGTCTTGAGCGAAGCCAAAGTCGAGCAACCCGACCAAATTGGGGTGACGCAACGAAGCCAGCTCGCGGAAAGCGCGCGCGAGCGCCACGCGCGCGTCGGCGTCGGCCTCGGTCCCATCCGGTAGGGCGATGCTCTGAATGGTGACCAGTCGGCCCGTCACGCGATCGATGGCACGCTCGGCATCGCCCACGTCGTTGCCGGGCGTGGGGCGAAGCTTCTCGTAACGGCGACCGAGCAGGTGAGCCGTGGCCGCATGTCGCGCAAGCCCGGCCGCCAAGGCCTCGAGCAGCGCGTTCATCGACGGGTGCCTAGCGGTGCGATCGATGGCAAGCCCTCGATCTAGAATCCGACGCAGCCACGCGGGTGCCGAACGCCCTGCCGGCGGTTCGGAGGGGGGGCCAACGACGCCCCCGCGCGACAGCGTTGCAAAATGACTGCTGTTGAACGGGCGCGATCCGTAAACGAGCTCCCACAAAACGACGCAGAACGCGAACTGATCGGCGGACTCGTCGGTCGCCTCCGCTCGATGCTGTTCGGGAGCCATGTACGCAGGAGTTCCCACGATGGCGCCCGCAACCGTGATCGGCCCCACCGTCATGGTGGTCTCTAAATCCACCCGGCCCGACGCAACCGCGGCTGCGCCGCCGCGCGCTCGAGCCTCTAGGTCGCCAACCGCGCCGACGATGCCGAAATCGAGCACGCGCACGCGTCCGTCTACGCCGACGATCACGTTGTCGGGCTTGAAATCTCGATGGACGAGTCCAGCCGCGTGCGCGGCCGCGAGCCCGCGCCCGGCTTGCATGAGCACTTCGAGCGACTCGCGGAAGCTTCGAGGGCGATCGGTCAGCCAGTGCCTCAGCGTGGTCCCGTCGACGAGTTCCATCGCAATGAACAGGTGACCGTCCGCGGTGCCGACGTCGTGCACGCTCACCACATTCGGATGCGCGAGCTTGGCCAACGCGCGTGCCTCGCGCGCGAGCCGCGCCTCGTCCAAGGCGGAAAGCATCAGCTTGATGGCGACGCGGCGATCCAAGTTCGGGTCGTGGGCTTCGTAAACGACACCCATCCCGCCCGAGCCGAGCTCCCTGATCAGCTGATAGCGGCCGATGCGCGTCTCTGGCGCCAACGCGGCGACCCGTGGGCTCGCTCGCTCGGCAGTCGCCGCGGCGCGCTCGAGGTCTCCCTCCGCGGCGTCGCTTCCCGCCGGGGGCGCATGCGCGGGCCGATTATTCAGGCCCAACAGCCACTTGGTCGAATCCACGTCCGGCAATGATAGGCAGTAACGCACCGTAGATCGAGCAGGACTGCGAAAATGCAGGCAAATGCGAGAGAAGCGCCGCGCCCGGCGGATTCCGCCGGGCGGCAGGATCGATGCGCATAAGGTAGGATAACCTGGGCAAATCTCGTAGCGCGCTTTTTACATCTCCTCAATGCTGCGCTTATCGAGCGCCCGCGCGAACCAGTACTGCATCGTCAACTTGATCTGGAACAAGAGCACGCAGATCGCGAAGGCAACCAGCGAACTGAGCACGCTGACCGGCACGCCGATGCCGGCCGCAAAGCGCTCGGAAGCGACACTGATCGGTTGAAGGCGATACTTGGCGATGTACTCCTCGCTCGATAGCCAGGCCGCGTCGCGCAGCTTGAGGTTCGCTTCGCGTTTCAGGCTCGCCAGCTGGTTGTCCGTAGCTCCCGCCATCGGCGCAATCCAAGCGAACAGATCGGACGCGACGATGCGAGCGTACGTGGTCTCGATGGCCGCGGTGGCTTCCACGGGCATCATGTACGGCTGGCTCTTCGGCGCAATCAAGGCGGTGAGCGGGAGCGCCCACGTGTAGCTGCCGAGCATCGCGACCAGGAAAGACAGCGAAAGCGCTTTCACGAGCAGCCCCGAGTACCAGCGCCCCCTGCGGCCAAACGCATCCCGCAGCCACATGATGGCGGCGAAGAAGTTGAACACGGGCAGCATCAGGAAGGCCGCACCGATGACGGCAAAAAAGCGCGCGAAAAAGCGATACACGGCGCCGCGGCGGGCGATATCGATGCTCCAGTAGTAGCGCGTCGAACCGTTGACGAAGCGCAGCGCCTGGTTGGTCGCCTTGTCGTAGATCACACGGGCGCGGTGTCCCGGCAGCACATCGATGGCCGCATCTTTGAAAGTCCAAGAGACGTCACGTCCCGTGTCGGTCTGGTACCAGATGCGCTGCCAGCGATGAGAAGTGACGTAGTAGCTGGTCGAAGACGTCCCATTGGCGCCGTACGTGGTCGTGCTGCTGGTGCTGGTCGTGGTCCACGATTCGATGTTCGTCACGGTGCCGCGGCTCACTTCCATCGCGCTCGAGAACAGGCCGGCCTTGCGCTCCTCGCGCACCGCTTTGGGGCGAGTGCTGGGCAAAATCTTGGCCGGCACGGTAGCCACCGCGTTGGCCGGCGCCGTGGGTGCAATCGGCGCGGGCACCGGTGCGAACTGCGGCATCGCCCGCGTGCTGCCGCGGCGTGGTTCGGGGCTGCCGGCGGGCGGAACGAGGCTGATCCGCGAGCGCCCCAGCTGAATCGACTGATTGGGGTGCAGCGGATGACCGAACGAAATACGGTTCCCCGAGCCGTCGAGGGTGCCGTTCGTCGAGCCGAGATCGGTCACGCTGACCGTGCCACCGCGCACATCCAGCCGGGCGTGCCGCGCCGAAACGTCCGGATCGGGCAGAATGATCTCCGCACTCTCGCGCCCCACGTGATAGCTGCCATCGGCCAGAGGGCGGCGCTCGGTGCGTCCGTCCGGGTGTGCAATCTGAATTGCTATCGCATTCATCGGCGCGACTCCTGAACTTGGTACGAGCGAATGCTCGCAGATGCTTCCCCGCTCGCGCCATCGTCATCGCTCGCGGCGCGCGCATTTCCGCAAGATCGTTCAACGCCGCGACTTTCCGCCAATGCTACGCAAACGCACATGGCCCTTCGATGTGTCCGCTACGTGTCGTCGGGAGAGAGGCTCGCGTTCCCCCTCGCGCTCACGCTGCTGTGCGCGATCACGAGCTGCTCACGCATCACCGGCTTCTTCGGTTCCAAGGGCGGCCCCCAAAGCTCCGTCGAACTCGCCGGACTTCGCCTGGGCATGACGGAACAGGAAATCAACGCGGCTTGCGAGCGGCGCGCGATCAAACCGATCATTCGTCGCAGCTACGGCGGCTTCGACGAGAAGGGGCGATCGTTACCCTCCACCCCCACACCGGCGCAGGCGGCCCCGGGCGAACAGCGCTTCCTCGCGCACATGACCTGCGGTTCGAGCGCGGGCCTGACCGACATCGCGTTCCCTCCGAGAAACGACGACGCTCGCGCCGTCGTCATCCGCCACGACGACACCGCTCCCACGCGAACCAGCGTCGAAGCCAGCGAGAAGGCGCTCAGCGACGAGTTCGGTGACCCATCGAAGCGAGCGACCGACAAGATCGTGCACTCCGGGCTCGACAAGCTTTCCTTGGAGTGGGTCGTGCCCAAAGGCGCACGCGACTGCCGAGACCTATCCGCAAAAGCAGAGGAGCCCAACCTCTCCATCCCCGAAGATTGCGGCTACGTCTACAGCACGGAGATCTTCTCCAAGGATGGCGTCGTGAGCCTCACCAAGTCGAGCCTCGCGGACGTTGCCGAGATGGTGCGCACGCATCAGCGCTATCTGGCCCAGTTGTACGGCAAGCAAGCGGAGGCTCAGTGACCCGCGTGGAGACTGCGCAGTGGGAGCGAGCGAGAAGGCAACGCCGTACCGGCGCGCGGGCGGGAGCGCGCCGGTGACCGCGGGCGGCTCAGCTCACGGTAGACGCTGCGAGAGCGTGCCCAGGTAGTCCTTCTTACCCACCGGCACGCCGTTGTGACGCAAGATCGCGTACGTGTGCGCGGCGTGGAAGAAAAAGTTCGGCTGCACGTGTTCGAAGAAGTAATCCTTGCCCGTCATCACTTTGCCCTCCCAACGCGGCTGAGTGATCGACCGAGTGCTGGTGCCTTCGAAGTCCTTCTCCGAGAAGCCGTCGAGGTAGGCGATGACGGACGCGACGCGAGCGCGGAGCTCGTCCAGGGTTTGCTCGTTGTCCGCGTGCGAGGGCGCGTCTTTGCCCGTCAAGCGTGAGGCACCGAGCTTCGCGGTGTCGGTGGCGATTTGAATTTGGCGAGCGAACGCCAGCTGATCGGGCGCGAGCCGGAAGTTCACGAACAGGTTGGCGTCGAAAGATTTTTCCTTCGCGTACGCCTCGGCTTTGTCGAGCCAGGTGTTGAGCTGGCCGAGCGTCTTCTTGAATTGAACGAAAGCGTCGTAATACATGTGATTCACACTACCCTTGTTTTGCCGCTCGCCCAAGTCAGCCGATGGCGCGCACGACGCCACCATCGACTCGCAAGGCGGCTCCGTTCACGCCGGAGGCGCGCGGGCTGGCGACGAACGCCGTCAACGCGGCGATCTCGTCCGGCGATTCGAAGCGCTGCAAGAGCGACGTCGGGCGCGCGTGCTTGAAGAAGTCGCGCTCGACGTCCGCGGCGCTCTTGCCTTGCTGCGCCGCGAGCCCGCTGACGAAGTCGGCCACGCCCTCGCTCTTGGTCGGCCCGGGCAAGATGCTATTCACGGTCACCGCGGTTCCCGCCGTCATCTCCGCGAGGCCGCGCGCGACCGCCAACTGCGCGGTCTTGGTCGTGCCGTATTGAATCATCTCGACCGGGATCTGCAGGCCGCTTTCGCTGGAGATGAACAAGATGCGCCCCCAGTTGCGGGTGAGCATGCCGGGCAGATATGCGCGCGAGAGCCGCACGCCGCTCAGCACGTTGACTTCGAAAAAATGCAGCCACTCGGCATCCGTGATCTCACCGAAGGGCTTCGCCTCGAAGATGCCGACGTTGTTGACGAGGATGTCGATCTCGGGCGCGGCTTGCACCATCTTGGCGCAGCCTTCCGCCGTGCCCAGGTCGGCCGCGATGCCGCGCAAATCGGCATCCGGGAGGCCGCTCTCGCGGAGGGCAGCGACGGCCGCGGCGGTCCGCGGCTCGGTTCGGCCGTTCACGATCACGCTTGCCCCCTCGGCCGCCAACGCCCGGGCGATGGCGAAGCCGATGCCCGCCGTTGAACCAGAAACTAGAGCGCGCTTGCCTTGCAGTTGAAAATCCACGCCCGGACCTTCGGGCCCGGCGCATCCCATGTCAACGCACCGAAACGCCATTACCGCCTCTAAATGATTAATTTCATTCAGCTAATTGAAATTTCAAATTCGCAAGACGAAACCCAATCGAAAACAGGCCACTGGGCCCAAACAAGCGAGGTGCTATAGGCGCTTCCCTTCTGCGGCCGCTTTCGCTACGTGCCGCACCCTAACTCCAAGTACGAGGCCAAAAAGTGGCAACCCGCATCCCGCTCGAACGCATCCGCAACATCGGTATTTCCGCGCACATCGACTCCGGCAAGACGACGCTCACCGAGCGCATCTTGTTCTACACGGGCCGCATTCACGCGATCCACGAAGTCCGCGGCAAAGACGGCGTGGGCGCCAAGATGGACTCGATGGATCTCGAGCGTGAGAAGGGCATCACGATCCAGTCCGCTGCGACCTACTGCGTGTGGACCGGCTCGCTGAAGCAGTTCGACGAATACAACGTCAACATCATCGACACCCCCGGCCACGTGGACTTCACGATCGAAGTCGAACGCGCATTGCGCGTGCTCGACGGCGCGATCCTCGTGCTCGACTCGGGCAAGGGCGTGCAGTCGCAGTCGATCACCGTCGACCGCCAGATGAAGCGCTATCACGTGCCGCGCATCGCGTTCGTGAACAAGATGGACAACCCGGGCGCAAACTACGAGCGCGTCTCGGACATGCTCAAAGAGAAGCTCGGCCACCACCCGGTGAACCTGCAGGTGCCGATGGGCGCCGAAGACAAATTCGCGGGCATCATCGACGCCATCACCGGCAAGGCCTACACCTTCGAAGGCTCCGACGGCGAGAAGATCATCGAAGCGGATCCGCCGGCGGAATACGTCGAAAAGACCAAGGAAGCGCGCGAGCAAATCATTCAGCGCGTGGCCGACGTCGACGACATCTTGGCCGAGAAGTTCATCAACGAAGAGCCGATCTCCAATGAAGAGCTGATCGCAGCGGTGCGCCGCGCCACGCTCGCGCTCAAGATGACGCCCGTGATGTGCGGCTCGGCCATCAAGAACAAGGGCGTGCAGCTGTTGCTCGACGGCGTGGTGAAGTTCTTGCCGAACCCCACCGAGGTCGTGAACGAAGGCCACGATCAGGACAACAACGAAGAGAAGGTGACGATCGCCTCCGATTCGTCGAAGCCGTTCGTCGGTCTGGCGTTCAAGCTGCAGCAAGACAAATACGGCCAGCTCACCTACTTCCGCGTGTACCAGGGCTCGATCACCGCGGGCGACACCATCTACAACATCTCGAACGAGCGCCGGAAGGTGCGCGTGCCGCGTATGTTCCGCATGCACTCGGAAGATCGCGAAGAGATCAAGACGGCCGAGGCCGGTGACATCGTGGCCTTCTACGGCGTCGAGGCGAGCTCCGGTGAGACCTTCACCGACGGCAAGGTGAACTACACCTTGACCTCGATGCACGTGCCGGCCGCCGTGATTTCGCTCTCGGTCGCCCCCAAGGACCGCGCGTCGGAAGCCAACTTCTCGAAAGCGCTCAATCGCTTCACCAAGGAAGATCCGACCTTCCGCGTGCACCAAGACGAAGAGTCGCAGCAGACCATCATCAGCGGCATGGGCGAGCTGCACCTCGACATCTACATGGAGCGCATGAAGCGCAGTACAACTGCGAGGTCGTCTCCGGTAAGCCCCAAGTGGCGTACCGCGAGACCATCACCCAGCGCAGCGAGATCGCGTACACGCACAAGAAGCAGACCGGTGGTTCCGGCCAGTTCGCGAAGGTCATGGGCTACATGGAGCCGCTGCCGGCGGACGCGGTCGAGAACTACGAGTTCGTGGACGAGACCGTCGGTGGCTCGATCCCGAAGGAGTACATCCAGGCCTGTGACAAGGGCTTCAAGGATGGCGTCAAGCGCGGCAACCTGATCGGCTTCCCGGTCGTGGCCGTGCGCTGCGTCGTCAATGACGGTCAGTCGCACGCAGTCGACTCCTCCGATCAGGCCTTCCGCACGGCATCCCTGATGGGCTTCCGCGAAGCGTACGGCGGCGCCAAACCGACCATCCTCGAGCCCATCATGAAGGTCGAAATCTCGGCCCCGATCGAGTTCCAGGGCTCGGTGGTCGGTCAGGTCAACCAGCGCCGCGGCGTGATCCTCGAGACGGTCAGCGACGAAAACGTGACCGTCACCTGTGAAGTTCCGCTGAACGCCATGTTCGGCTACTCCACGGATCTCCGCTCCGCCACGCAGGGCAAAGGCAACTTCACCATGGAGTTCGCTCGCTACGCCCCGGTGCCGAAGCAAGAGCAAGAAGAGATGATCAAGGCGTACCGCGAGAAGCTCGCGAAAGAAGCCGCCGCTCGCAAGTGATCGCCGTGAGCTGACGAGGTTCGCCACGCGAACCGACACAACGCCTCGAAGTGACGACACTTCGAGGCGTTCGTGTTTTGTGCGAACGACGTGCGATGGGCTCGTGCCGCCCCGCACTGGTGCATGCGAGCGGCGCGAGGCAGCCCAAGAAGAAGGGCGCCCGCGGGGCTTGCCACGCACCTCGCACTGCGTTCTAGCCGCCCGCGGGGCGTTCGCGCAGGGCGCCGTGTTCGGTGACGAAGACGGCCATTTGCGGGCGAATCCAGGCGAGAAGCAGGCTCGCGTGAGGTGCACCTGACGGGCGTGGGCGGCCGGGCTACGCTAATCGTCCGGCGAGAACCACGGAGGCGAAGCGATGCATCTCAAGTCTTTTGGAGCTCAGGCGAGCGGGCTACGGCTGGAGCGCATGAAGGCGTCGCCGCGCTTCGTGGACGGCACGTTCGTGAACACGACGCCCGTCGCTCAAGGGTTGAAGAAGGGCACGGCCGCGCCCACGATTTCGGAGTTCTTGTGCGGTGGGCAGCGGCGTACGCCGCGGGCGCCTTTGCCTTCGCAGAGCCCACTCGTGGGTTGGCAGCGCGCACCCGAGACGGGCTTGCGTGCGACCTGGCTCGGGCATTCGACGGTGCTGCTCGAGCTGGATGGAGCGCGGGTGCTGACCGATCCGGTTTGGGGCGAGCGGGCATCGCCCGTGAGTTTCGCGGGACCCAAGCGCTTTCAGCCGATCCCGGTGGCAATCGAGGGTTTGCCCGAGCTCGATGCCGTCATCGTGTCTCACGATCATTACGATCACTTGGACTATCCGACGATCCTCGAGCTCGCGAAGCGGAAGGTGCCATTTTTCACGTCGCTTGGCGTGGGCGCGCATCTTCAGGCTTGGGGCGTGCCCGCGGAGCGCATCACGGAGTTGGATTGGTGGGAGCAGGCCGATGTGCCGGGTACGGGGCTCACGATCACGGCCGCGCCGTCGCAACATTTTTCGGGACGTGGGCTCGGTGGGCGCAATGGCACGCTGTGGTCGTCTCTGGTGGTGCGCGGACCGAAGCACTGCGTGTTCTTCAGCGGCGATACCGGGCTCACGCCGGAGTACACCCAGATCGCGCGGCGTTTCGGCGCGTTCGACTTGGTGTTGCTCGAGGTGGGCGCGTATCACGAGTCGTGGGGCGACATCCATTTGGGCCCCGCGCACGCGCTCGATGCGCTCCAACTGCTCGGTGGCGGTAAGCTGTTGCCCGTGCACTGGGGCACGTTCAACCTCGCGATTCACGCCTGGGACGAGCCGGCCGAAACATTGCTTCGGCTCGCGCCCGAGCGCGGCGCGCGCTTGGTGATGCCCATGCTCGGGCAACCCGTGGAGCCCGCCCGCGTCGAACGCGTGGAACCTTGGTGGCGGTCCGTGACCGCGCTCGAGGATCCGAAAGCCGGCGCCCCCGCGGCCCCCGAAGAAATGCCTACTTTGCCGCCGCTGGCCGATGGCAGCGGCTCGCAATGGCCAATCGACTGATGCGCGCCTGACGGTTGCCCGTGCTGCTTTTTGCGCCACGATGCCAAGGCAGTGGCGGCTTTCGCCGAACGGTACGCGCTGGTACTGTCTCGATTCCCATTTCGGTGGGACCAACGCCCCATGACCGAGTCTGCCACCCGCTCCGGAGATAGCGATCCTCGCCTCCTGGCCCACGTGCGCGAAGGCGAGACGGTCGCGGGCAAGTATGTCGTGGGGCGCTTGCTCGGTTTGGGTGGGATGGGCGCGGTGTACGAGGCATTCGACACGGGCCTCGAGCGACGCGTGGCGCTCAAGGTGCTGCTCCCGCGCTTGGTCAGCTCGGCGACCGCCGCTCAGCGCTTCGTACGTGAAGCGCGCGCGGCGACGCGCATCACCAGCGAACACGTGGTCAAGCTGCTCGAGATCGAGACCTTGCCCGACGGCACACCGATCTTGGTCATGGAGTACCTAGAGGGCGTCGACCTGCGCGCGTTGCTGCGCGAGGCCGGTCCCCTCGAGCCTCGGCTGGCGGTGGACTATCTGCTGCAGGCGTTGCAAGCGGTGGCCGAGGGGCACATGCAAGCGATCGTGCATCGCGACTTGAAGCCGAGCAATTTGTTCCTGACCGAGCGTGCGGACGGCACGCACTTGATCAAGGTGCTCGATTTCGGAATCGCCAAGACGCTCGTGCCCGGAGGACCGGCAGATTTCACACTGACCAGCTCGGAAGACATGCAGCTCGGTTCGCCGACCTACATGCCACCCGAGCAGTTTCAGAATCCACGTGATGTCGATGCGCGAGCGGACATCTGGGCGCTGGGCGTCACTCTGTACGAGCTGATCAGCGGCCGAGTCCCGTTCCGCGGACAGACCTACGCCGAGCTCGTGTCGCAGGTATTGGGTGGTCCGCCGGACTCGTTGAAGACTTCCCTACCCGGTGTTTCGTTGCCCGCGGGGTTGGCGCAAATCGTGGGGAAGTGCCTGGAAAAGCAACGCGAACTTCGCTACCACAACGCGGTCGAGCTGGCCGTGGCGCTGGCGCCCTTCGGCAGTGAAGATGCGCAGCTTTCGCTGACACGCGTGTCCGGCTTGTCCCGGCCGCGCACGCCGAACCCCGTGGGCCCCGCGCGTGACGCGCAGGGCAGCTACGAGGCGACTCTGCCCGTGCCCGTCGACCATGTCGCAGAACGCATTCCGAGTGCGGGGGAGCGCACGCCGAGCCAATCCGTGAGCGGCGCGCGGCCCGTGCCGTCGGCCCCGGCCAACCCAAAGCGCAATTGGCTCGTGTTCGGCTCGCTCGCGTTGGCGGCGCTGATGAGCCTGCTGTTCTGGCAAGCCTGGCGAACGAGCGAGCTGCGCTCGACCACGGCAACGCCCCCCGCGCAACCGCTCGCGCCCAGCGTTTCGGCATTGCCGCCCACGCCCATGCATCCGCAAGGCGCGAATCCCCCAGGCGCGGCCGACGTGAGCCCCGTCGTGGTCGAACCGAGTCACGAGCTGCCATCGGCCCAGGCCAAACCGGCGGCGGCGAAAACAGGCGTGCGCGCGGGTGCGGTGACGAGCACGCCGAGCGCGTCGCCCACGCCGAACGAAGCAACTACGCAGCCGAAACCAGCCGAACCGGAGCCTGCGACGGACGCCGTAGGCACGTCACCGCTGATCGAACGTTTGATCAGACAGCGGCACTGAGCGCAGGCTAGAAGCTGCCGACCAGACTCACGCTCGGCGCACCCAGGGACAGATTGCCCTGCACGCGGGCGGCAGCCTTGGCTGGCGTGCGGCTCGCATTCGCGGTCAGGAACAGAGTGACGCTACAGGCGGCTAACGCGCCGCCCGCGACGAAGGACCACGTGGCGGCGCGAGCCGCGGAAAGCGCGCTATTGCGCAATTCGACGCCTTCGGGGCTGCAGCCAGTGCTGTCACACAGACCATTGGCGTTCGATTGATCGTTCTTCGAGCGGGCGGAGAGGGCGAAGCCGGTGCCCACCCCCAAACCCACGACGCTGGCGATGGCAAACCCGAGGCTCGCGCGTCGGAGTGTGACCTGCGAGCCTTGCTCGCTGTTTTCGGTCGGCAGCGGAGTCGGCGCGGGCAGGGCTTTTTTCTGCGGACCGACGGGGGGCTCGTTGCTCGGAACGGGACGCTCGAGATCGAGCACGGGTAGCACCAAGATTTTCTGATCACGCTCGGCGAGCAACGTCACCGTGCTCGTCCAAGGCACCCGACCGGGCGCGCTCGCGTGGAACATGTGCGGTCCGCCATCGGTCGGTAGCGCGAGGCCAAACGAGGCGCGTTCGATCTCGACGCCGTCACGCAGTAGACGGAAGCCCGCCAAATTGAGCAGCTCGGGCGGCACTTGCACGGTGAGCTTCGACACCCGAGCCCCCAGCACTTGCACCCGCTCGCTGGCCGCGCTCTGGCGATCCGTATGACCCTCGCGTTCGGCGAGTTGGGCTGCCGCCTGATAGCTTTCCCACGCGCTTGCGAAGAGGGCGGAGAGCTCTTGGCAGTACGCCAGAGCGAGTAGTGTGCCCGACGCCGGATCGAGCCGCTGGCTCTGCGCGAATTTGGCGCAGGCCTCCGCATAGCGCTTGTCTTTGAGCAGCGCGTGCCCCTCGTGAAAGCGTTGCTCGGCGCTCACACTCGCGTTGCTGGCTTCGGCCCCCCCAACGCCGCTTGCGTCATCGGCCCAGACGGCGCGCGGTGGCGCCAAACAGAGCACGACCAATGCCGTGGCCCACGTGATCGACCTAGCCATCGCTGTTCTCTGCTACTTCAAAAGCGCCGGCTGCGCGAGGCCCAAACGGCGCAGCCCCGGCGCACTAACGCCCAGCCTGCCCGGCAACCCGGGGGAAACTCAAGACGGTGTCGGGCGTGAGTGTCAGCGCGGGCTTGACGCCGCTGAACGCTTGCTCGTTGCCGAGCTTGCTCGTCGCCAGTAAGCACATCAGCTCGGCGCGGCCAGAAATACCGAGCCGGTGAAAGGCGGAGGCCAATTGATTGGCCACGGTGCGCTTCGACGTCTGACGCAGGCGGGCCAACTCCTCGTAGCTCTTGCCTTCAATCAGCAAGCGCGTGACGGCGTACTCGGCGGGTGAGAGCCACTTGCTGAGCTCGGTGTCGGGCCTTTTCACGCTGATGGTCTGGCGCAAGAACTGTTGGTTCTGAGCCAGCATCAGCTTGGCGCCGCGTTGCGCTTCTGGAGATTGTTTGGCGTGGGCCGCCATCACCAGGAGCAGCGGAATGCGCGACGGCCAGCACGACAGGCCCATGAACACGAAACAACGCCGCAAGATTTCTGCGATGCTCGACGGGCAAAGACCGAAGTCGACCGCGACCGATTTGCGCACGCCCTCGAGCAGCGCCCGTTCCAAGATTTCCGTGTCGCGGGCCGTGAGGCGGGCCGCGGCTCCGGACGCGCGATGCTCCCGAGTCACGACCACGGTGCACGTGTGCGGGGTGAACTCGGTGTGCTCGACCTTGCATAGGCCGTCGATCAGCTCCGTCCAGAGGGCCGACAGGGTCGCGGCCTCGTCTCCGGGCCGCCCGCCCGTCGCTGCAATCAGCCCTGGCCCTGCCACCGCGGGCATTGGCCGGCAGTCGTTCATGACATGATCCATCGCCAACTCCTTGGATGCTGCGTCCGGCGACCTCGCCTTCCGCACGTTTACCCAGGAATACCGGCGAAAGCCCGAGCCCGTCGATTGCAGTGGCTCGCAGTCGCTCGCGTCCTGTGCGATAATCAGGGCCGTTTCCATGGCGGAACTGCGTGCAGAAAGCGGCGAACGCTCCGTCATCCTGATGGCCGATCACCTGATAGGCCGGGGGCCCCAATGCGCGCTGCGCTTGACGCCGAAGTACGTGTCCACACAGCACGCCGTGATCCGCTGGTCGGGTAACGGCTGGGAGCTGATCGACCGTGCCAGCCGCAATGGCACGCGGCTGAACGGAGACCCAGTGGAGCCCGGGCGCGCCTACCGCATGCTCAAGGGCGCCGTGGTCAGCTTTGGGCACCCGGACGAGCGCTGGTCATTGGCCGACGCCAGTGAACCGCAAGCCATGGTGCTGGCGCTGGATTCGGGCAAGGTCCGCCAAGAGCACTTCGGCATGATCGGCATCCCTTCGACGGACAGTCCGGAGGTCACGCTGTTCAAGGACGCCGACGGCATCTGGCGCCTGGAAGATAGCGAAGGCTCGGTGCGCGGCCTGCGCAACGGTCAGACCTTCGAATTGGGCGGGCAGAGTTACGTGTTTTCTTGCCCGAGCACGAACGACCTGACCGCGAGCATCGGCACGGCGCTGCAGCGCGGCGCTCCCACGCTCAAGTTCGTCGTCTCCTCCGATGAAGATTTCGTCGAGTTGTCGGTGGAATACGAAAATCGCAGCGTTGCCCTGGGCTCGCGCGCGCACAACTACCTGCTGCTCACGTTGGCACGGCAAAAGCTCGCCGATTTGGCCGACCAGATCGCGCCCGCCTCGTGCGGCTGGATGGACAAAGACCAGCTCGCCTCGGGCTTACGCATGACACCGCAGCAAATCGACGGCGAGATCTTCCGCATCCGACGTCACTTTGCCAGCCACGGCGTGCCCGAGTCGTCGAGCGTGATCGAGCGCCGTGAACGCACGCGCCTGATCCGATTGGGCATGGATCAAGTTTCGGTCGAACGCAGCTGAGTTGGCGGCGGCCCGCGCTAGCGGGCGCTCTCGCTCAGCCCAAAAGACTCGGCGATCAAGCGATAGGAGCGGATGCGCGCCGCAGGATCATGCGCGTGGGTTGCGATCATCACTTCATCTGCTTGGGTGATTTCGGCCATGCGCTCGATGCCACGGCGCACCGCGTCCGGCGTGCCCGTGATCTGCAGCCGACGGAACTGCGCAATGCCCGCTTCTTCTTCGGGACTGAAGCGATGGGCGGCCGCTTCTTCCGGGCTCGGCATGCGCCCCGCGCGGCCGGCGCGCAGCTGGGCGAACGCGAGCAGCATGCTCGATGCCATGCGCGTGGCCGCGCCGGCCTCTTCCGCGCAAAACACGGACAATGCGAGCATGGCGTGGGGCTCGGCGAGTGCGCCGGGTTGGAAGCGCTCGCGATAAAGCCGCATGGGCCGCTCCGCGGGATCCGGGCTGAAATGGCCCGCAAACGCGAAGCCCAGGCCGAGCTCCGCCGCGACGTTCGCGCTATAGTCGCTCGAGCCCAGGAGCCAGATCGGCGGCAACGAGACGTCATCCGGCATGGCGCGTACTTTGGCGAAGGGGTGACCGGCGGGCAGCGTGTCGTCACCAAAGCCGCTCAGATCGGCGAGTTGGGTCAGGAAATCATCGGCAAGCGGTGCACTGCGCGAGCGCCGCAGCGCCACCGCGGTCAGTTGATCGGTCCCCGGTGCGCGGCCGATGCCCAGATCGATGCGGCCGGGATGGAGCGCCTCGAGCAGGCGATAAGATTCCGCCACCTTCAGCGCCGAATGATTGGGCAGCATCACTCCGCCCGCCCCCAGCCGAATGCGCTTCGTCACCTGCCCCACGTGCGCGATCATGATCTCCGGCGCGGTGGTGGCGATGCCGGGCATGTTGTGGTGCTCCGCATACCAGAGACGGTGAAAGCCGAGGCGCTCGACGGTCTGAGCGAGGTCGACCGCGCCCTTCAGGGCGGCGGCGCTGCTGCTGCCGCTGGACAGGGGGACGAGATCGAGGGCGGAAAGTTGCAGGGGCGTGGGCATGGGTTCGGTGCCGCTCGGGACGCGGCCAAGACCATGACATGTGGCTGGATCGAGTCCGGCGCCAGTGGGGGTCGTGATACTCTGGGCCCGTGGCGCCGCCGTTTTTGACCCCGGAATTGGTCGAATACATGGAAAGCGGCGTGTCGCTTTTGATTGGCACGCGGGATGCGGCGCTGCGGCCCGCCAGCGCGCGCGGCTTTGGCGTCGAGATCGACGCGGCCGGCGGCGCGGCGACCGTGTTCCTGCCCGCGCCCGGCTCCGCGGTCACCCTCGCCAACTTGCGCGACAATGGGCAAATCGCGCTCACCTTCTCGCGCGGGTTCGATCATCGCTCGGTGCAGGTCAAAGGCCAGCTGCTCTCGCTGAGCGCGACCGATGAACGGCAACGGCTCGTGCAGGATCGCTACTTTTCGTCCTTCTTGGAGAGCCTGATCTTCATCGGGCACCGCGAGCAGATGTTGCGCCGGGTCTTGTACTACCCGAGCCATGCGCTGCACTTTCGCATCGAGAGCATGTTCGACCAAACTCCGGGGCCGGGCGCGGGGCGAGCCGCGACGGTGGCCTCGTGACATCGCTCGCCGACCTGCAACGCTGCTTCGCCGGCGTGTTGCCTTCGATCATCACCACCTGTTCAGCGAGCGGCACGCCGAACGTCACCTACCTGAGCCAGATCTTCCGCGTCGACGAGCGACGGATCGCGCTCTCTTGCCAATTTTTCAACAAGACCCGGCAAAACATCGCAGAAAATCCGTTCGCGAGCGTCGAGGTGATCGACCCGATCACGCTGCAGGTGTACGACATCGACCTGCGCTTCGAGCACTCGCAGACGACGGGGCCGCTGTTCGAGACCATGGCGACGCGCATTCAAGCCATCGCCTCGCACACCGGGATGCTGGGCGTGTTCGAGTTGCTGTCGGCAGACGTGTACGAGGTGCTCGCGATCCGCGAGCTCGAAGAGCTGCTCGGCCCGCCCGCGCCCGAAGACGCGCCCGCCGAAGAAGAGTCGCCCATGTCGCTGCGCACGGAGCTGCGCGCGTTGAGCGTGGTCACCGAGCGTTTGCGCCGCGCGACCGATCTCGACGGC
>Ga0247757_10000133_pt1 | contig 60259 bp, 48 predicted proteins | sample UWRJL126311R4_FD_180929 | JGI IMG/M metagenome (GOLD analysis project Ga0247757, IMG submission 180929) | Plant litter microbial communities from Arlington Agricultural Research Station in Wisconsin, United States - UWRJ-L126-311R-4 | ecosystem: Environmental > Terrestrial > Plant litter >... | reverse complement strand
CACCACCAGGGCCGTTCACGCTGTAGCCGCGCGAGCGGAGGTGCGGCCGCCCACACCGTGGCGCCGACCAGTGCGCCGACGATCATCGCGAAACCGCCCCGTTGGCCCAATGTCGCGAGGTGCCGCCCTCCCCCCACCCCAAAACCCAGCACCGCGCCGGCTGCGAAACCGAACGCGCCGAGCAACGCGCGCACGGCTCGAATCTCGGATTGTTCGATGAACCACGCCAAGAGCGCGCCCAGCGCCGCGACCAGCGCGGACACCGTGAGCAGCGTGGGCAAGAGCCAAAGTACGCCGAATTGCACCTCCCAGATACTCGCCAGCTCGCGCCGGGCGAAGGTCAGCGCAACGGCTAACTCCAGGCCAACGACCGCCCAAACGGACCCGCAGGCGCGCGCGACTCGTGCGAGCGCCGAGCCGCCCGCGACCCTGAGCGAAACCGTCACCTCAGCGAAACTCGATACTGCCGATTTCGTAGCGGCGCGTTCCGCCGGGAAGATTCACGACCACTTCATCACCCGTGGATTTGCCGATCAGCGCGCGCGCCAAGGGCGCGGACACCGAGATCGTCCCGTTTTTCAGATCGGCTTCGTCGGCACCGACGATTTGGTAGGTGTTCTCTTCTTCCGTATCCAGATTGGTGAGCAGAACGACGGCCCCGAAACGCACGCGATCGCCGGAGAACTTCGACGGGTCGATCACTTCGGCTCGGGACAGCTTGTCCTCGATGTCTTTGATCCGCGCCTCGTTCAGGCCCTGCTGCTCTTTGGCCGCGTGATACTCGGCGTTCTCTTTCAAATCACCGTGATCGCGCGCCACGCCGATGGCACGGGAGATTTTCGGTCGCTCCTCTTTGAGGCGGACCAGTTCGTCGCGCAGCTTCTGCGCGCCGGCGGGGGTCATGGGGACGGGCTCGTTCATGTTGCCTCGGCGGGCATCTTTACTCGATGTACCGGGAGGCGCTAGTCTTGTGTTACCTCTCGGCGTCAGAACGGGGGCAAATCCGGGCCTGTCAACTTGCGCCCGAAACGGAACGCCGCTAGCAGAGGCCTCGAAGATGCGGACGAACAAGCCGAACACGCGCGGGTCGAAGGTTGCGGGCCAATGGCGCGGAACGCTCCGGGCAACGCCCTGGTTGGTGCTGGGCTTGGCCCTCGCGAGCCCTTGGCTCGGCGGTTGCGACAAAGACACGCACGCCAATACCCCGCTCGATTACTCCGAGAACGCCAAGCGTGACTACGACGCGGCGATGGCCGACTTCGACGACAAAAATTGGGAAGCCGCCCGTCAGAAGTTGAACGAAGTGAAGCGCAAGTACGGCTACAGCCGCTACGCGCGCCTGGCCGAGCTGCGCTTGGCCGATGCCGACTACGAGCAAGACAAGTTCGCCGAAGCGACCTCGGGTTACAAAGCGTTCGTCCACGACTACCCGAACGATCCCGAGATCCCCTACGCCCGCTACAAAGTGACGATGACCCAGTACGACGCGGTGAGTGCGTCGTTCTTGCTGCCGTCGCTAGAAGAACGCGATTTGGCGTACGTGAACGACGCGCACGCCTCCATCCGCGCGTTCCTGAACGACTACCCGAACAGCGAGCACGCGCCGCAACTGGCGTACATGCAGTCGGTGGTGACCGGCCTCTTGGCGCGGCACGAGCTGTACGTCGCGCGCTTCTACCTCGGTCGAGGCAAGTTCCCGGCCGCCGTCGCGCGCATTCAATACTCCCTGCGCAGCTACCCCAACTCCGGTTTGGAGCCGGAAGGCATGGTGCTCTTGGCCGAGGTGTACCTGAAGCAAAAGGAGCGCCAGAAGGCCAGAACCGTGCTCGAATCAGTGCTCACGCGCTACCCGACGAGCCCGTTCGTCGTGCCGGCCAAGCGCTTTTTGGATCGCCTGGCGATGCTCGAAAAGCAGGGCTGAGCGATGCCCGACCCGTCGCCGCTCAGCACCGTTCCGCCCACCGTGCTCGTCGTCGACGACGAGAAAAACATCCGCCGCACGTTGGAGATGGTGCTCAGCGGCGAGGGCTACCGAGTGCTGGAGGCCGAGTCGGGAGAAAAAGCGCTCGAGACGCTGAGCAATCCGCAAGAGCCGGTCGACGTCGCGATCTTCGATCTCAAACTGCCCGGGATGGGTGGCCTCGACGCCCTGCAACGCCTACGCGCGGACGACGCCACCCGCGATCTACCGGTGATCGTCATCAGCGGGCATGCCACGGTGCATGACGCCGTCGCGGCGATCAAACTCGGGGCCACCGATTTTTTCGAAAAGCCGTTGAACCGGGAGCGCGTGCTGGTCAGCGTGCGCAACTCGATCCGCACCGCGCGCTTGAACCGCACGGTCGAGCAAATGCGCAGCGAGCTCGAGGCTCGCTACGAGATGATCGGCACCAGCGCGCCGATCCAAAAGCTATTCCAAGACGTCGACAAAGTTGCGCCCACGAAAGCCAGCGTGCTCATCACGGGTGAGAGCGGCACGGGGAAAGAGCTGGTCAGTCGCGCCATCCACCGCTTGAGCCCTCGGCGCGACGCGCCGTTCGTGAAGGTGAACTGCGCGGCGATTCCGCGCGAATTGATCGAGAGCGAGCTGTTCGGCCACGAAAAAGGCTCGTTTACCGGCGCGCAGGCGCGTAAGCGCGGCTTCTTCGAGCAAGCCCACGGCGGCACGCTGTTCTTGGACGAGATCGGCGACATGGACCTGACCGCGCAGGCCAAGGTGCTGCGCGCGCTGCAAAACGGCGAGGTCGTGCGCGTCGGCTCCGAGCACGTGATCAATGTGGACGTGCGCGTGCTGGCCGCGACCAACAAAGACCTGGCCAAGGCCGTGCAGCTCGGCACCTTTCGCGAAGATCTGTTCTTCCGTTTGGATGTGTTTCCGATTCGGGTGCCGGCCTTGCGCGAGCGCAAGGTGGACATCGCAATCTTGGCCGAGGCGTTCGTCTTCGGCTTCTGCAAGGAAAACGGGCTGCGTTCCAAGAAGATCGATCCCAGCGTGTTCGACGCCCTTTCCCGCCGAAAATGGCCCGGGAACGTGCGTGAGCTGAAGAACGTGGTCGAACGCGCGGCGATCTTGTCGAGCGACGTGATCACGATTGCCGACTTGCCGGAAGATCCGCACGACAGCCCCTTCGACGACGAGGGCGAAGACGCGGGCGCGACGGGGCCGCACGACAGCGTGCCGGACGCGGAAAGCACGCCCCTGCCGCAAGCGTCCTCCGATCGCTTGACGTTGCGCGAGTACCGCGAAGCGACCGAGCGTTCCTACATCATCGACACGCTGAAAGCGCTCGATTGGAACATCTCCAAGGCCGCCATCGTGCTCGGCGTGGAACGCACGAACTTGCACAAGAAGGTGCGCGCCTACGGCATCAAGCGCGGCGAAGGATGATGCGGCGCCGTGGCACCGCCGCGAACGTCGACATCGGCGCGCTGAGCGCCCGCGCACCCGAGCCGATTCGCCTGGCGGGCCGCGCCCCCGGCGTTGTCGCCTTCCACGGCTTCGGTGGTACCACGCGCGAGATCGAGCTCGCGACCACGGTCGCCGGAGAGCTCGGGTTGTCCGCGCTGGCGCGAGCGCTGCCCGGTCACGGTAGCCACGCCCGCGATCTAGCCAAGACTCGCTTTCGCGATTGGGTCGCGGGTGGCGAGAGCGCGTACCAGGAGCTCGCGAGCGCGGGCCCGGTGATCGCGGTTGGCATCTCGATGGGCTCGCTGGTCGCGGCCCAGCTCGCGATCGAGCACCCCGAGCGCGTGCGTGGCTTGGTCATGCTCGCCAACGCGGCTTGGCTGCGCCCGCCGCTCGCGTTCGCGCTGCGCGCTGGCGGCTTACTGCGCTTGCCCGACTTCCTGATGAAAAAAGGCGGCTCCGATATCTCGGACGGCGAGGCGCGAGCGAGTCAGATCTCGTACACGGCCGATCCCGTGCACGCCGCGATCGATCTCGAACGCTCCGCGCGCGCCCTCCGCGAGCGTTTGGGGCAAGTGCGCTGCCCGACCTTGATCGTGCACGGCGCGCGCGATCGCGTGTGCCCCGTGGAAAATGCCTGGCGCGTGGCCAGCCTCTTGGGCACGACCGACGTGCGCGTGGTGATCTTGCCGCGCTCGCACCACATCATCACCCGCGACGTCGAACGCGCCGAAGTCGCTCGCGAATTGCGTGAGTTTTACACGCGTATCGCCGCTCAAACTCCGGTCGAACCGTAGCCGCCCGCGCCACGCGCGGTCTCGTCCAGCTCGCTCACGAGCTCGAGCTCCGCCTGCATCACCGGGCAGATCACCAGCTGCGCGATGCGCGACAGTGGCTCGACCAAGAACGGCTCCTGCCCCAGATTGATCAGCACCACCTTGACCATGCCGCGGTAGTCCGAGTCGATCGTGCCCGGCGTGTTGACGATGCTGATGCCGTGCTTGAGCGCCAGGCCCGAGCGCGGTCGCACCTGCCCCTCGTAACCGTCGGGGATCGCGAACGCGAGGCCCGTGGGCACGAGCACGCGCATTCCCGGCTCGATTCGCAACGACGTGGCAATCGCCGCGCTCAGATCCAAGCCCGCCGCACGCTCCGTCTGATAGGCCGGCAGCGGCACTTCGATGGGACCAACCTTTTGCACGCGGAGCGGGAGTCGAGGCGAGCTCATGTCAGCTCAGATCGCTCGATCCGCCGCGCGCGTCGAGCGCTATTTCATGATCTCGGCGACGGCGATGCTCACGTCGGGGAACGCCAGGAGTCGTATCGACTGGCCGTACTCGTAACTGTCCATGCGTGCGTAGCTTTGGCCGTCGGGCTCCCGGTACACCTCGACGCAGCGTTCGACCAGGTTCACGATCCAGTACTCCGGGATCTGGCAGCTCGCGTACAGCCGGCGCTTCCGGCCGCGATCTTTGCCTAGCGAAGATTCGGACACTTCGATGATCAAGTGTGCGTGGCTAGGGTGATCGTCGTCGTAGTCCCCCTTCGGAACCACCGCGAAATCCGGCTCGGGCTCCGAGATATCCGAAGCTGCAAACGAGCACTGGGGCCGCAACGAGGCTCGGCCATGCAGGGCGAGAACGAGCCGTTCATTCAACTGCTGCACGGCGTAGTTGTGCTTGCCGCCCATCGGGCTCATGGCGACCAGCTCCCCGTCCAGGAGCTCGATCTTTTCGTCCTCGAATGCGCCCAGGGCAATGAGCTGGCCGTACTCGACGCGACGCAAGGGGCGAATGACTTCAGCGCGGGTAGCCATGGGCGTTCCTCTTCGGTGAGTTTAGCACGCACCTCCCCCGCTCGGCACGAGGCGCCCGCGGGTTCCCTAAATCCTCACGCGACGCTCGCGCGCGAGCGGATGCGGTGGCGTTCGAAGATCACGTCCGCCATTTGGCTCAACTTCTGCGCTTCCCGCTGGATATCGGCGTTGTGCCGGTAGTGCAGCGACGAGAACACGTAGCTCGAGAACGCTTGATAGCTGCGTGCGACTTCCAGCTCATTGCCGATCTCTTTGCAGATCGCGATCGAGCGCATGAAGTAATCGACGGCTTTGACCTCGTGCCCCTCGCCCCACGCGCCCGCGCCGGTCACCTCACCCAGGGTGCGGAGCGCGACGGCGAGGTGCGGTTTGCTGCGCACTTGGCCGAACAGGTCGACTGCGCGTTTGATCAATTCGCGCGCCTTTTTCAGCTCGCGTTGCTCGAGGTAGGTCTTGGCCAGCGCGCGCTTGGCCTCGGCGAGGTGCAGCTTGTCACCGAGTTCGTCGCACAGTTCTTCGGCTTGGGTCAGGTACACGACGGCTTCGTCGCTGTGACCCATGCGCTGGTGCGTGACACCGATACTGGTCAGCACGCCTGCGATGCGATTGTGCTCGCCCACGTCTTTGGCGAGCGTGTGCGCCTCGGTGAACAAGCGCAGGGCCTTCTCGTGCTCGCCTTGGTCGAGCGCGAGTTGCCCGAGATCGTTCATGCTCTCCACGCTCCCGAGCGGATCGTCCAGCTCGCGCCGGATCTTGAGCGCCGCCTCCAGCGCTTCGCGCGCTTGCGCTTGTTGGCCATGGTCGCGCCAGACCAAGCCGATGTTGTTCAGGCTGAGCGCGATGGAGCGACCGTCACCGTGCTCCTTGCGCATATCCAAGGCTTTTTTGAGCTCTTCCAACGCGGCTTCGTACTCGCCGCGCATCCACAACAATTTGCCGATGTCGTCGTGGCTAGCCGCGACGCCGCGCGAGTCACTCACGTTTTCGAACAGCGCGAGCGCGGTCTCCAAGTGGTCGCGCGCGAGATCGAGCGAGCCCGTATCGCGATACACGCGACCAATGCGGTTGTGGGCCGCGCCGCCCTTGGCCCTCAAGCCGAGGCGGAAGGCGATCGCGTGCATCTCCCGAAAGGCGGCCAGGGCTTCGTCCGTCTTGCCCAACAAGAGCAGTACATCGCCGTGGTTGTGCAGGGCATCGATGCGTCGGCGCGCGTCGTCGTCACCCAGCAACTCGAGGCCTTTTTGGTAGTAATCGTGAGCTTTTTTGGCCGCGTACTGGTGACGCGCGATGTTGCCCGCGTCGAGATAGGTGAAGGCCGCGCGCGTCAACGAACCGCCGTGCTCCAAATGCCGCGCGAGCATCGCCACGTACTCTTCTTGGCTGCGCAGGGTCTCCTTTTGCGCAAGCCAATCGGCAATCGAGCGGTGGTAGCGGCGCAAGGTCGCGGGCGGCGTGAGCTGCGCAATTCGCTCGCGCTCCAAGTTGTGCTTGAAGATGTATTCTTTTTCCCCGCTGAAGGCCGAGTCCGGCACGTTCAGCACGTAGTCTCGCTGCACCAGATCGGAGAGCAGCTTCTCGACGTCCTGCACGTCACTGGCCGCGTTCGCTTCCCAGTACTCGGGGGCTTTCTGATCGAGCCGCCCCAGCGCGACCAGGCCGCCCAGCCAAAATACGCTGCCCATGGCCGCCGCTTGCTCCAAAAGCCGGCGATCGCGCGCGGATAGGGCCGCAATGCGGGCGGCCACTGCGTCGGCGACGGTCAGCGGTAATTTGGCGTTGGCCAAGCGATCCAAATCGACTTGCCATGCGCCGCCGTTCTCACGCAGCACGCCCGAGTCGAAAAAGATGCGCACCATGTGTTCGAGCAGGCCCGGCGTACCGCCCGCCATGCCCACGCCCGCGTCGACCAAGCGCGAGGCGTTGCCGCTCTGACATTTGCTCAGGAGCGCGCCCATGATCTCGCTCGATTCGTGGGCGGTGACCGCGCCGAGCTCCATCAGTTCGTGGCGCGAGCCGCCGATTTCTCGCCAGCCTTCATGGCGCGCCAGAAACTCGGGACGCGCCAAGCAGACGACCACGATCGGACCTTTCAGGTTCTCGATCAGGTAGCGTAAAAGTTCGATCGAATCTTCGTCTGCGGCGTGCAAATCTTCGCACACCAGGCAGATTGGCCCGCGTTCCGCGTCGCTCTCGACGAAGCTGCGCAAGATCGCGCGGCGCATCAGCCGCGCCTGCGACGGATCGTCGGCCACGGCGCGAGTCAGCGGGCTCTCGGCGAACGGCAGATTCATCAACTCGCCGAGGAAGTAACTGACGTCACCGACGCGTCGGTCTTCCAGCACGAGCGCGAGCTCGTCCTTGATCTTGGCGCTGGCCGCGTTGCGGTCCGCGCCGTCGGCGACGCGGAAGCGCGCGCGCAACAGGCGCTCGAACAAGCCGTACGCCAGTCGCTCGGACCGCGGGATGCCCCAGAACGCGCGCAGCGGCGGCTCACTGGGTGTACGATTGCGCAGGTATTCGTCCACCAGGCGCGTCTTGCCCATCCCGGCCGGCCCGACGAGCGTCACCGCGCGAGCCTCGCCGTCATTCAGCGCGCGCTCGAAAATGCTGTCCAAGCGGCGCAGGTCGACGTCTCGGCCGATCAGGGGGGATTTCAGGGCGAGGACGGCCGGGGCGGGCCCTTGAGTCATGGGACCGGGATTTCGCCCCATTTTCCCCGGGGTCTCAAGGGGTCAAGCGCAGGGCAGCCCCGTCGGGAGTCGAATCTGCGGCAATTGCGCCCGGCCCCCGTGAAAAAAGCGATACGACCGAGTTGCGCGCGGGCGCCGCTTGTTAGAGGCTCGGCGCCCATTCGTCTGCTAGGTTTCGAAATTACCGTGGCACTGCCCGAACGTACCCCCGCTCAGTCGACCAGCTCCGAGAAACGCTCGGTAGGTCAGGGACTCTTCCGTAAATGCACCGGCTGCGGTGTCGTGAACACCGTCGAGGACCTGTCCTCACGGTTTTACGTTTGCCCGTCGTGTGGTCATCACCACCCCATGAGCAGCCCCGACTGGCGTCGGTTGCTCTTGGACGATGCGCACCTGGACCGCTGGGATGAGCACATCCTACCGACGGATCCGCTCGAGTTCGAGGACGGCAAGCGCTACGTCGACCGCGTGAGCCGCGCCCAAGCCATCACCGGCGCGACCGAAGCGATCGAGATTGGCCGTGCCCGGTTGGCCGACATCCCGATCGCCTATGGCGCGTACAACTTTGCCTTCATGGGCGGTAGCATGGGTTCAGTGGTCGGCGAGCGCATCACGCGCTTGTTCGAACGCGCCACCTCCGAGCGGCTACCCGTCGTGCTGCTGCACTCCTCCGGCGGTGCGCGCATGCAAGAGGGCATTTTGAGCCTGATGCAAATGGCCAAGACGATGAGCGCGCTCGGGCGCTTCCGCAGCGTAAAAAAGCCATATATTAGCGTGCTCTTGCACCCGACGACGGGCGGCGTGGCCGCGAGCACCGCGTTCCTCGGCGACATCAACTTGGCCGAGCCCAACGCGACCATCGGTTTTGCCGGCGCACGCGTGATTGAGAGCACGATCAACGCCAAGCTGCCCCCCGGCTTCCAGCGTTCCGAGTTCCTGATCGACCACGGCATGGTGGACACCATTGCGCCGCGCGGCGAGATGAAAGAGCGCCTGCGATCCTTACTTTCGCATCTCGGCAGTGAGGCCAAGTGAAGGATCTGAAATCGACGCTCGAGCGCCTGTATCGCCTGGTCCCACTCGGCAAGAAGCTCGGGCTCGAGCGGATGCAGGCCGCGTGCGACGCTTTCGGTAATCCGGAGCGAGCGTTCGAGACGGTGCACGTCGCGGGTACCAACGGCAAAGGCACGGTCACGGCCTTCGTGGCGTCGATGGCCCGCGCCAATGGCTCGAACGTGGGCGTCTACACCTCGCCGCATTTGATGCGTTTTGCCGAGCGTATCAACATCGGTGGCCAACCGATCAGCGACGAATTGCTGGTCGATCTGCTGAACCGCGTGATGGACGCGGCGCCGGATCTGACCTTCTTCGAGGTCGCCACGCTGGCCGCCTTCTTGGCGTTCAAAGAGGCCAAGGTCGAGTTGGGCGTGATCGAGGTCGGGCTGGGTGGGCGCTTGGATGCGACCAACGTGCTGCCGCCGCCCCGCGCGGTCGCCATCACCCGCATCGCCTACGACCACATGTCCGATCTCGGCGATAGCCTGGGCCTGATCGCCGCGGAGAAGGCGGGCATCATCAAGGCCGGCTCCAAGGTAGTGCTAGGCAAGATCCACCCCGAGGCCCGTGCGGTGATCGAAGCCAAAGCCGCCGCGGTCGGCGCGCCGATCGTCGAGCTCGCGAGCCCAGAACCGATCGCGGGCGCGCCCCTCGCCTACCCGCGCGTGGCACTCGTCGGCTCGAATTTGGCGGTCGCGGTCACCGTAGCGCGCGAGCTCGGCATCGCACCGGAAGTGATGGCGCAGGGCATCGAACAGACGACCTGGCCGGGGCGGAACGAGCTCTTGCACCGCAGCGGTCAAGAGTTGACCTTGCTCGACTGTGCGCACAACCCCGACGGCGCGGTCGCGCTGTCTCACGCGCTCGACCCGAGCGTGCTGGGCGACATCGAATCGCGCAAAGAGATCGTGCTCGTGTTCGGCGCGATTCAGACCAAGAATTGGCGCGCGATGCTGCGCCGCTTGGAGACGGTGGCGGGGCACCGCGTGTACGTCGCGCCGCCCATCGCCAAGGGCGTCGATCCGAACGAGATTGCCGCATTCGTCCCGGGTGAAGTCGCCAACTCGGTGGCGGAAGCCTTGGCGCGCGCGCGCGCCCTGGTCGGACCGCGCGGGGTCGTGGTCGTCACCGGCTCGACGTTCTTGGTCGGTGCCGCGCGCGCGCTGCTCTTGAATTTGCCGACGGATCCGGCGGTCGCGCTTTAGTCGTAGTTCGTTGAAATATGAGTGAACGAAAGCTTTTCGGCACCGACGGCATTCGCGGTCGTGCCAACGCCGAACCGATGACGCCAGAGCTCGCGCTGCGGCTCGGCCGAGCGATCACGCTCGTGTCACGTCGCGGAAAGACGCGCGCGCCGCGTATCGTGATCGGCAAAGACACGCGCTTGAGCGGCTACATGCTCGAGACCGCGCTGGCAGCCGGGATTTGCGCGATGGGCGGGCGCGTGATGTTGTCCGGGCCGATCCCGACTCCGGCGATCGCCAACCTGACGCAAAGCATGCGCGCCGATGCCGGCGTGGTGATCAGCGCCAGCCACAACCCATTCGCCGACAATGGCATCAAGATCTTCGGCCCGGACGGCTTCAAGTTGCCGGACAAAGAGGAGCTGGCGATAGAGGCCCTACTCGCGCACAGCAAGCTCGACACGCAAGGCAAAACCGGGGCCGGCATCGGTCGCGCCGAGCGCTTCGATCACGCCATCGGCCGTTACATCGTGTACGCCAAGAGCACCTTCCCGAAGGAGCTCGCGCTCGACGGCTTGAAGATCGTGGTCGACGCGGCCCACGGCGCGGCCTACCGAGTCGCGCCCGCCGTGTTCGCCGAACTCGGCGCGGACGTGATTCAGCTCGGCTGCCGCCCGAACGGCGTCAATATCAACCGCAACTGCGGCGCCCTGCACCCCGAGCACGTCGCGCACGAGGTGAAGCGTCAAGGCGCCCATCTGGGGGTCGCCCTGGACGGCGACGCGGATCGCGTGATCTTCGTCGACGAAAGGGGCGAAATCGTCGACGGCGACGCGATCATGGCGCTGTGTGCCACGCGCATGATCAAGCACAAGCGGCTGCACAAGAAGACGCTCGTGACGACGATCATGAGCAACATGGGCCTCGACCGTGCACTCGAAGCCGCGGGCGGCAAGATCGCGCGCACCAACGTCGGCGACCGCTACGTGGTGGAGGAGATGCGCCGCGCCGGCTACAACTTCGGCGGCGAGCAGTCCGGCCATTTGATCTTCCTCGACCACGCCACGACCGGCGACGGTACCGTCGCCGCGCTGCAAGTGATCGCGATCATGCTGCAAGAGTCGCGACCGCTGAGCGAGCTCGCCCAGGTGATGAAGCGCGTCCCCCAGGTGCTCGAGAGCGTGAAGCTACCTGCGCGCCGCCCCCTTTCGGAGATGCCCGAGCTCGGCAAGCGCATCGTGCTGGCCGAGAAAAAACTAGGCAAAAATGGCCGCGTCGTCGTGCGTTGGAGCGGCACGGAAGCCAAGCTCCGGCTGATGGTCGAAGGCCCGGACCCCGCCGCGTTGAAGACGATGGTGGCCGAGATGACCGACGCCGCGAAGAAGGATCTGGCGAAGGTCGGCTGAGGCCGATGCGACGTTCGCGGCGCTCGGTGTGGTGGCGGCGCGCCCTGCTGGCCGCGATTGCCCTGTGCGCGTTGGGACATGCGCGTTGGTACGATTTCGTGTGCGACGATGCGTTCATCGCGCTGCGCTACGCGAAGCATCTCGTCGAGCATCACGAGCTCTCGTACAACTTGGGGCAACGCGTCGAAGGCTTCACGAGCCCGCTTTGGGTGCTGCTGATCGCGGCCGCGGGCTTCGCGCACGTGCCGATCTCGATCGCGACGCACCTGCTCGGTGGCGCGGCGGGGCTGGCGACGTTCTGGGCAATGACCGTGTTCTGGGACGAGCTCGAGCCCGAAGCGCCGTGGCTCGCGCTCGCGCCGGCCACGGCCCTCGCGCTGTCGGCGCCGTTCGCGGCGTGGATCTTCGGTGGCCTCGAGACGCCGTTGTTCGTTGCGAGCTACACCCTCGGGCTCGCCCTGCTTGCACGGGCTTGGCGGTTGGGTGACAGCCGGAGTTCGCTGCACGCCGGCATCACGGTCGCGCTCTGTACGTTGTGCCGCCCCGAAGGCGCCACGCTGATCGCGATTGGCAGCGTGCTGATCTGCGGACGTTCGAGCAGCGCGAGCAGCCCGCTGATTCGCCGATTTTTGGCTTGGGTTTGGCCAATCTCGTTGATCGTGGGTGGCTACGAGCTGTTTCGCTTGAGCTACTACGGCTACCCGTTGCCCAACACGTTCTACGTGAAAACGTCCGGGGACGGGCTGTGGCAGCGCGGCGTCGGCTACCTGGGGTTCGCGGCCAGCGAGTTCGGTTGGCCGCTCGTGGCCGGCAGTGCGCTCTCCCTCGCGCTGCTGGCGATCCCCAACCCGCTACTGCCCGCGGCTCGCCGTGCCGATTCCAGTCGCGCGCTGGTCGTCAGCGCGGGCGTGGCCGTGACCGTCCACTTGCTGTACGTAGCGCGTGTCGGCGGGGATTTTCTGGATCTGTATCGGTTCTTGGCGCCGCTCTTGCCGGCCGTGTTCTGCCTGTTGACGCACGCCGCTCAGCGCTCGTTCTTGGCCATCCACGGGCCTGCGCGCTTCGGCATCGTCGGAGTCGCCCTGGGCTTGCTCGCGGCCCATGCGCAGAGTCAACACGCCCTCGCCCGGCGCGCGGTGCAGGTGGCCGAGCCGTCGCGCGCGGCGCTCCGCTTGGAGCCGCTCGGCTGGACGCGCCTGTACGCCCAACGCTGGCAAGGGGTCGGCACCTGGCTCGCTCGCGCCAAGCAACCCGGGGACTCGACGGCGGTCGGCGCGGCCGGGGCGCTGCCGTTTTTCTCCGAGCTGCCGAATCTCGACCTTTTCGGGCTGAATGACGCCGAAATCGCGCGTCATGGCCGCGTGATCGGCAATCGCCCCGGTCACCAACGCTTCACATCGATGGACTATTTGTTCGCGCAGCGGCCGACCTTCGTGTTCATGAGTCCGGAAGCGACGCCGTTGCAACCGGGGCGGCTGCGCTACGATCGCTACTGGACGAGCCACGGCTACGTGCCGATCGAGATCCGCGTCGACCGGGAGCTGTGCGCCTGCGCAGAGCCGTTCTATCACCAGTTCTTCGTGCGCCGGGAGCGCGCAGAGTCACTGCGTGGGCGTGCGGACGCGGTCGTGGGCCGCCCGTAGTTCAACGCGTCGCTGCGTAAAAACAGAGCTCGAGCTCGCGGCTGTCGGCGCCCCAGATTTCGATGCGTACCTCTCGCGTCGTGCCACGATATTCCGCGGTCGACAGCTCGAAGGGTCGCCAGCCCGACTCGGGCCGGTGCGAGTGCTTGCCGAGCTCGACGCCATCGATCGCGAACGACAGCGACACCGGTGGCCAACCCGGATCGCGAAAACGAAAATGCGAAAACCCGACGTAGCCGTAAAGCCGTTCGCCGATGGGCACCTGCGCGAAGGTCAGCGTCAGTAGCCCACCCGCCGACGGATTGGCCCATAAGCAACGCCGGGCTCGGTCATCCTGATCGTCGATGATCGTGGTACCCACGAAATTGCCCTCGGCCGGTCCGCATGCGAAGCGCTGCCGGGGAAATGCCGGGCGAGCCAAGAGCCCACTCGCTGACGACGGAGGCCGAGTGCCGTAGCTACACGCCGTCGTCTGGCCGTCCGGGTGTCGCTCGCTGACCGACAGATCGGGCGGCGCGGCGTGGTCGTTCAGCACGTACAGCGGCGGCCGGAACGCGGGATTGCGCCGGGTGCGCAGCGTGAATTTGCCAACCCGCTTTTCCGTGGTGGCGGGCCAGGCGGCGATCAGTGGATTCTCGTGCGCCAACGCGGAAACCTCGATCGCACGGCGATAGCCGGATTCATCGGCCCGAGCGACGTCTGCGATCGGCATCAGTGAATCGCTCAGCGCGCTGCGCGCCAGCGGCTCCGCCCACTCGGGAGCAATCACGACCAGGTCGTGGTCCTGGCGGAGCGCGCCGACCTCGCCCTTCAACGCGCGCCACTCGTCGAACGTCGGGTAGCGCTTCGAGAAGTAACAATGCGCCAGCAGTTCCGCGAGCCCCAAGAGCGGAACGCCCAGCCACAGGTACTTCGCGTGCTTGGTCGTGATGCGAGTGCCCATCGGAGTCTCGCCGGGAACTTAGCGGACGGCGAGCCGCAATGCAGGCTCGCGATCGCCCCCCAAAATAGAAAAAGGCGGTCCCGCACCACTCGAGTGCGAAACCGCCCGTTCGACTCTGCTCGCGAGGAGCGGAGCTTGGCGAAACTCAGCCGGCCGTGGCCGAACCGCTCGCCGACGCGCTGGCTTTCACCGACACGTTGATCTGCACCGAGGCCTGCGCCTGCGCCTTGATCGAGGCCGCGAAGCACGCGCCGACCTTGAGCGCCGCGTCGGCGTCCGAGGTCACGACCGCTTGTGCGCCTTCGAGCGAGGCCTTCACGCTGGCCGTGATGCCTTCGAGCTTGCCCTTCATGCCGATCGTGACCTTGAGCAGGGCCGGCAGGTTCTTCTCGAGGGCGGCCTTGATTTTGGTGGCCGCGGCCGCGTCGACCGCGGTTTCGATCTTGGCGGTGACGACGGCGGGCTTGCACTCGACGTTCGCGTTCACTTCAGCATTGCAGTGAGCCTTGCATTCCGCGCTCATCTCCGGCGGCTTGACCTCACCGCTGCACTTCGGCTCCTTGAACTCGACGCTGCAACCGCCGGAGCAGGTGCCTTCGCACTTGCCGGTGGCCTTGACGGAGCAGGTGGCGTCGCAGGTGCCCTTGCACTCGGCCTTGCACACGGCGTCTGCTTTGCCTTTGCACGTGCCGTCGCAGGTGCCCGCGCACTTGCCCTTGGTGTTCTTGCCGTCGCACTTGCCTTCGCAGGTGCCGTCGCATTTACCCGAGATTTCCCCGGTGCATTCGCCCTTGCAGGAGCCGCCGCAGGTGCCTTCGCACTTGGCGCCGGCATCGAGTTCGCAGGTGCCTTCGCACTTAGCGTCGCACTTACCGCTCAGCTTGCCACCCTCACAGGTGATCTTGGCCGAACCCGGTTTGATCGTCGCGTCGCACTTGCCCGCGCAATCAGCCATGGCATCGACCGAGGCCTTGCAGACCGGCGGCTTGACGTCGACCTTGAACTTCACGCCGGCCTTGGCTCGGACCTCGCCCAAGATTTTCACCGCGGCGTTACAGGCGGCTTCAGCTGCCTTGCCGGGGCCTTCTTCTTTCGGCTTCAGATCGGCGTCACTGGCGCCCAGATCTTTGGCCAAGTTGCTGCACGCGGTGGTGACCTCGGCCTCCACGTCCGCGCCGATCTTTTGCAGATCCGCGCCGGCCGCGAGAGCACCCTTGGCTTTACCTTCGAGCTCGCCCTTGAGGCCGAAGTTTGCGTTCATGATGGCGCTGGCATCCGAGATGTTCGCCGGGCAACCGCCGGGAACGTCAGGCAGCTTCGGCGCGCCGGGCACGCCCTTCATGGCGCCACAGTCTACGATCATCGGAAAGGCCAAAATCAAGCCGGCTCCAAGCCAAGCTCTCGACGTCTTGCGAGCGAACATAGTTACTCTCCTCCTCGGGCACCTGAATTAAGGGCCGCGATATCGCGCTGGACGCTAGCCCGGGAGCCCACGCTTGAGAACCCACCTTCCCGAATTATGTGGCCCCACTGAAGGCGCTGGACGCGCGAATTGTTGCGAGAAGCCGTCAGCGGCGCGCGCGGGGAGCACGCGCGGCCGGTCGTTCGGGCGCTTGGCTCACTAGCGGTGAACCGGGCGGCGTATCGGAGTTGCTGCCTAGGAATGGCAACTCGATTTGCTCTGGATTCAAGGACTTTCGTGGCGCTTTTTGGCCGGCGCGCGCCAAGAACTCGTCTTCGCGAGCCATGTCGGCCGTGACGACTTCTTCATTGTCGAAGGCGAAGGCGAGTGCGTCGAACACCTTGGCCGGACCAAGCTGTGGGTAGCGCTTGAGGATGCGTTCGATGCTCGCCCCACTGCGATAAAACGCCCATAGTCGTCGCACCGGCACCCGCGAGCCCAAGACGTACGGGCTTCCGCCCAAGACGTTCGGGTCGGTTCGCACGTGGGGATGCGGCACTAAAACGATGGGTAGCGGCAGGACGGCCTCCTGACCTCGAGTGCTAGCCCTGGAGCGCCCGCGCGCAAAGCCTCAATGCGGAGATTCGAGCGCCTCGCGGTGTTCGGCGAAGGTACGGCTGAACGAGTGGCGCCCGGTCCCCTGGCCCTTGGCCACGAAATACAAAAAGTCGCTCTGCGCCGGCGCGAGCACGGCCGCGATCGACGCTTCCCCCGGGTTCGCGATCGGGCCGGGTGGCAGCCCCGCGTGGCGGTAGGTGTTGTACGGGTTCTGCGCGTCGCGCAGGAGCGCGGGAGTCACACTGCCATGAAAGCCGGCGCAGCTCGGGATGTCCGCACCCGCGATCAAGCAGCCGTAGCTCGCGGTCGGGTCCGATTGCAGCATGCGCGCGGGGCGAAAGTCCGCGTCGCGCAGGCGATTGAAGAACACGCTCGCGATCAGCGGCCGCTCGTCCGAAGCTTGCGCTTCTTTCTCGATCATCGAGGCCAAGGTGAGCACCTCGCGTTCACCAAAGCCGAACTCGCGGCTCAACTGTTCGAGCCGGCCGGGGTGCGCGGAAAGCAGTTTTTTGACGCGCTTTTTGGCTTCTGCCACCAGCAAGCGCACGACTTCGTGCGCGTCGCTGTCGACCAACAGCCCGTAGCTGGCGGGGAACAGATAACCCTCCGCGCTCGCACCTTCGATGCCAAGCTCGCTCAGCAAGGTCGGGTCGGTGACCGCGCGGCGAAACGCTTCGAGCGTGCACACCCCCGCGTGCTCCAAGCGTTGTCCGACTTGCAACGAGTGAAACCCTTCCGGAAAAGTGACGTGCTCGGCAGAGCGCCCGGAGCTGCGCGCCAAGCGTTGCGCGAGTTCGCGCGGCGACGCAGCGTCGTTCAGCAAATGTTCGCCCGCCGCGAGCTCGAAGCCGGGCTGCAGGATCGCGAGGTAGGCGCGAAACAAGCGCGGGCTGTGCAACGCGCCGCGCGCGGCGAGCAGTTCACTCAGGTCGGCGTCGGTCGCGTCCGCGCGAACCTGCGCTACGAACGAGTGGCCGGGGCCTGGACCCGACACGACCGACCAGATCCAGAGCGGGGACAAGCACAGCGCAATCAGCGCGACCAACACGCCGAGCACGCCGCCCAGCGCGCGGAGCGGCGCCACGCGCGGCGTGAACGGGTGCGTGGGTGTCATCAGCGGCGCGTTGGCCGCGCGGCGCCGCTTGCGCTTGCGCTTCGATGGTGAACTGCTCGGCGGAACACTGCTCCGGGTGGCCGGGCTGGGCGGAACAGGGCTCGGCGCGCTCGGGCGTTGCGATTTCCGGCGCCGAGGTTTGCTCACGAGTCGTCGTGCTCCTCGAGCTCGTCGAGCTCGCCGGCCGAGCCGTAGCGCTGGTCTCGTCCGACACTGCCGCGCTCGCGTTCGCCGGCGGGCGCCGAAAGCTCGTGCTCTTCGAGGTCGCGTGGGGCGCGCTGGCCGTCGAGCCAGCTCTGGAGCAACACGGCGGCCGCCGCACTATCGACGCGTTCACGGGCTTCACGGCTGTTCGTGCCCTGTTCGCGCAGCCGGGCGTGGGCCTCGACCGTCGACAACCATTCGTCCACGAGCTCGACCCGGGCCGGCGTCCGCTGCCCGAGCTGTTCGGCAAAACGCCGAACCTTGCCGGCCGCCAGGCCCTCCTTGCCATTCAATCGCCGCGGCAGGCCAATCACGAACACGGTGATGCCCTCGGCCTTCGCCAGGCGCGCCAGGTCGGCCACGACCCGACGCTGGTCGCGTCCATCCAGATATTGGCGTGGGTGGGCCATCAGGCCGAGCTCATCGGCGACGGCCAGCCCAACACGGACTTTTCCGAGGTCCACGGCTGCAGCCCGCATACCCGGCGTGTTTAGCATTGGAACCCGCCCCTCGGCGAAAAACGGTGCGCGAGCTTGACCCGACCCGCCCATCCGAGCATAAGCGCGGTCGGCCGCGGCGTGCCCTGCCCGGTCCTTCAGGATCTGAAAGTCATGCAATTTCGCGCCGTCAAGGGGACGAACGACATCCTCCCCGACGAGGTCAGACGCTGGCAGCGCGTCGAGCAAACTTTCCGTGCCACCATGGCTTTGGGCGGTTTCTCCGAGGTGCGAACGCCGATCCTCGAGCACAAGAATCTGTTCGTGCGCTCGACGGGCGAGACGTCGGAAATCGTCGAAAAGCAAATGTTCGAGCTGGAGCGCAGCGGCGACACGTACGTGCTGCGCCCCGAGGGCACCCCGGGTGCGGCGCGCGCGTATTTGACGAATAGCGTGCAGGCTCAAGAGCCGGTGTCGCGCTGGTACTACATCGGCGCCATGTTTCGCGCCGAGCAACCACAGCGCGGTCGCTACCGCCAATTTCATCAAGCGGGCTGCGAGCTGTACGGAGACGCGAGCCCCGCATGTGACGCGGAATTGCTCGACCTGTTGTACGGCTTCTTGAGCAAGCTCGGCATCACGGACATCACCGTGGCCGTCAATTCGATCGGCGGCTTGGAGAGCCGCGCCGCCTACCGAGCTGCGCTCAGTGCACACCTCCGCCCGCGCGTCGAATCGCTCAGCGATCACGCCAAGAAGCGCCTGGAAGACAATCCCCTGCGCATTTTGGACTCCAAAGACCCGCGGGACAAAGCCGCCGTGGCCGACGCGCCGTCGATCTTGGACTCGCTCACCGCCGAAGATCGCGAACACTGGCAAGCCGTGCTGCGCGGGCTCGACGCGCTGGGCACGCCGCACGTGGTGACGCCGGGTCTCGTGCGCGGGCTCGACTACTACACGCGCACGGTGTTCGAGATTCAATCCACCATGGGCAGCTTGGGCTCGCAAAACACGCTGATCGCCGGCGGGCGCTACGACAACATGTTGAAGAGCTTGGGCGGCCCGCAAATTCCGGCCATCGGCTGCGGCATGGGGCTCGAGCGCATTTTGCTCGCGCTCGGTGACGATCCGGTCGCCCGCCCCACTCCCTGCTTCGTCGCGCCCTTGGGCGAGAAGGCCACGCTGGTTGCGCTCCAACTCACGCGTGAACTGCGCGAAGCCGGTGTGGTCACCGTCCTCGACGGTCGCGGCAATTCCATGAAGAGCATGCTGCGCCGTGCAGATGGCTTGGGCGCGCGCGTGTGCGTCGTGATCGGTGACTCCGAGGTCGAACAAAATCAAGTGCAGATCAAAGATCTGGCCGCTCATACTCAAGAACAGGTGCCGCGCGCCGAGGCCGTCGCGCGCATCGCTTCGACCTTTGCTGCCACGCCGATTGCTGGGAGCAACCATTGAGGGTCAGCCGGCTCGTCGCGCGGCTGCTCGCGCCTGCTCTGTTCGTGTGCTCACTCGGCCTGGCTCGATCGGCTTCGGCGCAAATGGGCGGTATGGGCATGCCCGGCGGCGGCGGCATGGGTATGCCCGGCAGCAACATGGGCGGCATGCCGCGCCAGCCCCAAAAGAAGAAGAAAGACGCGCCGCCGCCCGGCACGCCCGAAATGCACGCCGCCTCCGGCGCGGACGACTCGCTGAACCCGCCCGGCAGTGAACCCGCGCTGCCCGAAGAGCCGCTGCAGCTCACCCAGCCCACCTTCGACGCGATCGGCTCCGACGCGCAACCGGACAGCACCGAACTCGGCCGCGGCCACAGCACGACGTACCGCTTTTACGGGCCGTACTTTCAAGAGAATAGCGACAAATACCAGTTCCGCCTGGCCTTTCCGGTCTGGGCCGAGCGCCAAATGCCGTCGCGCACCAAACCGAACGAGACCGACCGCGCGTCGCTCTTCGGCGGCGTGTATTACAACCGTCGCAGCGCCGAACGCGCGGACGACGTTCTATTTCCGCTGGTTTGGAACTTGCGTGACAAGCTCACGCAAACGCGCACGACCCTGATTGGTCCGTTCCTGAACCGCACCGCGCCCGGCGAGCACGACAATTGGCTCGCTCCGCTGTACTTCACCGGCAAGCGTAAGACCGGCGGCTACGCGCTGATCCCGCCGCTGCTGACGTACACGAAGCACGACGACCAAGGCGGCTTCAGCATGGTCGGGCCGCTGTTCTGTTCGTGGAAGGGCGGCTCCAACTGCGACGCGCGCACCGCGCAGGACATCGATTTCGGCGTCGCGCCGCTGTACTTCTTCGGGCAAAACCTCAAAACCAAGTACGAGCTGATCCCGCCGCTCCTCCACTACTACCGGTACAACGACCGGGATCTGTCGTGGACCAACATGTGGGGGCCGTACTTCCGCCGCCACACGCAGAAGCGGGACATGTTCCACGTGTTCCCCTTCTATTACAGCCTGTGGGGCAAGGGCGAACGGCACACCACGGTGTTGCCGCTCTTCCACTACGGGTACAAGAACGACTCGTGGTTGTTCGCCAGCCCGCTGTTCGTCGCCGCGCGCGGCGAGAAGGGCGAGAGCACCTTCGCCACCTGGTTGTATGCGCGCCATCGAGGCCGCACCGAGCTCGACATGATCACGCCCCTGTACTGGGCGTATCGTGACCCGGACATCGGCCTGAACCGAAAGATCCTGTTCCCGTTCTTGTATTCGAGCGTCAGCCCGCGCGAGTCGAACCAGGCGTTCTTCCCATTCTGGGGGCACTTCGAGCGCTACGGCGTCAGTGAGAGCACCTGGATCACGCCCTTCTTCAATCATCAGCACGATCTGCGCGGCTGGTCGACCAGCCTTTACCCGTTCATTCACGTGGGCCGGAAAGCACTCGACACGCACTTCGTCGTGGCGCCGATCTTCTGGGATTTCGCGACGCCGAAATCGCGCTCCACCGTGGCCTTCCCCGTGTTCTGGCGCTTCAGCGACGAGAAGGAAGTCACCCAACTCGTCGGCAACGTCTACTATCACGAGAAGAAACTCCGCTCGGGCCTGGATTGGGAAGTGCACATCTTCCCCGCGTTCTCGTACGGCGAGACGCCCAATGGTCACTGGTGGAACGTGCTCTACGGCCTCGCGGGTTACACGCGCCAAGGCACCGCGACCACCGTGCGCACCCTCTGGATCCCCACGAAACTGAGCGATTAGCTCGCGGCTTCGCCGTTCGGCCAGGGTTTAGCGCAGCGCTCGCGCCGGGTGCTACGATTTGCGGCATGAAAGCCAAAGTTGCGGTGCTCGGCGCCTCGGGGTTCGCGGGCGCGGAACTGCTGCGGCGCTTGCTCGACCACCCCGCGTTGGAAGTGGTTCGCGTGTGCGCCAACGATCACATCGGTGAGCTCGTCTCCCGCGCGCACCCGCACTTGGAGGGCCTCACCGATCTGCGCTTCGAAAATCCGCCCCACGCCGAAGCCGCGCGTGGGGTCGACGCGGTGATCATGGGCCTGCCGCACGGCGCGAGCTGCGAGGTGGTCGACGCAGTGGCTGGCTCGGACACGCGCCTGGTCGACATGTCGGGCGCGTTTCGCGTACAGAATCCCGCGAGCTACGCGCAGTACTATGGGAGCCCACACCCGCGGCCGGAGCTGCTCGAGGAGTTCGTGTACGGGTTGCCCGAATTGAATCGCGAGCGTATCCGCGGCGCCAAGTACGTCGCTAGCGCGGGCTGCTTTGCTACCACGATCGAGCTGATGCTGCTGCCCTTTGCCAAAGCCGGGCTGCTGCGCGGCTCGGTGGAGGTCGTGGGCATCACCGGCTCGAGCGGCGCGGGCGCGACGCCCACCGCGACCACGCATCACCCCGTGCGCGCTCACAATCTGCGCACCTACAAACCGCTGGAACACGCGCACACGCCCGAAATCGTCGAGACGCTCACGGCGGGCGGCGCGCGCGAGCTCAGCCTGCGCTTCGTCCCCGTGTCCGCACCGCTCACGCGCGGCATCTTCGCGACCGCGTTCTTCCGCGTCCCGGCCAGCACCAGTGAAGACGAACTGCGCGCGCTCCCGAGCCGCACTTATCGAAACGAGCGCTGCGTGATCGTGCCCGAAGCGCGCCTGCCCGAAGTGGTGGCGGTGCTCGGCTCCAACCGCGCCGAAGTCGGCCTGGTCCTCGGCCCGCTCGAAGGCGACACGCGCGGGGTCACCGTGTTCGGCGCGCTCGACAACTTGGTCAAGGGCGGCGCGGGCCAAGCCCTCCAGAACCTGAACCTAATGCTCGGCCTCGACGAACTCAGTGGGCTCTCGCCAGCCGGCCTGTATCCCTGAACTCGCGCCAAAGCGCGCAGATAATTTGGCCGGCTCTGCTTGATCATGCCAATCAGAGCTCAGGGCTCGTTGCGCGAGCCCTGAGCTCTGATTGGCATGGCGATCTACTCGCGGCGCTCTTCGTGCGGGACCCCATCGGCGCTCGAGCCCTCCGCGCCGCCCGCAGCCGCCTCACGGGCGAGCAAGCCTTCTGCGTTGGGAAATGATGCTTCGCGCACGAAGTAGAATTTTCGCGCGGAGAACCATGGCGAAGCGCGCACGTCGGGTGCAGAGATAGCCCACCAAGGCGAGCCGCACACCGCGCTTAGGGATTGCCGGTTTTCTGGGTCGCCTCGCGCGGCCACACTTGCGCAAGTGCGGCCCGCGTGGCCGCTCGCGTGGCCGAGTGACGCGCAGCACCCTTGCGCACGCGCGCTGCTGCAAGGCGACCCCCAACCCCACCGTCGTCTAGCGCCGAGGTGCTATCGGTGGAGCTGCCCGACTCAGTGAACTTGCGGTGGGCCGGGCCAAGGCGCGGTGTGGCGAGCTACGGAGTGTCGCTGCAGCAACGGAAACCGGTTTCGGTGCCGTTGTAATACATGTCGTGGGCGGTCTGGGCGGCACGGCAGAAGTTGCGGCCCGGTTGCCAGTAGGAGCCCTTCATCGCCGGGCGCGCGGGCGTGGTGCGGTCGATCGTCACGAACTCTTCCAGATTTCCGGCAAGATCCGAGACCCCGAACGGGCTGTCGCAGCGTTCATACGATCCGCTCGGGGCGCGTAGATCGCGCAGCACGCCCGCGGGGCTCACGACGTCGTCGCGATCGGCGTTGCAGGCGGTGGCGTCGCGAGTGAAGCCGTACGGATAGGGCTGCATGTTTTCGCCCTCGCACGCGAAGTTGTATTCGCTCTCCATGCACATGCGCTTGCCGAGTTTGCGGCAGGTGCGGTCACCGTCACGCCAGCTGCGGTGGTTGGCGGGCAGGGTTTCACCCTTCTCCGTGAACTCGTGCTTGTCGATGCAGAAGCGCAGGGTTTTGCGTTCTTTCGACAGGCAGGTGGAGGGGCCGTATTCGGCGCAGCGGAAGTATTCGTAGGGGCCCTTGGGGTCGAGGTACTTCTTGCAGTTGAGCCGGACGTTCGGGCAGTACTTGCCTTCGACCAGCACCATGCCCTCGCCGCAGACCGCGGGCTCCTCTTTGGGCGCGGGCAGCGGCGCTCGGCTCAAGGCGACCATGGCTTCGGTCGCGGCGGGCGATGCCGCGGGCGCTTGCTCTTCGATCACGACGCGCGCGGGCGTTGGTTCGGCGTTGCGGCAGCCGTTCGCGGCACAGGCCAGGAGCCCGAGCGCCGTTCCGATGATCCCGAGGCATCGCATGAGGGGACACCGACTTTTCGGTGCCTCGGGGTTGCGGTCAAGCGCTATCGGCAGGCCGGACGGTTGAGGGCCGCGGCGACATTCGACATCTACTCGAATTTAGCTGTGATTTTATGAGATTACAGCCAACTTTAAAGGTTATTTCTAACCTGCCGCCGCGACCGCGCAGCAGCGCGTGCCGACCTGAATGTCCTTGTAATAGTCGTCGTGCGCGGTCGTCGCGGGGCGACAGCGGTTGCGCGCGGCCATCCACCAGCCGCCCTTGAGCGCGTTGCGGAACGGGTCGACGTGGGCTTTGCCTTCGCGCAGTACCGACTCGTCCATGTTGCCGGCCAAGTTGTACACGCCGAATGGGCTCACGCACTCCGGGCGAGCGTCCGCGCGTTCGCGGCGGTCGGCCAAGATCTGTCGGTGCGGGTTGACCTCGTACAGGTCATCGCGGTCCTGATTGCACTTGGGCTGACGGGTGAAGCCGTATGGGTACGGGCGCATCTCCTCACCCTCGCAAGCGAAGGTCCACTCTGTTTCGGTGCACAGCCGCTTGCCCAAGCTCGTGCACAAGGCGTTCGACTTCTGGAAGCTCTGGTAGTTGATGGGCAGATCTTGGCCCGGCTCGGTGTACTCGTAGCGGTCGATACAGAAGCGCTGTTTGACCCGCGTTCCAATGCAGCGAGAAGGCTGGTGGTACTCGCTGCAGCGCGCGAAGGGCAGCTTCTCGTCGTCGAGCCAGCGCGCGCACGACTGCAAGACGTCAGTGCAGTACTCGCCTTCGACCAGCACCATGTCGCGCGGGCAGGCCGTGCTCACTTCTGCCTCGGCTGGAATGGGCAAGGGCGTCCCGGGCGGCGCTTGGTCGGTGATCGCGGTGGTGCTCGGGTCGGGTGCCTTGGTCACCGGAGCCACGCGCTGCATGGCCTCTGCCGAAGCCGTGGTCGGAGTGACGCCGTCCGCCTCCAAGCCCGAGTTCCGGTGCAGGCGCCGTGAGCGCTCGGCCGAGAGCTGAGCCACGGCTTCACCGAACGTGACCTGCGCCAGCAGAGCACCGAGGATTGCCGCCAACGCCTTGCGCATCATCGCTTCGAACCCACGCCGATGGTCGCGCTCGGCTCACGAAAACCGCAAGTTTTCAGCTCGTTCTCGAACACGCGGGGCGCCGATGTCTCGGCCATAAGGATGCGCTTAGTGAAGCACGGAATTCACGAGTCGTCCGCTCACTCTCGCCACTCTCGCCACTCGCGCGCGACCCGCGTCAGTCGCGGGCCGAGCGTCACTCGCGTACGACCACACCGGTCCCCTCGCCCATGTCCGAACCTACATTGATGCCGTGCCAGCCCTTGGGCACCGGCGGATCGGTCCACTGAAACACGTAGCGCGCGTCGATCGGCGCAAGGTTGATGCAGCCATGGCTGCGCGCAATGCCAAACACGTCGTGCCAGTACGCGCCGTGCAGGGCGAAACCAGCCGCGAAATATTGAATCCAAGGTACGTCGCGCAGTTCGAAGTCGGATGAGCCGCGGCGCATGGTGATGCCGTACTCCGGGTCGCGGCCTTTGTTGATGTTGGCTAGCCGCCGCTTGTCGTCGTCGTTGAGAGCCTTGCCGCCAGCCTCGGCCTTTTTCAGGCGCTCCGTGGTCTCGGCCGCGCTGGCGCTCATTTTGGCGCCGTGCCCGCGCGAGCCACCGGAGACGCTCGAGTTCTCTTCCGAGTCCATCGCGGCCGCGATGTGCTTGCTCTGCAGCCGAAACGAGCCGCGGATCGTCGACAGCGTCTGCTTCGGGTCGCCCAGCTTATCGCGCCCCGTCGAAACCAAGGTCGCATACACGGGCTTTTTGCCCTCGTACAGCACGAGCACCTGGGCCGTGATCGCGACGTCGATCCATTTTTCGCCCTTCTCCGCGAAGTCGGGCCAGGTCGGCGGTTTTTCGACCACGCCGATGTCTTCCGCGCGTAGCCACACCGTCTTGTCGCGTGCGGTTTGATAGAAGCGCGCGCCGGCCTTCATGCGCACGTTGCCACTGAGCGGCACCACGGCGCGCCGCGGGATAGCGTCGGCCGCGCGCACTTCGTCTTTGCCCTTGATCAGCTTGTACGTCTTCACCTCGGTTTTGTTCACCCAGGCAAACGGCAGCGGCATTTTTTCGCCGATCTCGATGCCATGAAACGGCGACGCCGAATCTGGCTTGAGCTTGCTGATCGGCAGCAAGCGCATGTCCACACTGACCGCGAAGTGCCGATGCACGCCCTCGTCTACCGTGTCGAACGCATCAATGAACGAGAGCCCCGTCTTACGCCGGACGCGATCGGCAAAATACGCATATTCGGGCACCGAATAGCCCGAAACATTCGGGATCTTACGCCCGCCATCCAGCCAGAACGGCACGGGCTCATTCGGCCCCTTGCCCCCGAATAGCTCATTTTCACTGAGTTCGGTCGACGGCTTGAAACCGGGCTTGGGCGCGAGCCCGGGCACCGCGACGCCGCGCGCATCGAGCGGCACATCATTGGCGCCGAATAGGACTTGCTGCACCTCTTTGCGGTTCTGCTCGAACCAGCTCAGGTGCTCGTCCAGCTTGAACTCGCTCTTCAGTTGCTCTTGGTGCGAGGGCACACGCAAGTACTGCGGCGCGGTCGCGCGCACGAAGCCATAGCGGTACGGCATCGGCTTATCGAGCTCCGGCCGGCGGCTCGCCGCGCGCACGAGCGGCGTCTCCAGGTCGATCGTGGCGTCGTCCGTACACACGTAGCCCATCGGGAACACGCGGTACCACTGCCCTTTGCAACCCTTGCCGCGAGTCGGCTCCGGCTCGCGATCGACGATGCCGCCCAGCCGGATGTAACCAAGCCGGCGCGAGCCGACGTCAGCCAGCTTGTACACCGTGGTCGCGATCGTGGTCGCCGCGAGCTTCGGGGAATCGCTCGGGGCCTGCGTGTCGAGCTCGCCGTGATCGACCGTCGACACGGGCGCCGCGGCGAACGCGATCCCCGCGCTGGCCGAAGCCGAGGGCGCTGCCGATGTTACCGCTCCGTTCGGCTTCCCTTTGCAGCCGCTCGTGACCACGCACAGTGCCGCAACCAAGGCGATCCGATGAGCAGCCAGTAACCGTGCGTTCACGGCGGGGTTTTAGGGCAAAAGGCCACGGCGCGCAAAGGTGCATTTATCGGCGAAAAACCTCGAAAACTGACTACAAATATGCGCGCGAGGCGGCGCCGGTGCACCCCCACCCGCTCAAACGGAGGCGATCTTCAGCGCCCGCGTCGTCAATTTCGCGTTCGCCCCAGGCGCGCCGTTTTGTCGACCCAGAAACAAGCTCGAACCGAAGGAGAGTCATACGCGTGTGCTGCGGCACAGCGACTCATGATCACGAGTGACGAATACCGACACTCACACACCAACAAGTAACAGGACAAATCGCATAGAATCACCCTTGCGGTTTACATATTACTCATTGACGAAAGTCATCCACTTCATCATTCTCTCCGTCGCGAGCGTCAGCGAGATGCGCGACAGCAAGGGGAGCACACGGGTGAGGGCGTTTACGAACGGCGGCTTGGTTTCCGCAAGTTTACGACCACCTCCGCCGCAGGCCGAATTTCCACGCGGGTCATCGATACCGCGGGTCGGAGACCACGCTCCCGCAACCCGCCCCCACGCTGTACTCAACGGACGCGTTCGGCAGGATCAAGTTAAACACAACCGGCACTGACATCACGAGCTTCGATTGGGACGGCAACGGGAACCTGATCTCCGTGGTACCCCCCGGCGCCCAGAACACACTCAGTCGTTCTCGGATTTGAACCAATTCAGTGAGTACAGTCCGCCCGCCCTACTCCCGCTCACGCCGCCAATCCCAGTGAAGACAACTTTTACCTACACGGCGTACCGCAAGCTCGAAACGCTCATCACTCCAGACACGCTAACAACGCACTCCTACGATCCCACCAAGGGCCGGCGCACAGACATCACGTTACCCACCGGCGTTGCACACTTCGACTACTTTGGCGCCAGCGAAACCGCAACCGGCCAAGCCCCAGGGAAATTAAAAGCAATCACAGGACCATACGGCACAAATCTCGCGTTCAGGTACCTGGGACACCTCCCCACGGCGACGATCTGGACGGGTGACGTCGCCGGTAAAGTAGCATGGGGTTACAACAACGACTTTCAGCCGATCAGTGAGACGATCACCGATGCATTTGGAACGAGTGCAGCAATTAAGTCGGTTACGGCGACCTCGATCAATTTCTCACGTGCGCGTCACTCAACACTTGTTCGCCGCCGAGCGCCGATGCACTGGCGGTATCCCACAACAGCAACGGCCTTCTGAGCCAGGTCGACTACGGGTCCCTGACGGAGGCGTACACGTACGATAACTTCGGACAACTCGCTAGCAAGACTGCCAAACACGGCACGACACCGCTCCTGCTTTCAGTATATGTGAAGCCACCTCAACCGTTGCTACTCGTCGCGATGCCCTCGGGCGAATTACGCATCGCGAGGAAAAGATCGAAGGCGCCCTTTCGTTTACGACATACGACTACACTTACAGCCCTGAAGGCCGACTGACGGACGTGTTGATCAACGGCAATCCCTCAGAGCACTACGTCTACGGCAGTCAAAATGGCAACCGCATCGCGGCCAACGGCGTGGCAAGCGCCCAGATCGCCTACGATTCTCAAGATCGCTTGCGACAGTACGGCGACTACACATACACTTACACCAACAACGGCGAACTGAGAACCAAGACCCACACCCCGACCTCGCAGGTCAAGACCTACACCTACGACGCGCGGGGCAACTTGCTCTCAGTCGCCACCACGGGCGGAACGACGATCAGCTACGTGATCGACGGCATGAACCGCCGCGTTGCCAAGAAGAGGAACGACGGAACTTCCACCACCGTGGTCGCGCAATGGCTTTATCGCGACGGACTGAAGCCTGTTGCCGAACTGGATGGATCGGGTAATCTCGTTTCTACCTTCGTGTATGCATCGAATCAAAACACGCCCGACTTGATGGTGCGCGGCGGAAAGACCTATCGTATTCTTACAGACCACGTTGGCAGCCCGCTTCTCGTCGTGAATGTTGCAAACGCGAGCGACGTGCCGTTTCGGGCGACATATACCGCGTTCGGAGAGGCAACGATAACCGGCACGGCGGACTTCTTACCATTCGGGTTTGCAGGAGGTTTGTTCGACATCGAGACAGGCTTGGTGCGATTTGGCGCAAGGGATTATGATCCGGTTGTAGGAAGGTGGACCGCGAAGGATCCGATTCGATTTGATGGCGGGCAGGCGAACCTTTATGTGTACGTCGGCGACGATCCAGTCAACAAGGTCGACATTTTCGGCCGTTCATCTCTAGGCTCCTGTCTGTTTGATCAGGCAGCGGCGGCGTACGAGTGTGCCCTTTGTGCGATAGAGCGCGACGGTTCGAGCTGCTTCTTCTGCACGTATTTCGTGCACGCTTCGAACGAGAATTGCCCTCCGCTGCCTCCGCGGCCACCGGCCCCAACGGCGTGCGGTGCTGAGGGCGCAGGCCCAACGGGCGCAGATGACGGCGCAGGGGCGACCGGTGGCTACTAAACGAGGCAAAGTCGGCGTCCTGCCAGTTGTCGGCGGCTTCGTATCCGTCCTGCTCGTGTTGATCTATGTCCTTCAGAGAGTCTATTGGATGGATGTTCTGGCCGTTTTTCTCGCCGGGACCGTAGCCCGCGATGCGGTAGGCCGGCTTCGACGTGTCGCGCGATCCCAGGTGGACGCCACATCGGAAGGTGGCTCTGTCGCATCCAACCCGACCAAGAACCAGTGAGTAGAACAAACTTGCCGCTGGCGCCCGCGACACCGGGGTTGGTGCGATTTGGCGCGAGGGATTATGATCCAATAGTGGGCAGACGGACCAGCAAAGACCGAATCGTATTTGGTGGCATGGAGACCAATCTCTACTCATACGTTCTGGACGATCCCATCAACCGCAGGGACACTCAAGGTCTGGCGTCGTGTGTCATTCAAGCACTCGGGGCTGCGGGCGCTGCTGCCGTAACGGCGTTGGCCTGCGTCACCGCTGAAACGGGAGTGGGGCTCGTGATATGCCTAAGCTCCATAGCGGGAACAGCGGCGGCAGCAGACGCTGCGATCGACGCATGTTACCCACCCGATCCAACCCCCGCTCATCCTCCCGGTTCCCCGCCGTCGTGCCCATGGTGAAGTTAATTGCTCCCATACGCGTATCCGCAATCCGTTCGTAATCGGGCTTCTCTACGGCATTGGCATTTCCGGGCCACCGTTAGTTCGATTGCTGCATTCTGTAACATTGCGCCTGGTTGGAGCGGAAGAGAGGTCGTTCGATTGGCGCTGGCGCTAGTCATTCTGGCTGCACTCGTTCTGCGGATCCCGCGCCTAGCAGCGGAGTGGTTCAGCTAAACCCATTACGAAAGGGCCGGATAGTCACAAGAAGCCAATGTAGCGTCGGCGTACGTAAAGAACGAACTTCTCAAGCCTTAATGCCCCACTTTCACGGCTATTTGCGACTCTCAACCACAACGTATCCCTGACGCGAGCATCGTAGAGATCTGCAGAATGGACCGCGGCGTGGTCGCCGTATGAACATGCGCAAGATCTGCTGAAAATCGACTCCTACAGCTGATAACTGAGCGCTCTTCATGGTAAGCATTCGAACGTTTATTGAAACGACTATACTCAACTTCTTATTGCTCACTGCATGCGGCAAGACATCGTTAGAACACAAGGTCAACGCGGACGCCTGCGACTGCAGCCACGACATTTGCCGTGATGGGTCATGCGTCTTACCTTGTGCACGTACAGAGAGCGTGTGTGCTACGGGGTGTCGCGACTTGCAGACCGACTCGGCCAACTGCGGCGAATGCGGCGCGGCGTGTGACGCCGGTTACGCCTGCGAAGCCGGCCGTTGCGAGCTTCGCTGCGCTGAGCCCGCCACCGAGTGCGGCGGCGCGTGTCGCGACTTGTCGACCGATCGCGCCAACTGCGGTGAGTGCGGGCACAGGTGCGAAGCGGGCCAGGTCTGCGATGCAGGGCAGTGCTCAGTGTCTTGTCAGCCTGCCCTCACTGAGTGTGACGGCGCTTGTCGCGATATAGAGAGCGATCGGTCCAACTGCGGAGAGTGCGCGCACGCGTGCGGGGCTGGGCAGGTCTGCGACGCGGGCCAATGCGCGCTTTCTTGTCAGGCTGCCCTTACCGAGTGCGCCGGGTCGTGTCGCGATCTCCAGACTGACCGAGCGAACTGTGGCGAGTGCGGGCAGAAGTGCGCGACGTCAGAAGTGTGCGCGAAGGGCGCGTGTAAAACCGAGTGCCCACCCTCCCTCACGGACTGCGAGGGTACGTGCCGTGATTTGCAGGGTGATTGGGCGAATTGCGGCGCCTGTGGCACAGCTTGCAAGCATGGCGAGGTGTGCGCCGGCGGCGCGTGCGAAGGGAGCTGCGGCGAGAAGCTCACGAACTGCGGCGGGACTTGCTACGATTTGCTGAGCGATCCGAAGCACTGCGGAGCGTGTGGAGCGGAGTGTTTTGGGAAGTGTGCGGCTGGGGAGTGTAAACCGACCCTGGTCGTCAATATCACCAGAGATGCAGTCGACTACAGTACTGAGCCGACGGTCTCTGACGACGGTCGATTCGTCTTGTTTCGCACGGCGGCCCTAAACCTCGCGGCCGGTTCACCTCGGGGAGGAGTGCTCTTCGACCGCACCAAACGAACATTCCAAGCCATCGACCATGTGCCATTGATGACAGGAGTAAGCAACCCTATCCTGTCGGGCAACGGCAAGTACGTTTTCTTTGTCAGCCGCGAGCGTCTGTCGAGCGATGATGCTGACGACAGCGCCGACTTATACAGAATCGAGCTCTTGTCTGGTTCTATCAAACGCGTCTCGGCGCTACCCGTCTCGTCGACCTCGGCTGGATCGCTACAAGACTTTGCCATCAGCGGAGACGGCGAGATTTTGGCTTTGCAGTTTTTGCACGGGCCGAGTCCACTCTATATCTACGATCTGCTTGCGGACACCCGGACGAGCGTCGCTGTCGACGCCGACGGGACAGTTCCCGACACGGACCTATGGCGGCCGTCCATCTCCAGAGACGGTAGGTATGTCGCCTTCGATTCCCGCGCGCTCAACATCACCCCCAACCCTGGGGCTCAATTGCTTTCGTACGTCTACGATCGCGTCAGTAAGCAGATCAAACTCGCGGGCGTGAGCGCGAGCGGCGTGCCCTGCAACAACCAATGCTTTCAGACTTCGCTTTCGGGAGATGGCCGCCGCATTGCGTTTCATGCTGACGCGACCAATCTGACCGAAGACTCGAAAATCGGGGGTCTCATCGTGCGTGACTTCGACACAGGCCGCAATTTGCGGGTCAGTGTCGACCCCAATGGCGTTCCCCTCACGCAGTGGAGCGGAGTGCCGAGCTTCTCGGCGGACGGTCGATACCTCGCGTTCTGGTCGCGCACCCCCAAGCCGGTGATTCCGGATAGAAGAAATTCGGATCTCTACGTGTACGATCTTCAGACCAATCGTTCGAAGCGCGTGAACGTGGATGAAACGGGAACCTACAGCGGGCCCACGCGCTGTGAAGTCGACTACACTGAGTGTCCGCGCGCAAATCTCTCTGCCAATGGTGATATCTTGGTCTTTATGTCGACGGCCGGGCTCGCGCCCGGTAGCTTCTTCGACCGTCGAGACGTCTATTGGAGTTCGTGGAAGGAAATCCCCGCACCGCCAGCGCCCTAGTATGGGCCGCCGCTCCCGCAGGAGTTTCAACCCGACGGCTCTTTATCGGCAGAGCCGAATTCGACCCCCTGCGCGCCATCCGGCAAAGGCGGCAGAGAGTTCGGATCCGTTCCCGGGCCGACCCAGTACACCTCGGGCACCGGGTAGTACGTGCTGTTGTACGTGCGAAAGCTGCGTCGGCCGCTGGGATAGGTCGTGCGCACGGTGCTCACTACGTCGTAGCCGCGGATGCCTTTCTGGCGGCGCTTGCTTTGGTTGGGTTCGAGCGCGGGCTCGACGACCACGCGCCGCATGAACTCGTGCTTTTCTTTGACCTGGTAGAAGTGCTCGACTTTGCCGGGCGCGTCGCGGCCGAGCAGCTCGATGCGCAGCGTGGTCGCGGTCGGCAAAAAGGCGTGCACGATTAGCACCGAGTCGTACGGGTTCCGGAGTTTGAGATCGAGTTCGCCGTCGACCACGGTCGCGTCGAGGCCGAGTGGGGTGTAGCCGCTCGGCCGGCTGTGGCTGCGTCGCTGTAAGACTTCGAAGCCGCCGTACACGGCCGCGGCGTGGAGCGTGCTGGCGACTTGGCACACACCACCGCCGACGCCTGGCTCGAGCTCGTCGCCGACAATTTGCGGGGCTTCGGTGAAGCCGCGTTCGAGGGTGCGGGAGCCGACCGTCTGGTTGAAGCTGAAGGTTTGACCCGGGCCGATGACGGTGCCGTTCAAGTAGCGCGCGGCAGTGGCGATGTTGATCGCGCGCGGGCCCGCGTGGTGCGTGAAATCGGTCTCGAAGCTCGATAGCACGCGTTCGACGTCGACCGCGTGCAGCATGTCGCTCGTGATGCTGGGCGCGATCGAGCGCGTGGCAATCGCGAACACGGCTCCGTCTTCACGTTCGCCGCCGGCGATCTGCACGAGTGAAGACGCTAAATCTAGCTCTCGCCCGGGGCGATCGGCGATCCGCGCGTGCGCCATCAGATCGATTTGCGCGTCGGTGGGGGCGCGGTGCAAGCTGCTCGCGAAGCCGCTCAAGGTCTCGCTGGCGCGCTCGGGGTCGAAGTGAAAGACCAGGGGCACGTCGTACAGTTCGGGGCTCGGCGCGACGCGCTGCCGCAAGCGCGCGAACGTGCTGACTTGCTGCGCAGCCAGTTTCGCCGCGTGCGCGGTCTGCGCCACGTCGAGACTCAACCCGAGTTCGCCGAAGGTAACGTCGGCGACCCAGCCGTCGGTGACCAAGGTTGCGCGGCGCGCGCCGATCGCGCGCTGACGTTGCTCGAGCCACGTCTCCACCGGGACGCCGAGGGGCGGCACTTGCGCCCCCACCAAAATCCCAGAATCGCCTTCGAGCCAAGACTGGGCCGGCGGATAGGCTCCGAACGCAGCTGCCGCCAGCAGGCCGCCGGCCATGAACGCAATCCAGACTCGCACCCCCGGAGCGTACCGCCGGGCGGCTGATCCGGCCAAGCGAGCGCGTTACGGCGGTCTTCCTTGTAACTCGAACACAACATATTCAATATACAAGGATGCTACGACGTTCCGCCCTGGTACTCGTGGAAGCGGCCCTCCAGCGGCAGGCCGCGGTTGCGCTGATCGGGCCGCGCCAGGTCGGCAAGACCACGCTGGCCCTGCAGGTCGCTGAGCAGACCGGAGGCAAGGCACTGTACCTGGACCTCGAGGCCCGGCAGGACCGAGACAAGCTGCTCGAGCCGGCGCTGTTCTTGGGCAGCTACGAAGACCGCCTGGTGATCCTCGATGAGATCCATCGCGTGCCCGAACTGTTTCCAGTTCTGCGCGGCTTGATCGATCAAGGGCGTCGACGCGGTCGCAAACACGGGCGCTTCCTCATCTTGGGCTCTGCCGCCATCGACTTGCTACGCCAGACGAGTGAAAGCCTGGCAGGTCGAATTGCGTACGTGGAGATGGCGCCGTTCGACGTCGTCGAGGCTGCGACCGACGACGCATCCACGATAAAACTCTGGGTTCGCGGCGGATTCCCGGACAGTTACTTGGCGCGCTCGGACGCGGAAAGCTTGGCCATCCGAAACGATTCCATTCGCACGTACCTCGAGCGTGACGTGCCGCAATTCGGTCCGCGCATTCCGGCCGAAACGCTGGATCGATTGTGGACGATGCTGGCCCACAATCAGGGGACCTTGCTCAATGCTTCGCGGCTAGCCGCCGGCTTGGCTCTCTCGGCGCCGACCGTGACTCGCTACGTCGATTTACTCGTGGATCTGCTGCTCGTGCGCCGCCTCACGCCATTTTCAGCCAACACCGGCAAGCGCTTGGTCAAGTCACCCAAAACCTATGTTCGCGACAGTGGGCTCTTGCATGCGCTGCTCGGCATCCCTGACCATGATGGGCTTTCGGGCCATCCCGTCGTGGGAACGAGCTGGGAAGGCTTCGTGATCGAGAATTTGTTGGGCTCCGCTCCCAGCCGCACGCAGGCAAGCTTTTACCGCACGGCCGCCGGCGCGGAGATCGACCTCGTCCTCGATATGCCGCGTCAGGGGCGCTGGGCAATCGAAATCAAACGCGGTCTCGCGCCCCGCCCCGAAAAGGGCTTTTACCTGGCCTGTGAAGATATCGAGCCCAAACGTCGGTTCGTCGTTCACTCAGGTGATGATCGCTATCCAGTGAGTAAAGATCTGGAAGCGATCGGCTTGCGCGAGATGGTGCAAGTCCTGCGTGAGGTGGCCACGGACTAGCTGGCGCGCTGCGCCCGGCGCCGGCTCCGGCCAAGCGCGCGCCCAGTTCGCTTGACTCGCGGCCCGCCCCGCCGCAAATCTGCCCACAATCTGCCATGCAAATCACGGTCAACGGCGACGCCCACGAGATCCCTCCGGCCACTACGGTGCGCGGCTTGGTCGAAATCCTTGGTCTGACCGAGGGTCCGGTAGCCGTGGAGCGAAACCGCGAGGTGGTGCCCCGCGCCGAGCACCCGAGCACCGAACTGCAACCGGGAGACGTGCTGGAGATCGTGCACTTCGTGGGTGGTGGCTGACGCCTCTTCGGTCTTGATCCAACGGGGAAAACGCATGCTTCGCGGGAGATCGGTGGCGGGAAGAACAGCCGTGTTCGCTGTGCCCTTGTTGGTGGTAATCGGGGCGCTCTTGCTGTTCGGCAGTGGCGGAGGTGACGATTCACACATCACTTGGTGGGTGGTCGACGAGCTCACGCGTACGGGCACCATCGTCAATCTCAACGGGGATCCCATCGAGCAGAGCTCTTCGCTGGGACTCGTATTGCTCGCCGCGACGGCGCGGCTGCTGCTTCCGATCGCGACGCCGCAATTGGGCGTGTTGCTCTCGCTGATCGCGCTAGCCGGCACTTGCTGGCTGAGCGGGCGCTTGGCTCGGCGCGTCGATCCAGTCCTCGAAATTCCTGCCTCCTTGTTGGTGGCCAGCAGTGGCCCGCTGGTTTATTGGGGGACGAGCGGCATGGAGACCTCGCTAGCCGCGTTCGCCAGCGTTTGGTGGCTCGACGCGATCGCTCGCTTGCTCGAGGTGTCGCGCGCGTCGCGGCGGAGTGAGCTGATGACCTGGCGTTTGGGCGGCAACCTGCTTGCCGCCAGCGCCTGGTTCGTGAGCGTGCGCCCGGAGAATCCCCTGCTCCTGGCCGGCACGCTCGCCGCGACCGCGTTCCTCTGCATTCCCGAGACGCCGCAAGAGCGGTCCGCTGAGGAGGGATTGAACTTCCCGATCCTGATCGGCGCCGGCATTTTGGCCGTTGTACCGGCCGCGTTGTTGTTTGGATTTCGGCGACTGCACTTCCACGACTGGTTTCCTCATCCGGTCTCCGCCAAGGCCGGTGGCGGGACTCGTTGGAGCGCAGGCTTTGCGTACTTACTCGACCACTCGCTGCAATTTCAGCCCGCGTTGTTGCTGCTGCTGCCGCTCGCTACGGTGCTGCTGATTTTGTTGTCGGTCACCGGGCGCAGCAAACCGCTGCCGGCGGTGCTCGCGGCGCACGGCGCGTTCGGCTTGCTGTTCGTGCTTTCCTCGGGCGGCGATTGGATGAGCTGCGGTCGCTTTCTAGCTCCTTTGCTGCCCGTGTGGTGGCTCACGGTGCTCGCTGCGGGGTGGTACCTCATGCGCAAGCGTCGGGCGTGGCTGGCCGGCGGCACGCTGGTTCTGGGCGCCGCCAATCTGGTGTTTCTGCTGCGGCTCGCGCAGGGCAGCGGCTCGAACGGCTACCCGCTCACCGCCGCGCTCAAGGTGGTGCCCGCTGCGCGCGCGGAGTATCACCTCGGGAGCTACTCGTGGCTCGAACTCGCCAACAAGAGTCACCTGAGGGACGCGATCTTGGCGGAAGAGCTGAAGCGCGTCGTGAAGCAAGTGTCGACCGTCATCGACGGCAAGATCTGGGTGGGTTCGGGGCAAGCGGGCGGCGTGCCCTATCACTCGTTCAGCGCGTTCCCGAACAAGCTCCGCTTCATCGACTTCTGGGGATTGACCAACTCCGAGGCCCGACCTTGCTTGCCCGCCCGCAAGCTCAAGCACTCCAGTCTCGGCATCGCCTTGTCGCCCGAGCTTTTGTACCAATACCGCGATGAGGTGCTGCGCGACTGTGGAGTGCCCATGGCCGACATCGTGTTCAATACGGGGTTGCGCGCGAGCGCGCGCCGCGGCCTCGAGCAACGCGGGTACACCGTCGTCTACTTTCAACACGGAGCCATGCCCAGCTACGGCGACAACGGAGGGCAGCGCGGAGGCACCCGCATCGACGCCTACATCGCGGTGCGGCGCGAGCTAGCCGAGCGCTTGCAGCTTCAGTATCGGGAAGTGCGCTGGACGATTTCGGGCTAACTCTGGCGGTGGGCCTTGGCGACTTCCACGTAGCGTGCGGCCAGCAGCCGGCCTTGTTGCCACTCTTCTTCGCGGAGATCGCGCAGCACCTTGGCGGGCGTGCCCACGACCAGCGTGCGCGGCGGCACCTTCATGTTGGCGGTGACGACCGCACCCGCGGCCACCAGGGCCTCGGCTCCGATTTCGCAATTGTCGAGCAAGATGGCGCCCATGCCGATCAGCGCGCCGTCGCCAATACGCGCGCCGTGGATCACCACGCGGTGCCCGACCGTGACGTCTTCCCCGATCACGGTGTTCGAGATCCCGAGCGACATGTGCAGCATGCTCAGATCCTGAATGTTCGAGCGCGCGCCCACGCGGATCGAACCGACGTCCCCGCGCAGCACGCTGCCGTACCAAACGCTGGCGTCTTCGCCGATCTCCACATCGCCGATCACGCGGGCGGTGTCGGCCACGAACACGCCTTCCGCGACTTTGGGCCAAATGCCTGTGAAACCGCGGAAAATGTCGACCACTTACGGCCCCGCGAGCACGGGCAAGGCCCGGCGAATAGGGGCCGACGGGGTCGGCGCGCGGCGCTCGAGACTCGCGGCAAACACGAAGCCCGGCTCGAGATCGCCCCGCAGGGAGTTGTTGTAGGCCTCGCGAATGCGCACCGGCACGAGTTGACCCACGGCGTCACTCGCGCACGAGAAGTGCACGATCTCGTTTCGCTCGCTGCGACCCATGAGATCGCCGGTCTTGCCACGGCGCTCGACGAGCACGAGTTCGGTCGTGCCGATCAAGCTCTGCAAGTGCTCGCGGCGATGGCGATCGGTGAGTTCGAAGATCTCTTCCAAACGCGCGCTCTTTTCGGCTTCGGGCACGTCGTCTTCCAACTTGAGCGCGGGGGTGTTCGGGCGCTCCGAATAGGTGAAGCCGAAAAAGCCGGTGAATTTGACGCGCTCGGCCAGCGCCAGGGTGGCCGCGAAATCTTCCCGCGTTTCGCCGGGGAAGCCGACGATCACGTCGGTCGAAAAGGTGACGCCGGGGACGGCCGTGCGCAGCGCGTCGACCCGCTCCACGTACTCCGCGACCGTGTAGCGGCGCAGCATGCGTTTCAGTAGGCGATCACTGCCCGACTGCACTGGCATGTGCACGTGCCGCGCGAGCGCGGGCAGATCGCGGTGAGCCAAGATCAGCGACCACGTGAGGTGGCGCGGATGCGGGCTCGTGTAACGAAGCCGCGCGAGCTCGGGCACTTGCGCGCAGATCAGCCGCAAAAGCGCGGGGAATTCGCTCTCGTCTTCCAGCGCGACGGCCCGCAAGGTGTGCTTGAAGTGCGTTTCCCCCGCCCCGGGCGCGACCGGCAGCGAGCCCTCGGGATCGCGATAGCTGTTCACGGTTTGACCGAGCAGCGTGATCTCGCGCACGCCCGCGTCGACCAACAGCCGAATTTCGGCCAAGATCTCGCGCGCGCTGCGGTAGCGCTCGGGCCCGCGCGTGTACGGCACGACGCAATACGTGCAGCGCTCGTCACAGCCTTTCATGATCGTGACGAACGCCGTCGCGCCGGTGCGGCCCGGCTCGGCTTGCGCGCTCAAAAACTGCGGCGCATTCAGATCGAACACGGTGTGCACGCGCGGCGGCGCGCCCAGCTCGACGTCGGCCAAGATGCTCGGGAGCTCGGCGATGTTGTCCGGGCCGAGCATGAAGTCGATTTGCGGCATGCGCTTGGCCAAGCGCTCGCCTTCTTGTTGCGCCATGCAGCCGGCCACGCCGATCACCAGGCTTGGCTTGGCGCGCTTGAGCATGCCGATCCGGCCCACCTCGCTACGCAGCTTTTGCTCCGCTTTTTCGCGGATACTGCAGGTGTTCAGCACGACCAGATCCGCGTGCGCCGGCTCGGCGACCTCCGTGTAGCCTATGCCACGCAGCACCTCGCCGATTCGATCCGAATCGTGCTGGTTCATTTGGCAACCGAAGGTGACGAGCGTGTAGGCAGGCATGGGCGAAACACCGGAATCCCGGCGGGCCGGCAGGCTAGCACGCTCTGGCCGACCCGCACCTACAGCCGCGCCGGTCCCTTTTCGGACCGCCGCGGAAACGGCTTGTTTCCCGGACCCCGCCGCCACTGCTAGACCAGACACGTGATGAGCCGAGGCAGCGCCCGATGACGCCGAATTTCAAGACCCTGGTCGAGCTGTGGGAGCAGAGCACCGAGCGCCACGGACCGCGCGAGCTGTTCGGCACCAAGGCCAATGGCGCCTGGCATTGGATCACGTACGCGCAATTCAAACTCGAGGTCGATGCCTTGCGCGCAGGGCTCGCGTCCCTCGGCATTGGCCAGGGCGACCGCGTCGCGCTGATCGCGGGCAATCGCGTGGAGTGGGCGGCGGCCGCGTATGCCACGTTCGGTTTGGGCGCGACCTTCGTGCCCATGTACGAGGCGCAACCCCTGGAGGATTGGGCCTTCATCTTGAAGGACTGCGAGGCCAAGCTGTTGCTCGCGTCGAACGCCGAGGTGCTGGCTCAAATCGAGTCCGTGCGGGCTCGGTTGCCGAACCTCGCACACACCATCGGGCTGGATTTGCCGGAGACCGATGCGCGCTCGTACAAGCAGCTGATCGCGACCGGCAAAGCGCAGCCGCACCCGGTGCAGCACCCGAGCCCCGAGCACGATGCGTGCTTCATCTACACCTCGGGCACGACGGGCGCGCCCAAGGGCGTCGTGCTGAGTCATTGGAACATTGCCAGCAACGTGATTGCGGCGGGGGAAATATTCCCGCTCCGCCCCACCGATCGCTCACTCGCCTTTTTGCCTTGGGCGCACGCTTTCGGCCAAACCGCCGAGCTGCACATGCTGTTCAGCGTCGGCTGCGCGCTGGCGCTGAACGACGAGATCCCGAACTTGGTCGGCAATTTGGCCGAGGTGAAGCCCACCATCTTGATCGCCGTGCCGCGCATCTTCAATCGCATCTATGACGGGGTGAACAAGCAGATGAGCGAGCGGCCCAAGCTCATTCAAAAGCTTTTTCAGGCCGGAATCAGCGCGGCGACCAAGAAAAAGCGCGGCGAGTCGCTGACGCTCGGCGAAGGGCTCGCGCTGGCCGCCGCCGACAAGATCATCTTTTCCAAAGTGCGCGGTCGCTTCGGCGGCCGCCTGCGCTTCGCGGTCAGCGGCAGCGCGGCGCTGGCGCGCGAAGTGGCCGAGTTCGTCGATGCGCTCGGCATCGCCGTGTACGAGGGTTACGGCATGACCGAGGCGAGCCCCGTGGTGAGTGCCAATTGTCCGGACGCCACGCGCCTCGGCACGGTCGGTAAGGCCTTGCCTCGCGTACGCATCGAAATCGACCTCGCGGCCACGGGCGACGAGAAAAACGGCGAGATCCTGGTGTACGGCGACAACGTGATGCAGGGCTACCACCATCGCGAAGAAGAACAGCGACAAGTGTTGATGCCCGACGGCGGTTTGCGCACGGGTGATATGGGCTTCCTCGATGAAGACGGGTACCTGCACATCACCGGGCGCATCAAGGAGCAGTACAAACTCGAGAACGGCAAATTCGTCGTGCCCTCGCCGCTCGAAGAAGAACTCAAGCTCTCGCCCTACATCCTGAACACGATGTTGTTCGGATTGAACCGCCCCTACAACGTCGCACTCGTGGTGATCGACGAACCCGCGCTCGCCAAGTGGGCCACCGACAAGGGCTTGAAGATCTCCGATTACACCAACGATCAGGCGATAAAAGAGCTGATCGGCAAAGAGCTCGAAGCCCGCGCGCACAACTTCCGCGGCTACGAAAAGCCCAAAGCTTTCCTGCTGATCCGTGAAGACTTCACGGTCGAGAACGGACTCCTCACGCCCTCCTTGAAGGTGCGACGGAACCTCGTGCTCAATCGTTACCTGCCGAGTCTCGAATCATTGTACGTGCCGCGCGCTTGACGATCGCAAGTGCGCGTGCGAGATTAGCGCTCGCTTGGGGCGGCAGCACCGCTGCGCCCCATCAATCCGAGAGCTGACCCATGAAGCTGCACCGTAGTCCCCCGCCGAACGCCATGGCCCACGTAGGCCACAGCGTCGTTAGCGCGGCGACGCGGCAGCCGAGTAGCAGTTAGAGCTCCCCTCCAACTCGCTTCCAGCAAAGCCGCGGCGCCACTAGGTTCCGCGGCTTTTTTGCGTTTGCTCGCACTTTTCTAGAGGTTTCTCGTGTCCACCGTCATCAGCCAGGCTCCCCTCCGCGTTTCGAAGGCTCGCTTGTTCCGCGACTTGCTGTCTTTGGCTTGGCCGATCACCGTCTCGACGCTGTCGTTCACGGTGATGACCGTCGTCGATACCGCGTTCGTCGGGCGGCTCGGCGCGGCGTCGCTGGCCGGCGTGGGGCTCGGCGGCATCGCGCTGTGGACCGTGGTCTGCTTTGGCTTTGGCCTCCTGCGTGCGGTCAAAGTGCTCGTCTCGCAAGGCGTGGGCGCGGGCGAACGCGGTGAGGTGCTGCCGTTCCTCGGGGCCGGCGTGTACGCGGCGCTCGCGCTGAGCGGCCTCTCGCTCGCGGTGGGCCTGCCCATCGCGCACTATTTGCCTGATTTTTCCGCGAGCCCCGAAGCGGGACGCGTTGCCTATACGTACATGTCGATTCGCCTGCTGGGCGCGCCGATCGTGCTCGTGAACTGCGCCATCCGCGAAGCCCGCTACGGTTTCGGCGATACGCGTTCGCCGATGTACGCGGCGTTGGTCAGCAACGCCGTGCACATCCCGCTGAACTACTTGATGATCTTCAGCTTGGGCTGGGGCATCGCGGGCGCCGCCTACGCGACGCTGTTCGTGCAATCGCTCGAACTCGCGTGGATGCTCGTGGTCCAAAGCAAGCTGGGCCTCGGGCTCGATCGTGCCCGGCTCCGCCACGTGTTTTCCGTATTTCGCATCGGTGTGCCGACGGGCAGTGAGTTCCTGCTGGGCGTGGCTGCGTTTTCAGCGCTGGTTTTGCTGATTGCGCGCATGGGCGAGACCGATCTGGCCGCGCACCAGGTCGCCCTGCAAATCCTGCATTTCGCGTTCATGCCGGCGGTCTCGATCGGTGAGGCCGCGTCCGTGCTGGCGGGCCAAGCCGTCGGCGCCAATGAAGACAAGCGCGTGCTCGAGATCGCCAAGAATGCGCTCTGGGTCGCCGGGCTGTACGCGGCTGGCTGCGCGCTGGTCTTCGTGTTTGGAGCGATCCCGCTCATGCGCCTGTTCACGACGGACGTGCACGTGCAGAGCGTGGGCGTGCACTTGCTGTACGTCGCGGCCGCCTTTCAGATCTTCGACGCGGCCAACATCGTGGCTCGCGCCGTGCTGCGCGGCACGGGCGACGTGCGCACCCCGGCGCTGCTCGCGATCGCTTCGGGTTGGTCGTTCATCCCCAGCTTGACCTGGCTCTTGGGCATTCACCATGGCTTGGGCGCGGTAGGCGGTTGGCTCGCGCTGACCGTGGATATCTGCGTGGGCGCGCTGTTCTTCTGGTGGCGCCTCGGGCGCGGCCTGTGGCTACCCGCCGCCCGTCTCTCACGCGCCCGACTGACCGAGGCCTCGGTGCTGCTGCAGCCCGCCGAGTGATGCGCGCTTTCAGCGAGTGGGCAACGCGAGCCGCGCGTCGCCCACTCCGATCGCACGCGCGCCGGAACGCCCGTCCAAATCGGACTCGGGTAGCAAGAAGAAACCTCCGCGCGCATCAGCGAAGCGCCGGAAGGGCACGTCGACGACGCGCAAGAGCTGCCCATGATCGCCCAGCAAGCGCAGCTGGCGAACCTCACCCGCGGGCTTGCGCTTGGGCGTGAAGCGGGACCCCCAGCGCAGCGATCCGTCCGCGCGTAGCAACACGCGCCGGTGGGCGCCGACCGGCAGCAGAGGGCGCAGCGATTTTGCGACGGGCAGCTCGGCATTGACCTGCTCGATGCGACGAAACAACGCGCGATACGTGTAGTCGCTGACCCAGCTCGGCACGCAATAGCCCATCACGTCACCGTACAGCCGCGGATCGAGCAGCCGATGCTTGGGCGCATCCAAGCCCCACACGCCGATCTTTCCGCCGGCATACGGAAATGGCCCTGAATCTTGCTTGGCCACACCACAGGGCGCGTGATCGCGGCCGAGCGCGTGGCCCAGCTCGTGGGCCATGGTGTCGGGCGCGCCCTCGTTCGAGCCGTCGGAAAAAATGCCGAGGCCCAGGGAGCCGCGGCTCTCGACGTCGTTCGGCTCAGCCACCACCGAGTAGCCGACCGTGCAATCGCTGGCGCAATAGTCGTCGAACCGCGGCGTGGGCGTGAACAAGCCGTAGTAAAAGACATTGTCCGCGGGCGCTTCGCTCGCACGCAGGGTGTACACGTAGTCGAGCAGTTCGTCCCAGCCGGCTTCGGGCCCCACGTCGATCCCGGGCGCCACTTGGGCATGGAGCGTGAAGCGAACGTCCGCGACCGGATACAGCGCGCGCACGCGATCGCGAAACTGCGCCAATTTCTGGGGGGAGACGTCGGGCTCCAGGCCGCCCACGCGAATCGGCACGATCGTGACGTCGAGCGTATTGCCCTGCACCTGGACCGCGCCCAGCGCGCTCTGCCCGCGGCTCGGGTAGCGATCGAGCACGCGCCCGTCGGGTCCGTCGCGGAGCGTGATCGCCCAGCGGGTGTCGGCCTGCACTTGGCTGCCATCGAGCGGGAAGTTGAAGGTCGAAACGAAGTCCGCGTCGATCGATGCGGCGCGGATCGCTTTCGTGCTGATCAGTGGCTGTACCGCGGCGTCGAGTTCGAGCTCGGCCGACAAGGCGTGGGCAGTGAACGCCTCGTCGGGCGCGACGTACACCCGCAGCACGCCGGATTTGCCGATCACCACCGGCGCATTCGGCGGCGCCGCGGTTCCGCTCAGTACGAGTGGAATGCGCAAGGTTTGCCAAAATGAGATCTCGGCGATGCCCACGTCCGCCGTGGGCGGCTCGCTGAGCCCCGCTGCGCCCGCGTCAGCGCTTGCCCCCGCGTCAGCGCCCCTACCGGGTTCGAAGGGCGCTCCCCCCTCGCCCGCTTCTCCAGCGGCACCCGCGCCCGAGTGGCCGCAAGCCGCGCACGGCTCTCGTCCGCCCGCGCCGCCGCTGGCTCGCTCGTCCGCAGCGCTCCCACCGCAAGCCACGGCGAAGCCAAATCCTAAAAGCAGCGCGGCGAAACGGGACACTCGAGGTCACGCTAGCATTCCTCGCGCAGCGGAAGCAGGCGCGAGGAATGCTGCGGCGCAGACTTAGTTCGCCGGTGTGGGAGCGGCTTTCGGCGCGGGAGCGGGCTTGGCCGCCGGTGTCGCGGGAGCAGGCTTGGCTGCGGGTTCGGTTTTCGCCGCAGTGACGGCCGGCTTGCTTGCCGCGACGGCGGGCTTGTTGTCTTTGGCCTTCGGCTCGGCCGGCTTAGCCGGGAGAAGTCCCAATTGCGCGGCGGCCGCCGCTCCGTTCGAGAACAACCAAACGTTCGTGACCTTGCCAGAGACGAACTTGTCGATCTCGATGACGTGCACGGACACCGTCTTGCCCGTCTTCTTCATCTTCATGCCCGGCATGTCGCCGGTGTTCGTGCCCGTCCATAGGCCGGTCGCGACCACGTAGTCACCGGCCGCCCAGGAGCTCTTCACTTCGAGCTTGGCATCGGGAAAAGCCTTCAGCATCTGTTCGAAGCCTTTGAGCCCTTCCTTCTTGCCCGTGCGATCCGCGGGCTCGTTCTGTTCCGAGAAGACGAGGCCATCGGCGGCGGCACCGAGTGCCGCGGCGGCGTCGTGCTTGTTGAAGCCTTCGACTTGTTTGGCGAACGCGGCCAAGTTGGCTTTCTCCGTGTCACTGCCGGTGGCCACGACGACCGGTTTTTCGGTCCAGCCCGTTTCGATCACCTTGCGGTGCGGCATCGGCAGCAAGCCGAGTTGGCCGGCGACGGTGCCGCCGTCGTAGGCCATGACTTCTTTCACGGCTTTGCCCGCGTCGTTCAATTCGATGCTGTGCGCGGCCAAGAAGCCCACTTTCTTGTTCGTCGCAGGCACCGGTCCCATCGGCGTCACGTAAGTTCCCGTGTTCGTGCCGCGCATCAGCACCACCCCGAGCCCCTGGTTGCCATTGACCAACGTCAGTTGGACATCGCCGGTCGCATCGGGGAAGCCCGCGGCGAAGCCCTTGGCGCCGGTCTCGGTGATCGCCACGGGTCCGACCAACGGCGGCCCCATGTCGAGCATCTCACTCGTCGCGTTCTCGGCCCAAATCGATTGGAACTTGGCGAAGTCCTTGGCGTTGAAGGCAGCCCACCCCGCTTGATACGCCTTCACCCTTTGTTCCGCGGTGAGCGGGACCGGCTTCGGCTCTTCCTTCTTGGCTTCGATCGGCGTCGGCTCTGGCGCAAGCGTCGCGGCGGGCGGCGGAGCGAGTGGCGTCGCGGCCGGCTCTTGCTGACCACAGGCCGCCGTGCCCAGCAACGAAAGTGGCAGTAACGTGAACAGAACGGCGAAAGATCCCTGAGTCCTCATCATGGTCGATTCCCCTTCATCAGCGGTCCGCGCGCCTCGCGCGAAAGCGCGACCTTTTACATCGTTTCCAGTCACGCCACAAAACCAAGCGTGAGCCCAGCCGCGCCAAAAACGGCTCAATGGCCGCCCGTTGGCCGCCAATTCAGTGGCAAAAGTCGGCCAAATTGGCGGGCTGGGTGTTCTTGACAAAAACGATGTGCCAATGCATATCGAGTGCCGTGAAGCTGTCGAACAAGGGCCGCTATGCCGTGCGCGCGTTGTTCGATATCGCCTTTTTCAACGATGGCAAGCCGACCCAGGTCAAGGACATCGCGGAGCGGCAGCACATCCCGCCGCGCTTCTTGGAGCAAATCTTCCAAGACTTGAAGCGTTCGGGGATTGTGGGCTCCAAGCGCGGGCCGCAGGGTGGCTATAGCCTATCGCGACGCCCCGCCGACATTCGGCTGGGCGACGTGGTGCGCGCGCTCGAGGGCCCAATCAGCTTGGGTGATCGCGAGGTGGGTCCGAAACGCACTCAGCCATCCAGTGACTCACGCCGCGTGACCGAAATTGTCTTTCGCGATCTCTCCACGCGGGTCGAAGCCTGCTTCGATGAAGTAACGATCGCCGACGTCTGTACACGAGCCGAAGAACAAGGTCTGAAGCGCCCTGGCGCGCAACGCTACGTCTATGTCATCTGAAGCCCAATCCTCGCTGCCTCCGCTGCCCCAGCACCCGCTCATTTACGGGAGCGTGCTCGACTTGATCGCGGACACGGCGCTGGTCGAGATCCGTCGGCTCGGCCGCGAAGCCCCCCGCGCAAACGTGTTGGGGAAGCTGGAAGCGCAGAACCCAGGCGGCTCGGTGAAAGACCGGATTTGCCTGGCCATGATCGAGCGCGCGGAAAAAGACGGCACGCTCGTGCCGGGCGGCGTGGTGATCGAGCCGACCAGCGGCAATACCGGCATCGGGTTGGCCTTGGTCTGCGCCAGCCGCGGCTATCGCTGCGTGCTGACCATGCCCGCAAGCATGAGCTTGGAACGGCGCCAATTACTGAAATCGTACGGGGCCGAAGTGGTGCTCACGCCGGACGAGCTGCAGATGGACGGCGCGATCGCCAAGGCCCGTGAACTCGCGGCTGCGACTCCGCTCTCGTTCATGCCCCAACAGTTCGAAAACAGCGCCAATCCGGCCGTGCATTTCCAAGCCACTTCGCAGGAGATCTTGCACGCTTTGGCAGGCGAACCGGTACATGCCTTCGTGGCTGCGGTCGGCACCGGCGGCACGATCAGCGGCGTCGGCCGCGCGCTGCGCGAGCGTTACCCGGACTGCCAAGTGATTGCCGTCGAGCCCGAGTCGTGCGCCACGATTTCACGCGGCGAGCGCGGTCCTTCGAAGATCCAAGGCATTGCCGCGGGCTTCGTGCCCAAAAACTACGACCCGCGCGCCGTCACGAGCGTGCGCACGGTGACAGACGACCTCGCCTACCAAACCAAGCTCGACTTGGCCCGGCGCGAGGGCCTCTTGGCCGGGATTAGTTCTGGCGCAAACATCGCCGTAGCGCTCGAGGTTGCGCGCGAGCTGGGCGAGGGCAAGAACGTAGTGACGATGTTGTGCGATACCGGTGAGCGCTATTTCAGTCTCGATGAGTACTTCAAGTCCTGAGCGCGACGCGCTCCAAGACAAGTCGGCGCTGGTCGTCGGCGTTGGCGGCCTCGGCTGCCCGGTCGCGCTCGCCCTGGCCGAAGCGGGCGTCGGCCGTATCGTGTTGTGCGACGATGATTTGGTCGACAGCACCAACCTGCATCGGCAAATCTTGTTCACGGAAAGCGACGTCGGTAGCGACAAGCTGCAAGCCGCGGAGCGAGCGCTCTATCGCGCGGGTGCGCGGCCCGGCAGCATCGAGCTCGTGCACTCGCGCTTTTTGCCGGAGAATGCGCGCGACCTCGCGCGAGGCGTCGATGTCGTGATCGAGGGCGCCGACAATTTCGCGACCAAGTTCCTGTGCGCCGACGCGTGTTTTTTGGCAGCGCGCCCGGTGGTACACGGCGCGGCGGTGCGCCTGCGCGCGACCGTGCTGTGCGTCGCGGCCGAAGGCGCGCCTTGCTACCGCTGCCTATTCGAAGATCTACCGAGCGGCGCGGCCGCGCCCAACTGCGCCGAGGCCGGCGTGCTGGGCCCCGTGGTCGGCTTTGCCGGCGCCCTGATGGCCGATCGCGCGCTGTCCGTACTCTTGGGCGACACGCGCGTGTTCGGCAATCTGGTCAGCTTCGACGGCAAGACCGACCGCGCGCGCGAACTGACGCTCTCCGCTCGCCCCCGCTGCGCGTTGTGCAGCGCCGAGCGCAGCATCACGACCATTAGCTACGACCGTTACACGGCTGCCAATTGCGCAGCCTGATTCACCCGTTAACAAGGAGACCGATATGGCAACCGTGCGCATCCCCACCCCCCTCCGCACCCTCACTGGCGGCGAAGATCAAGTTCAAGCGGCTGGCGACACCGTGAAGGACGTAATCGAGAACCTGGAGAAGAATCACCCGGGCATTCGCGAGCGCCTGTTGGACGAAAAGGGCGTCCGTCGCTTCGTGAACATCTACGTCGGCGACGAAGACATTCGCTTCCTCGACGGCCTGGGCACCGCGCTCAAGGCGACCGACGAGATCAGCATCGTGCCGGCCATCGCGGGCGGCTGAGATGCAGGTTGAGCACCCGCTCACCCGCCAAATCCGACTCGCCGAAGTCGGACTCGAGGGCCAAGCCCGACTGTCCCGCGCCGCATTGTGCGTGCGCGGCACTGACGGCAGCCTGATCGAGTTCGTGTATCTTCATCGCGCGGGCATCGAGCGGCTATCACTCGAGCCAAACATGCCCGCTGTGCCATTCGCGCACGCATCCTTATTTCGACATGCGAGCACGCGCCGTCTGGGCGCAGGAGCCTGGCGCGCGCTGGGCCAGATTCGAAACGTACTCGCCCTTTCTGCGGATCTTCGATGAGCATTCGACTGACACGTTCACGACGCCTCTCTTCCGTGCTCGACGCGGTGGGCAATACGCCGCTGATTCGCATGAAGAAAGTAGCGGCCTCTGCGCCCGGCGTGGAGGTGTACGTCAAACTCGAGTTCATGAATCCCGGCGGCTCGGTCAAAGACCGCCCCGCGATGCGCATGATGCTCGATGCCATCAAAGATGGCCGACTGACCCAGGACAAGATCCTGATCGACTCGACCAGCGGCAATACGGGCGTCGCGTATTCGTTGATGGGCGCGGCGCTCGGCTATCGCGTGCAGCTCGTGATGCCCAGCAACGTGACCAAGGCGCGCAAAGACATCACCCAAGCCTTCGGTACGGAGCTGATTTACAGCGACCCGATGGAAGGCTCCGACGGCGCGATTCGCTTGGTGCGCAAGGTCGTCGACGAAAACCCGGACAAGTACTTTTATCCGGACCAATACTCGAATCCGTCCAATTGGATGGCTCACTACGACGGCACGGGCGTCGAGATCTTGGACGCCCTCGGTGACCGCATCACTCACTTTTGCGCCGGCCTCGGCACGACGGGCACGATGATGGGCACGACGCGTCGCCTGCACACGCACTCACGCCCGATCCATTGCGTGGCCGTCGAACCCGACCAGCCCCTGCACGGTTTGGAGGGGTTGAAGCACATCGCCTCCAGCATCGTGCCGCCGATTTTCGACCCCGGCGTGCCGGACGAAACCATGCCCGTCTCCACCGAAGACGGCTGGGACATGTCGGACCGCGTGGCGCTGGAAGAAGGCCTGTACGTCGGTCACTCGACGGGCGCGAACATCTTCGCCGCCGTCAAGCTCGCCGAACGCATCCACAAAGCCGGGCAGACCGGCTGCGTCGTGACCATCGCCTGCGATCGCGGCGACCGCTATTTTGCGCCCATGAAATGGGAAAAGCGCTACGTCTGGTAGCCACGAAGGACACTCATGTCGAACACTCCTTGGATCGAAGGCGGCCTGAAAATTCCCGCGAGCGTCTTGCGCGAGGTCGAACGCGCAGGCATCGCCGCCTACGCGCGGGATGAAGAAGCGTGCGGCTACCTGACCGGTCCCGCGGGCGATCCGCTGCTCGCCGACCGCGCCGTCGAGCTCGAAAATCTGGCCAACAAATACCACAAGGTGGATCCCGAAGGGCATCCACGCACCGGCCGTGAGTACTTCAAAATCAACTCCCTCAAGTTCGAGCGCGCGATCGCCGAGGGCATCTCGGGAGAGCGGCCGGTCAAGGTGTTCTTCCACTCGCATCTGGATTGCGGCGCGTATTTCAGCGCCGAAGACGCGGCCAGCATGACCATGGGCAACACCGGTGGACCGAGCTACGCGCTCGCCTACCTGGTGACCGCGGTCGACCAAGGCGAAGTGAGCGCGCATCGCCTGTTCATCTGGGATTTTACCGCGAAAGCCTTCGTCGAAGCGCCGTTCTCCAAGCTAGAGTAAGCTCCAGCCGATCATGCGCTGGCGTTGCCTGCTCGGGTTCGTGTTGGGCAGCGCCGCGTGGTCGGGCCGGGCGAAGGCGGATTTGGGGAGTGACGTTCGCACGCTGACGAGCTCGCGTTCCGAACAAGCGCGCGTGGTGCGCTTGAAGCCGCGCTTCCTCGAACAAGGGGATCGCCTGCCGCTCGCCATCCCGCCGGAGCTGCTCGATCCGAAGAACTCGAGCTGCGCCACGGTGTCGCTGCTCGGCGTCGTGGGCATGCACTTCGTGCTGCGCTTCGCCGAGACGGATCCCGGCGCACCGAGCACGGCTTTTCCCGAGGCCAGCGCCGCGGGCGCGAGCGAGGTCACTCGCTGCGGCGCGGGAAAGCCGTTCTTGGGCAGCGTGTTCGTGGAGATGCGCTCGCCGCGCGGCGTACTCGAGACGCTCGTCAGCAGTTCTCCGGCGCTCCTGCCACGCCTGACCGAAATTCTGCCCGACCGCGATCCGGGCGCCGAACTTGCGCTCGGCGACGCCGGTCCGCGCCCGGTGCTCCCGCCGCTGAGCACACGCCTGTCGCGCTTGGGCGCACGCGCAGGGCGCGATGGCGCGCCCCTGTTCGAGCAAGGCACCGTGCAAGCCGGGCCCGACGGAAGTGGGGCCGAATCCCTTCCGCTCGGGCGCGGTTGTCACGAGCTCACGTTGCTCGCGGACAGCGATCCCCCCGTCGATCTCGACATGGAAGTGGTCGACGGCGAAAGCGGCGCGCGGCTCGGCGTCGATCGCGGTGAAGACGGAGACGCGGCGTTGAGTCTGTGTCTGGGCACCCCGACGCGCGTGGAATTGCGCTTCATCGGCGCCGTGCAGAATGCCACCCTGAGCTTGGCGCACGCGCGCTGGGATTTGCCGGCCGGCTTGCCGCAAGCCTGGGCCGCCGAGGCGCAAGCGAAACTCGCGCGCGTGGCCCGCGCCGCGCGGCTGACGCCGCTCAGTGCGCCAATCTACAGCTCCCTCGGCGTGCAGGGCGCGACCGAATTGCCGTTCGAGGTCGAACCGGACGCTTGTTACAGCGCACTGCTCGCTCCGCTGCGCGGTGAAGCCCGCAGTCTGTCCTTGTCCGTACGCGCGCACGTCGCCGGGGAAGGGCCGCGAGGCGCCACTGACAGCGAAGGCAGCGCAGTTTCGTTTTGCGCGCGGGGAGCGCGGCACGCGACCCTCGAGGTCAACGGGCAGGGCTCGAACCTGGCCTGGCTGGTCTCGGTTTGGCAAAGTGGCCGCACGCCGCTGGGAGCCGCGGCCCGATGAAGCGCGCCACGCGCGCTGGGCAAATGCTCGTCGCAGGCTGGTTTGCGCTCGGCTGTGCACACCGTCAAAGTCCGCCGCATCCGCCAATGCCGGCGCCCGCTTTCGGAAAGGCCCCGGGCAAACCCCGCGTGGAAGCGTGGTTTCGCCCCGAGCGAGAGAGCGAAATCGTGGCCGTCGAAGCGGGCGTCGCCGCCGATCGCGTCGCGGCCTTGGTCGACCTGCCCGAAAGCTCTTGCGCCGTATTCATCGCCCGCGGCACGGACACGATCGAAGATTTGGATCTGATGGTGTACGGCGAAGACGGCGCAGAGTTGGGCATGGACGAGGGCGCCGACAAGACCCCCGCCGTGCTCGTCTGCCCGCCGCACCCCGCGCGCGTGTACGTCTCGGCGCGCATCGCGGCTGGCCACGGCTTGGTCGCGCTGGGCGTGGAACGCATGCCGCCGAGAGACGCGGAGCAAGCGGCGAACACGTACCACGCTCGTCAGCGGAGCGGCGAAGCCGACGCGCGCCTCGCCAATTGGCCCGGCCTCGCCGAGCGCATCGCGGAGCATCGCCTACGCTTGGGTGGAAAATGGTCGGATGTGCGACGGGTTGCCGTGCCACTCGACGCGCGCATTGCTACCCGCCTGAGTGCGACCGTCGAAGCGCAGCGTTGTTTGCACGCGCTGGTGTTGGCCGGTGACGAGCTGTCCCACATCGAGCTCTCGGCCGTCGACCAAAACGGCCATATTTTGGCGCGCGCGGCCAGTCTGGGCCGTGACCGCTCGCTGGTCGTCTGCTCGGTGCTCTCGGCCCCGGTCAGCTTCGAGCTCCGTCCGCGCGGCGGCCGCGGCGTCGCCGTGTTGGTGCTCGCACAGAGCGACGTGGGCAGCACGACCGAAATCGAAGAGGCGGTGCGTATCGACCGCTACGCAACGGGCAGTCTGGAAGATGCACGTCAAAAGAACGACAAGCGCCTGGACGGCCTGGGCTATCCTCAAGCAAAGGTCGTGAAGACAGGGACCCTGCAGCCCGGAAGGCTGGATAGCGCGGCGTTCGCGCTGCCCAAAGGCTGCGCGCGGCTCGACATCCTCGCCGCGGCGCCCGTGCGCGACGTGTCCGTGCGGCTTTGGAGCGCTGACGACGCGCTGATCGCCGAGAGCGAGGCACGCGCGGCGCCCGTGTTGTTCGCGTGCTCACCCGGGGGCAAAGTTCGACTCGACACCGAGAGCTTGGCGCGCCCGGGCGAGTACCGCGTCGAGCTCAGAATCGAGCCCGAACCGGCCCCGCTCCTGCAGACGTCACCGCTCGCGGCCAGCCGCTTGCTCGGCCACATGTTGGAGCACGGGCTGATTCGCAGCGGCACCCAGGCCGGCAAAATTACGCTCCATCACCTGAGCCCCGAGCACCTCGAAAGCGAGCGTCTATTGGTCCCGTTCGGACGCTGCGTCGATTTCACGCTCGCGCTCGGCGCGGGTGCCACGGGAGCCGAGGTCCGGCTCGTTGACGAGCAGTCCGGCGAAGAGCTCGCGCTCTCCCGAGGCACGAACGCGACCAGCGCCCGGCTGTGCGCGCTCGACGCCCGCGCGGGCGGGACGATCCACGCGCGCGCCGAGTTGCGCGTCAACGCCGGTCGCAGCGAAGGCCTATCGACGACGCACATGACGACGCCCGCGCAGTGAATGCCGCGCCGCCGCTCAGGGCCGGAGCGGAATCACTTCGCGCACCGTGGCCGTTTTCACGGTTCCGGACGCGTCGCCCAATTTCAACTCGGGGTCATTCACCGCGCGCACTTGCAAGCGCGCCCAGGGTTGGGACGGTGTTTCCGGCCGATACAACACGAAATCACCTCGCCGCAGCTCGCTGACGAAACTCGAGGGCGGCTCGGCGCTGAGCGCGGCGAGCGGCACGGTCGCGCTCCGTTGCGGCGAACTCAGGGCGACCGTCGCGGTGTCGCTGTCGATCTCGCGCACATAGCCCGTGAACCAATCCGCGCCCACTTTCACCAATAGGCGCTCACGCAGCGCGGGCCGCCAGTTCGGTTCGGGACGGGGATCGCCCGCACGTTCGGCCGCGTGCGCAAACGCTTGCTCGGCCTCGATGCGTGCAAAGTAGCGCTTCAGGTTCAGTTCGGTGAGCGCGGTCGGCACGAGCACGCGATCACGGGTTACCGAGAATGTCTCGCCCGTCGCCGTCAGCGCTCGCGGTTCGCGGTCGGTCACTCGTGACAAGCGACACGGTAGCCACGCATCGGCGCGACCGCAGATCGCCAGCGCATTCGCGGTCAACTCACGCGGCGGCGCGGGCAAGCGGTAAACGTCGCTCGCGACCACGTTCAGCGAGTCGTTTCCGCCGATCGCCTGCAGGCGCAGCCGCTCGCCCTGCACCGAGAGCACGCGGCCTTCGAAAAACTGCGCCGCAGACTGCTCTGCGACCACGCGATCGCCGCGCACATACACCTCGCGCGGTTCCGGATTGTCGGCCGCCTGCCGCTTGCTGCACGCGGAGAACCCGCCGCATGCGGCTGCAAACGCGAGATAGCGGGCAAAACGAATCCGTTGAAGCAGCACGAGGTTTTGTGTCCTACTCTCGGGCGCTGTAGCAAGCGATCGCGAAAGATGGGAACAACGACGATGACGAGCGCACAAGACCCTCGCCAAGCCCAAGGCGGTGGTGGCGGCGGCTATGGCCCTCCCGGCAACCCCGGTGGTTATGGTCCCCCCGGCGGCCCCGGTGGCTACGGACCTCCGGGCGGCCCCGGTGCTCCCGGTGGTTACGGCCCTCCGGGCGGCCCGGGGGGCCCAGGTGCTCCCGGTGGCTACGGCCCTCCGGGGGCCCCGGGGGGCTACGGCCCGCCTGGTTATCCACCACCGGGGGGCTACGGTCCGCCCGCGCCGCCCTACGGCGCTCCGTACCCTCCCCCAACCGGTGGCCCTCCGTTTGGTCCGCCCGGAAGTCCGCAGCAAGCGGACCTGAAAAAACGAGCGCAGACCTGGCTGATCATCTCGGCCGTCAGCTTCGTCGTGTGCGGCAGTTGCTTCGGTGTGATCGGCGCGGTGCTGTGCTTCATGGCCATGCAGGCCTCCGATCAAGGCAACTTGAGCGATGGCGAGAACAAGCTCAAGTGGGGCAAAATCATCAGCATCGTCGGCTTCGCGATTGGGATCGTACTGGGCATCGTACTGGGCGCCATCTGGATCGCGGGGGTGATCGCGTCCCAGTGAGCCCGCGGCTCAAACCGCGGGCGTGAGCCCGCGGCTCAAACCGCGGGCGTGAGCCGAGCCAGAAAATCGAGCAAGATTTGGTTGAATAGGGTCGGCTTGGTCAGGTTGACCACGTGCCCCGCGTTCTCCAGTTCGTGTAACTCCGCCTGCGGTAGGAGCGCCGCCAGTTCCTGGCACGGACCCAAACTCTCCGGATCGTCCGTGCCCGCAATCAAGCAGGTGGGGATGGCGAGTGTGCGCAGTTGCGGCGCCATGCGCTCGGGCGAGGGCGAGGCCGCCAGCAACTGGCGCTGAATGTGCGCCAGCGCGTGCGGCGCGTGTTCCATCAGGCCTTGGCGAATCAAGCGCGCGCCTTTGGGGTCGAAGCGCGAGCGCTCACCCCAGACGAACTCTGCACCTGCGTCGTCCAGACCGCGCTGTTCGATGGCCTCGGCGAAGCCGAGCGCCCAAGTGCGGCGCTTCTCGACATCTCCCGAAGTCGGATAAGAGGCCAACACCAGCGCGCGCACGCGCTCGCGGTGAAGCAACGCGTAATCGAGTGAGAGCTTAGCGCCCAGACTCAGCCCGGCCAAGATCAAGGGCGTAGGTTGCGCTTGCACGATTTCGTCGAGGTCCGAGAGCAGCGCCTCGACGCGATACGACTCTGCACCCTCGGGCGCAGGGCTGCGCGCGTGCCCACGCAGATCGAACAGCGTGACGCGATAGCGCGCCTCGAGCAAGCGCGCTTGCAAGCGAAAGTTTCGCGCGCTGCCGCCGAAGCCGTGACAAAAAATGATGCCCGGGTTGCCCTCGGCGCCGAACGTTTCCGTGTAAAGCTTCACTCCTTTCCCAAGCCCCGAATTTTCTCGGTCGTCAAGCTTGATCCGGCGCCCGATCCACTCATATGGGAGAGATCGTGAGTCGTCCTGACCTAAACCCCGCGCAACACAGCGCCGTGATGACGCTGTCGGGCCCGCTCTTGGTCTTGGCGGGTGCCGGCACGGGGAAGACGCGCGTGATCACCTACCGGATCGCGGAGCTGATCCGTCGCGGCATCGTGCAAGACCGGATCTTGGCCGTCACCTTCACCAACAAGGCGGCCAAGGAGATGAAGGAACGCGCGCAGCACCTGCTCGGCAAGCGACAGCGCGGCGTTCAGCCCCCGGAAATCTCCACGTTTCACGCTTTGTGCGTGCGGATCTTGCGACGCCACGCCGATCGCCTGGGCTACCCCAAGGAGTTTGCGATCTACGACCGCAGTGATCAGGAGACGCTGGCCCGCGGCGCGCTGCGCGACATTCGTGTCAGTGCCGACAAGTTGAGGCCTGGCGATCTATTGCACTTGATCAGCGGCTGGAAGAGCCAAGGCATCCGTCCCGCGGGCGCGGAAGCCGCCGCGCAAGGCGACCGCGAGCAACTCGCGGCCGCGGCTTATGCGCGCTACCAGACTCAGCTGCGCGCGTGCGGCTCGATGGACTTCGACGATCTGCTGCTCTCGACCGAAGAGCTATTCGACAAGCACCCCGAAGCGCGCTTCGCCGAAGCCACGCGCTTCGATCACTTGCTGATCGACGAGTACCAGGACACGAACGGCCCGCAGTATCGCATCGTCAAGTCCTTGGCCGACCGGCACCGGAACCTGTGCGTGGTCGGTGACGACGACCAGTCGATCTACGGTTGGCGCGGTGCAGACGTCACGCACATCCTGAATTTCCAGAAGGATTGGCCCGACGCCAAGGTCGTGCGCCTGGAGGACAATTACCGCTCCAAGGCGCCGATCTTGGAAGCGGCCAACACGCTGATTGCGCACAACAGCTCGCGGCACGACAAAATCTTGCGTCCGTTCCGGGACGGCGGTTTGCCGCCGCGCATGCTGCGCATGGAGAACGAGACCCTCGAAGCGGAGTCGGTGATCGCCGAGATCCGCCAGCGCATGGAGGGCGAAGACGAGTCGGTCAAGTGGCGCCCGAGCGACGTCGCGATCCTGTTTCGCACCAACGAGCAGCCGCGCGCCTTCGAACTCGAACTGCGGCGCGCGCAGATCCCGTACGTGCTGGTCGGAGGCATGTCGTTCTACGACCGCAAAGAAGTGCGCGATGTGCTCGCCTACCTGCGCGTGATCGCCAACCCGGCGGACGAAGTATCGCTCTTGCGCGTGATCAACACCCCCGCCCGTGGCATCGGCGCCGGAACGATCGAAGTGCTGATGCAGGTGGCAGTCGTGGAGGGCAAGCCGCTCTGGGAAATCCTGCCGCAGGCCTCTGCCAATGGTGACATCCCGCACATCGCGGGTGACCGCGTAGATGCCTTCCGCGCGTTGATCGAGCAATTTCGCGCCAAGCTCGGCACGGGCTCGTTGTTCGATTTCGCGCAAGAGATGTTGAAGACCGTCAACTACCGCTCCGAGCTCGACCGTGTGTACAAAACGCCGGGCGACATCGAAGCGCGCTTGAACTCGATCGGCGAGTTCATGAACTCGATCGCTCTTTACGAGCAGCGCACCGAAGGCGCGACCTTGCAGGGCTTTTTGGAGGAAGCGGCGCTGGCCGGTCGTGAGGACCAGAAAGACGACGACAAACGCGAGCGGCGCGCGGTCACGCTGATGACGCTGCACAGCGCCAAGGGCCTGGAGTTTCCGCACGTTTATCTGGTAGGCATGGAAGAAGGCTTGCTGCCTCACCAGCGCTCGATCGTCGACGGTAAGAGCATCGACGAAGAGCGGCGTTTGGCCTATGTGGGTGTCACCCGCGCCCAAGACACGCTCACGCTGACGTTTTGCAAAGAGCGCATGAAGTGGGGCAAGCCGCGCGCGCAGATCCCGAGCCGCTTCTTGATGGAAATGCGCGGCGAGACCGAGCGCGCGAAGAAGGCGGCCGAAGCCGCCGTGCTCATGTTCCGCAACATGGATGGCAGTGCGGCCGACGGCAAACCCAGCCCCCAATCCGATGCCAAGAAGCCGGGCGCGAAGAAGCCCAGCGCCAGCGCGCGAACGACGAAGAAGCCGATGCGCCGGGCCTAGCCCCCGGCGCTCCGCCTCACTCTTTGTCCAGTTCTTTCAGCTCGGCGTCGAGCTTCTCGTCCCACTGATCGCGCTTGGGTTCGGGCGCGTCCTTCGCCTTCGCACCATCTTTCAACGCGCTCTGCTTGCGCCAGCGGCCGATCATCATCGCGGCTGCGATGCCAGCGCCGCCCATCACCACCGACAAGCCGATGAACACGTTCTTCAGCTGGCTGCTCTCTTGCACGGCCATGATCTTGGATCCATAGCGCTCGACGAACGACGCCTGAATCACCTCGGCGGATTCCCCATTGCGCAAACGCCGCCGGATCTCGTGACGCATGCTGAGCGCAATCGGCGAGTCGTGAATGTCGATCGTCTGCACCCAACAGCAAGGTGCCATCAGGCGACCTTCGATGGCACTTGCCCCGGGCACGTTGCCTTGAATGTCGTCGCCGTAGTCGTCTTCGGGTGACACGGAGCCCGCGGGCGCGGCGTGAGTCATGGGCGCCGCGGCGCCGGGCGTCGGGGCATGCGCGAAGGCAGCGCCGGAAAAGGACAATCCAGCCCCCAAGATCAACGCCGGCAAGGCGCGGGGCAGCGATGAGCGAGTCATAGCCGGCGTTCTAGCGCTGATTGAGACGCCCCGCAGGCCGTCCGTGGCGACCGAGCCAGCCACGCGGGCTCGAGAGCAAAACGGCAGCTTTTCTGGGGAATGCGAAATTGGGGAAATGCCGCTGAAATGTCGCCCTGGCTGGAAGGTTCGCGGTCGTTCCCGCCCGCACAAGAAATACTTGCCCCCTGGACGACACCGACGGACGAGTACCCACAATGGCACTCGACAACGCAGAATCGCTTTCCGACCCGTTCCCCGTGGAGGGCTCCCAGGAGCCTGCGCCGGACTCGAGTCCCCTCCGCGTGAGCAACAACACGCTTTTGGAAAGCGGCATTCCGCCGGCCCGGCTGCGTGAAGAATCGGGCACCACTCGAGTGCTCGATCACGAGCTCACGCTCGACCTGGGCGTGGAGCGGATGGAAGCTGCGTTGTCGAACGTGGTCCGAACCGAAGCGAACCTCGCCCTACTCGTGCGCGGACTGAAGCACTTGGCGGCCGGCGCCCAAGCGGCTCGCGAAGCCAACACCGAGCTCATCCTCGAACTCGACGAGCTCCGCGCGCACCTCACACGCTCCCACGACGAGGAGCATGCCCTCCGCTTCCGCATGAGCCAACTCGAGCAACTCTTGGACGTGATCCGCAGCGAGACCTCGCGCGAGCGCGCGTTTTTGATCGAGCAGCAGGACCTGTTCTTGGTCGAAATACTCACCGATCACGATCGTCAAATCGGAGACCTGCGACAGCGCCTCCGTGACTCGAGCCAAGGCAAAGTCGACGCGCAACGCATCGAAGAGCTGACCGCGCAACGCGACCAAGCTCGTGAGTACGCGACTCGCTGCGAGCGCGAACGCGATTTGGCGTGGCAAGAGCTGGCCAATGCCGGCGGCGCGCCCTCGCCCGCCCCCGCTGCAGCGACCGATCGCGGGCAACGCAGCCCGTCCGCGCCGACCGCGATCGGCTCGATCAGCTTGCGCTCGGTGTCCGTGCCGGCCTCCGAAAGCTCGCGCTCCGCGGAGCGACCCGCAACCGTCTATTCGGTGTCGGGCGAAGACGTAAACGAGTAGCGAATCCGCGAGCCGCGCGGCTCTCCGAGTGGAGGCCGGGTCCCGCCCGCCGCTGACGGCGTCCAATTGAGCAAGATCGTTCAAGCGCCTCAATCCCGACTCCCGGCCTGTTCATCAGTCTTGCTTCGAGTGATTACACGATCGCACGTTGTCGGCAGTTGACGCGCGACCCAGCCAAGTTTCCCGCCCTCGCGCAGGTTCGCTTGCACGACTACAAGTTGTACACGGACCAATTCGACGCGCAGTTCGAACGACCAAAGGGCGACGAATCGGCGCGTCGCAAAGTGCTGACCCACTTTCTATCGCCCGAATCCGTGGCCGCCTACTACGCTCTGCCGGAAGCCAAAGAGGCCGACACTGCGGGCGGCAAAGCGTTCCAAACGGCGGTGAACAAAGACCGCGCACTGGCGAGTGCCAAGGGTGTCGAGCTCAGTGTGTTCGGCATTCCCCTCGGCGCGCCCTTGCAACTGCCTCCCTGCGGGGACGACACGGGGAGCAATCTTTCTGCGTTGCTCACCGGCGTGGGCCGCGGCGCGGCGCAAACCTGCGTCGGTACGTCTGGCGGTGACATGGCGGCCGGCATCGTGGCGCACGCCATGGCCGCTTCGGGGGTGAAGCAACCTGCCGGGCGCAAGTTGCTCACCGTCATGCTTGCGGCCAACAAATGCCCTGATTGGGTGAAGGCGGGCGGCTCCTGCACGCTGTTCGTCACCACCCAAGACGGCATCGTCGGCTCGATCGCGTTCCAGACCGGGACCTCCAGCATCGAGGCTTCGATCTTGGGCAAACTGCGCGAGAAGTTCCGCGCCTCACCGGCCCCGAATGGCACCTTTCAGTGCTCGAACCGCTATGGCGCCGTGGCCGAGGAAAAGAGTTATCTCTGGGACATCCCCGGCGTGTACGCCACGTATCAGGCGCTCGGCCCCGACTGCGTGCATGGCAAAGTCGAAATGCAAGCCGCCAGCTTTCGGCGCCTCGCCGGCGCGCAGCAGGCAGAGCACGAGGCGAGCGAAGGCACGATGTGACGACG
>Ga0247757_10000132_pt1 | contig 60271 bp, 56 predicted proteins | sample UWRJL126311R4_FD_180929 | JGI IMG/M metagenome (GOLD analysis project Ga0247757, IMG submission 180929) | Plant litter microbial communities from Arlington Agricultural Research Station in Wisconsin, United States - UWRJ-L126-311R-4 | ecosystem: Environmental > Terrestrial > Plant litter >... | reverse complement strand
GGGGGAGAGGAGGGGGGATTTCGACTGGGCGCAATGCGGCAGGAGCTCGAGGAGACGGGGAATAGGACGGAGACAGGGCTTTGGGAAGGGCAGGTGTGTCCTCGGGGGTGGTTTCCCCGGCCCATGGAGGAGGAAGGCGCGGGAGGGGCTGGGGGGTAGGCGCGCTTAGGGGCGCGGCGGCCCAAGGTGAAATGGAAGGAGAGGACGGCAGCCCAGAGATGTAAGAGGAAAGAGATTGACATACCGCAGGCAATGCAGGAAGCTGCCTCGCTGGACGCTCTTCGGGCGAAGCCATCCTGCGGGCGCTGTACATGTGGCGATGCGGAATATCTTGCAGCGTGAGGTATTCCATGGCGGCGGGGGTATTTAACTTGTTCCATGTGTCAACAGAATGTAAAGGCACGCAACATGTGAGTGTCGATAGGCCTGGGGGGAGTCACAGTCTGCTGGGCGGGCACAGTGGTAAACCAGCACCAACGCCGTGGTTCGTAGGGTGGATCGATGAGGCTGAGGAGGACTTACTTGGACCAAACAACCAAAGGCAAATCAACAGCAACGTGCTGAGAGGGAGGGACCGAAGACAGACGCGGGCAGCGGGAGAACAAAAGACAAGCAGATGGGCAGGCGGACGGCTGCTGTAGTATCCCAGATACAATACAAGCTCGCTCACCGACGGACGGACGGACAGACGTAGAGCAAGTCGGACGCCGGCGCAAGCACCCAGCAGTTCGCAGATGGACGAGCGAGCGGAAGGAGGACGGGTGGCAGATCTTATTCAAGACCAGGGCCATGCACAGATGGGGGGGCGTTACGATAGCGGAAGCCAAATGGTAACGGGCCGTACATCTACTCAGGCCCAAAGCGGGCGACTGGATCTAGCATTTCTGGGACCAGGAGTGCAGCAAACCGCGCCAGGACATGCCAGGAGCAAGCCAGAAACAACCGACAGGCACGGCCAGTGCGGCACCAGCGTCCTTTGACAGGCGCTTCTTAAGGTTGGGCCTTATTCTCCGAGCGTGCACAAGCGGCGTATGGCTGGTTGTGGAAGCAGAAGGGCCTCGGTGGCCTCCCATCCTCCCAGGCTCTCTACCAGGCTCGAGCAGCGCCCGGCTTAGCCCCCCACCTAGGGCCGAGGCCTACACCGCCGACGCTGATCGTGGACGCAGCTGACTCGATGCAGACAGCAGCAGGGTTTGGTCTGCTCGTCGCTCGTTTCGTCGGCCTTTGGCCTTCACTAGATGCCACGACCATTACCTCATCCGCAGCAGCTAGGCGATCGCCGCAACGATGCTGTAACTCGACTCCCACACACGCATGCCCGGGTCAACGTCCCATGCTGCCATCACACCTGCTAGTGGCCACTGTGGCTGACGATTGACAAGCAGGAGATTGGCCCTCAAGCCACGTCGGCTGGCGGGCGCCCTGAAGAGGAAGTTCGCCATGCCCCCGGAACACCTGCTCCTGGCTGGCCGCGCTGCTCAGGGTGTCCATGGCGGTACGACTACGTCGTGGTCAACGTGAGACGGACGGGCATTGCATCTGCCACACGTTTGGAAGGGGGGCAGGCTGCACTGGGACCCCCGACTACCACGATCTGTACCGGAGACCCGTCGCACGGGATCCTCAGCGGGCTGGCTCTGTGCAGGGACGGCCAGGTGGGCTGATGCGGGCTCGCAGCTCGCCCTCTCTCTGTCCCCGCCCACGCCCACCGCACAACGGCAGCATGCGATCTCGGAAGGGCAGTCCTGCCTGCGTGAACGACGACGCACCCAACCGCAGGCGGGTCACGAGCGGAGACGAATCCGACCCTGGCCAGATGTGGTGCTCGCGGGACCAGGGCTACGGGTTACCCCTGGAAGGTAAACAGTACCAGGGCCAGGGCGACAGCTGCGGCAGGCCAAACCAGGCGGGTGGCTGGGCAAGGGAACGGGGCGAGGGCAGCAGGCAGAGCGGCCAAGAGGAGGGCCAGCGCAGGGCTCGACGCTGGAGCGCGAGGATCGGATGGATGGGAGCAATTGGCAAGACGGCGGGGGGAGCTAGTGTGCAGCGAAACAATATTGACAGAGAAGGGGGCGCCGAGCAGAGAGCAGTCACTAGCGAACACGCAGCGGGAGAGACGGCCAAGTCACGATCTGACTCCAGCCTGGACGCCGCCCACGGCCCTGACGCGGGTGATCGACAGCGGTACCTGCCACGGTCACAGCAGCAGCGAGGGCATGGCAGCGGATCCTGGGCGGGCCGCCGCGACGCCGACGCCGCGTGCAAAGAGCCTTTCTCCCACCGCAGGCGCACGCGGGGGCAGGCATGCGAGGGCGGAAACAGACGCGGTGCCGGCGTGTTTGCACCGTGTTTCGAGCGTCTCCTGTCATGGCGCCGGGCCAGAACTCGAAAGTCAAAAGCCAACCGTCGAAAAGGGACACACGTGAGAAGCTACAGCAGCGGGCGCATCACCAGGCTGGGGCAGCTGGGGCAGAGGGCGAGGGGCCAGAGGGCGGAGGCGAGGGCGAGAGAAAAAGGGAGCCAGAGAGCCGTGGACAGCAGTGACAGGCAACTGACACCGGCGTGCGTGCTTGGGACAGCGGACAGTGTGGTGGGCGCGCGCGCGTGTGGGTGTGGGTGTGGTGGGAGACGGCGACGACGGCGACGACGGCATCGCGGGCGGACGGTTTTAGCAGTCGATTCGGCGTGTGCGCCGGCGTGATTGGCGTGATTGGCGACAGGGTTCGAGGGATGCGCCGCTAGCGCAGACAATCCCGTGCCTGTTGCCGGCCGATCAGCCTCCCTCGCCTCTGGCCGGCGTGGTAATAATGGGGGGTGCTATGCCCGCCCCATGCCCTCTCCGACGTCCCGCCAATGCGAGCCGCGGTGCTGCTTTTTATTTCGTTTTTCTGTCTCTGCGCATCCACGACGGACGGACCGTGTTGACAGCACCGCGACAACGAGACGTGACGCTGACTGCGTGTGGGGGAGGGGCCAGCTGGCCCCGGACTGACGACGACGACGACGACGAGACGAGACGACGACGACAGCAGCAGCAGCAGCAGCAGCAGCAACAGCAACAGCAACAGCATCGTACCCCGTCGACGACGAATGTGCAGTGTGATGGCCTTCTGCTACTGGCTGCTGCCGGCTCCTGGCTCCTGGCGGGCTTGCTGATGATGCAGCCCCCCTCCGACCGAGCATCTTCGGTGCCAGTCGCCGTCTGCCAGCCAGGATGTCCGTCCCGAAGACCTCCTGCCCGGGACGCGCTGTTTTCGCCGTCGCCCTGCCTCGCACAGAATCACAGACGGCGATGCGACTGTGCCGGAGCACGGCAAGCTTCGCGTTGCACGGCAGCAGTCAGGCTCCTCTGGCGGGCGGCCAGCGTGCCAAGCTGCTCCCTACTTGCGCCATCCCTTGCTGTCAATCGCTGTAGCGTCGCCTGTTCCGCCGCCTCACTGTCATGGTGCATCCCCCCGTCCGCCGTCGCAGCAGTCCCATCGTCCACCATCCATGACCCAGCGCTGCATCTGCCTCCGCCTGCCCGTCCGTCCCAGCCCGCCGGCCGCTGCCATGCACAACAGCCAGGTACAGCACAGAGGGCGTGTCCCGGGTCAAAAGGCGGTGGAGAGGCCCCAGCCTGTGTGCTTGCCTCCACAGCTGCACTCCATCGCTGCTTGTGCTGGCCTCGGTTGAGCCCTTCGTGCACGCCGCCGTCATACAAGATGACCGCCACGGCGCCATCTGGTGTCCCCAGCGAGGTTTCAAACCCCCATCGCCGTGAACCCTCGCTCAACCTCCTGTCTCCTCGTGCCCGCCCCCGCCCTGCCAGGGCTTCCCTGCGAGCGTCTGACCCTCTCGATGCGCCGCCCGTCCGCGGACGTCCTGCCCTCCAACCTGTCCAGTGTCGCGCCCTGCTGCCGCTGTGCCGCGCCCTGTCGGGTGCTGGGGCCGCCGCCCATATCAATTGGCCTGCGTCGTTCAATCAATGTCGACTGCTAGACGTCGAGCCCCTCCTCGCTGCGGGGCAACAACCCACCGGATTCGCAGTTGCACGACAGCCCTCTGTGTGCTGGGCCATGCGCTCATCCATCGTCTGCCCGTCACCGCCTCGACATGGCCATGGCCGTCTCCTGCCTACCCCGTCGCCCCGGAACGCACCACGCTCGACTCGCGGTGCCGGGTGGCTGTGGCACCACTCGTCCGCCAGACGAGAACGGACACCAGAGCCGGCTGTCATCTGTAATACCTCAGGGAACATGCAGTCGTACCAGTGGACTGGGCGTGTGCGAATCGCTACCCAAAAACAGGTCTTTGTCCAAGCTCGACGTCCTGGCCACTTGCGGCTCTCACAAGAAAGCGCCTCGAGAGTCGGTGAAGGCCCTTGTCAGCTGCTGTACTCACTGCGAGTGTGCAGAGCTCCCTCGATGCCTTCTCGTGCAGTTTCCCATGCACAACCTGCATATTCTTCCTCCAATCCTGCTGCACGAGAATGCTTCCTCAATGTACGACAGCAACGAACCCGGTAATCGGAAATGATTCCTGCATTGCGGGTTACGACTGCTCGATCCAGTTACCGATTAGTGTCTGTATACCGTTGCTTTGGTTGCTATCCAAGCAGCTGCCCGCATCGTGCAATCGGTCCTTCGTATTCCACTTTTGAAACAACCTGGATACCCTCATTCAACAATCTTCGGCCATCCTGGACTCGCAAAGTGGTGGAACAGCGAGAGTGCTTGCAGTCAGACAGACAGACAGACGCAGCTACACGAGCCCATCTGTTTCCTAACTCACCATGCCAACCCACAAGCAATGTTGCTGTAGACTCGGCCCTTTTCCACAGATCTCTTTTGGTCTGTGACGGTTTGGTTTCAGAAACACCGGCACATAGAGTTACCTTCTCCTGGCAAGGCAAACTTTCCAGTTCATCTCTCCCTACTGATCTCGTCACTTCAAAACCGCAGCGGCATGCAGATGCTAGCAAACGCATACGGTGTTGGTGTCGGACGTGTAGTGCAGCCAGCTCGCTGCACATACTGACATTTTCTAGACGTACACTGTAGACTTACCGCTAGCAGCCCTGGCGTCGGCTTCCTCAAATGGTTGCTGCCGCTGGATGGACTGGTCAGCCCGCCAAGACCTGGAACTGTCTTGCAAATCTTCCATGCAATTCATTCAGATAACATTTCCACTCCCTACAAAGCAATTGGACACTGCAGCATGCTAGTGCCGCCTAGCTGGGGACTGTGTGGACGATCAGACATGACCAACTCGACAAATCTTTCTGGCCTGATACTGAGGTTGTCATCGCCTTCTCCATTCTCCCTTGTTTCAGACCGTACGCATCTGCGTGACGCTTCCTATTTTCTTTGCTTCCAAACGTAGCATAAGGGCCACCAATCGCTCTTCGGACCTTGTTTGGGGTGTGATCAATCACAAAGTTTGGCTAGGACCGCGAAGCCTTGGCCTTCGTGCACTATCGAATCACTCCACACTATACCCGTTTAAAACTGCGCGCAGGATTACACTTTCCGACTTTAATCTAGGCGTAACGCCTCCACCTAACCCTATAAACACGAGTAATGAGCATATAGGGCCGCTAGCCGAATACAAGGTTTCTTCTCGAACTGGCCTTCCTTGACAAGCACTACAAAAAGTTATACCCACTTGGGTAGGCACACGAATCGACTTGTTGGAGAGTCATCGTATTCGCTACAGCGCCCGGAAACTTTTCGACCTTTGGCCGGGGTAATTTGACCACATGAAACTTGACATGGACTTTTCTGAAACCAACTGTCAGTATTGTGGGGGATTATATGCAGGGCGCTTGATGTTCCATTATAGGCAAGTCTTATACACACGGACGTCTTCCCTTCTACTGATTGCTGCAACCACCAATGCTTCTGAATGGATCATCACGTCAATGCCCATGGGCCGTCGCACCTAACAGCTTTGGACAAGCCTAGGGGCACTCTGGCATGACTTTCTACATTTCCTGGCGAAGCCAGTCTCTCCAGCAGCAGTCCTGGCTGAACATGGTTGAACACCACGGAGACGTCTTCCACTTGCCGAAGCTGCCAACAGCGACTGGAATTCCACCTTATATCTTTTTATGGCCAATGTCCCTTTTTTTTTTTTTCAAAGACGAAGATATCGTCTCCACATGATCCTGATACTTGACAATCATCACGGATATAGGTATCCTTATCTCCTACTCCATGAAACAAGGTATCGCTAGCCATGGTTTACTAAAAATCTTTGCGTGTCCTTTGTCTGAGAAGTATAACTTTTAGTGCAAGATGAATTGATATCTAATCGGGAAATGTTTCGTCTGATATGTCCTGCTTTGGAGATTGTTGCTGACCTTCTATCCAGGCCTATCCCTGCGCAACCTGGGCAGTTTCGATACGAGCACTGATGACTCCTTCCAGCATCCCCCTGCATGTGTAATCGGGATCAAGAGGCCCGGGTCTTAAGTTATAAGGCTAGACACCAATATGATCGCCCGTCTGCGGCATAGTCTAGCTCTTTAGCATCAGCGAAACACGTCTCTCACGTCCGTGTGCATGGCCATGGGGTAGCCACATGTTGATCAGTGATCGGCAAACCTATGCCTGGGTGTAGGGCGATCACATCCCCTATGCCGGATCGTTCAGCCTGTCAGCTCTTCCTTTCCCGTAATGCGATGCGCAGATTGCAACGTCGTGGGATCGGCTTCGAGTCCAATTGCCGGCGCGAGACGTGACATAGCTAGGCGAGTGGCCTTGCTCTTTCGCTTCCTGAGAATGGAACGGTACGGAAATAGGATACGAAGAAAGCTTCTGCTTCCTTGGTTGAGTCAAGGGAAGGGTTGGCGTCTCAGTGACGTGAAACGTCTTGCTATATTTGCCGATGACTGTTTACAAGAAGAAACATGGTATGCGAGAGCCATGGCAGTCCCCAGTGGGGGCAGGAGTTTTGACATTTGAAATACTGGGATGGCAGTGCGCTTTTTTTTTTTTCTTTTTTTTTTTGCACGCCTGCCACTTTGAAACCGCCACTCTTGGATCCGGCAGATTAAGCGTGGATCGGACCGTGGCTTTGGACCCTGGCGCCGTCACCCGTCAAACCTGTCTTGTCTCCTCGGTCAGGCTGGGGCCACCCATGTCTCGAGTCGTATTCGACTCCATTTCCGTCAATATTTACACATGGACGGTCGGCGAGCGTTCTGACAAAATAGTCCAGCACTAGTCCTTGTAGCCCCACTTATAGGGAGTACTAACCCCGACAGACAGCATCCGACGAACACTCTTGGCGCATGTTGATCCTGCAGTGCTGGTGGCTTACAGCCGGGAATTTTCCATCTCCGAAGATATGCGGCTTGTTAGATCTTCAAGATCCTTAGCGACGCCACTCGTAGCCCAGCCATCGTGGCTGCTGCGCCATATATTCTGGTTTTTGCAACGGACTTGGAGTTCTTGCTCGACCAAGTCCAACCCTTTCCCAACCGGATTTATTCTGCTCACGTCTTTCAACGTGTTTAGGAGTAACTCAATAAACTTTGGCACGTTTCAGCACGACGACCACCGTCGGATAGGCTCATAAAGTTTCTTCGTCGCACGTTCTGACCCATGCTATCCGTCACTTTGGATCAAACAGCTGCCGCTACGTAAAGTAGCAAACGAAAGCGAGCTTGCATTCGAACCTTCCATCCGTCCTAGGCCACGTCTCGTCCACGCTAAGCGCTTTCTCAGCACCATACGCCGCCGAACAAGCCACTGCGCTCATAGATCTTATCCGCACATCCAATGATTAAATACCCTAAGCAAACAATTCACAAGGTGACCCGTGACCTCCAAGGAGGCGCCCAAGCCACGGGGCTTCCCCGACCTATGTCCATACGGCAACTCCAAACGCGTGGTCCCGCTGTCGAGCCAAACTTTTCTACTTCTCGCATGCACAGCCCCCTCTAATTGCACACTAGCACCATCTACTACAGGTAAAAGATGTGCACTATTGTAGGTAGTGGGTCCGCAAATGCGCATGGGCGCCAAAGTTGACCCTCGTAGGTTATGTGGGGGTGTCGCGCCTTTTTTTTTGGGCTTGCTTGCCACCCCCAAGCTCACAGTCAAGGACTGAGCACTACAGTCAGACTATCGTTTCATGCAAGTAGTGCATGGTCTTGCTGCGAGATAAATTGCGTTGAGTATGTACGTTCCCCTGCGGAGAGAAGCCCGCCATACAAAAACGAAGTTTCCCGCTTGACCAGCGCGAAGGTGCAGTACGCGCTGGGATCATCATGGGAGAAAGGCCTTTCGTTTGGACGGAAGCAAGCCTCCTATGTGGGTATGCGTGGCTGCAGCTATCACATGCACAGACGTGCTAAAGCTTGTGCTGTTGAGTGGATGGACTTGTTTGGTGCGATCGACCCCTGTCCCTGCACTGGGTATTGCTCCGAGGACTTGGGGGTGGCAGAGACAGTGCGGACTTGTACGGGCTACACGGACCTTGTTTGGCCTCGTGCTCTCTTGAGTACCTGGTGAGTGTAGGCTTGGTGTTGTACGAGCACAGTGGAGCTGGACAGCGAAACTTGGACACACCCAGCCCACACGGAATTCGTAGACCTGGTCTGGATATTGATTACAAAACAGCATCGTTCATGCCGAGCGGTTCTACTTCCTGGATCGATGATGCACAAGAGACCAAATGCGTTTGTAAGGTCTGATAAGATTTTGTTTCAGTCCAAAGCACCAGCTCACGACACTGGAGCATTTTATAATGATATTTGACAAAACAACATCGTATTTCTAGAAGCCCACCCTCATCCTTTATAATCTGTCTATCCATCACCAGCAATCGAAGCCATGCCTCCTCACTTCCTCACTCTCGCTAGCCTTCCAGCTCTCTTTCATCGCCTCCACCTTCCCCAACAGTTCCTCATCTTTGCATGGCTCGGGAAATATCCACTCATCCTCAGGGGGCTTCAGCAGCCCCGCAGCCAGCTCCACACGAAGATGGTCCTCCCGCGTCAGCCACGACAGCCGTGTCCGCGACACGTCGCCCAGATGGCACGCCACACGCAGGCGGTCATCCCCCTCGACGTAGTCGAGTGCGCGCTTGAGCTGCGCAAATTTCCTATGGTACACCCCGCCCGCGAGCTGGCCTGCCATCCTGGCCACGCGCGCCGCGAATGCCCCACAGCGTGCTTCGCCGTCGCTGTTGTCCTTGGATCCGGCGTCGCTCTGGCTCTCGCCCGGATGCTCCCCGTGCCGCGCAGCGCACTGCAGCACCCACAGCCGCCAGGCATACGTCTCCGGCAGGACGGCGGGCTTGCGGCGCGCATCGCGCTCCCACGCGCGCGTGCGCAGCGCGTCCGTGTAGCGGATCATGGCCTCGACGACGGGCTGCTTGTACGTGGCCCACTGCGCGGACAGCGCGCTGGACGGCACCGCGTCCCACAGCCTATTCGTGACGGATGCCAGCAGCGCGTGCCGCTCGTCCTCGTGCCACAGCAGCGTCGTGAAGAGCTTCAGGAAGTGCTCCTGCACGGCCTTGGGCGTGATGGCGCCCGTCAGCGCGCCCGGAGCACGCAGCAGATCCAAGATGCTGAAGGACCGCGAGCTGTACGTCTGCGGGAGACCCCCGTGCACCACGTCGGCGCCCTGGGCGTACCGCGCCAGCCAGGCTTGCACGTCCGCTTGGCTTTTCAGCTTGACGTCCTGCGTGAGCTTCTTGTTCAGGGCGGCGATCGGCGCCGGGGGGGCGATGTTGAAGACTAGGTAGTCGAGGTAGGAGGTGAGTAGCGAGACGGGGGTGTCGGACACGTTGTGGGCGAGGAGGGCGTGGTAGATTTCCTGCTCGCGCGGGAGAAGGGGGATGGCGAGGGCGTGCTGTGCGGTGTCGTCCAGGCCGTGCTTGCGGAGGAAGAGCGCCACCCATCGCGCGGTCTGCTGCTGGAGGTTCGCGACGATGGGGAGCACAATTCGCGTGGTGCACTCCGCGTGGCCGGCTCGCAGGAGGCTGGATAGTATGGGCGCCGTGTCGTTTGGTTCGTTGGTCGGATCCAGCGCTGGGAGATCCAGGCATGCTTCGGCTGCCGTCCACTCTTCTTCGCCGACGGGGACTCGCTCGCGGAGATTTCTGCATACGGGAATGATGGTCTCGAATACCGAGACCACTTTGGTTGCTTGCTCGGGCGAGGCGTCTTGGAGCAGGCTGATCAAGCTTTCGACCACTGAGCGTCGGATGTCTACGTGCCGTGCTTTGACCATGATTCTGGCAAGCACTGTGCTTGCGAACTCTTCGGAGATGCATTCGGTATCTTTGAGTAATGTGGCGAGCAGCTTGACGGTCGTGACCTTGACATATGATTCCCGCTGCTTCGGTTTCCCATCCTGGCTCTCTGCCTTCCTGGTTGCAGCGGATTGTTCCTCCAGTCTTTGCAGGATCGCTTCGGCAAATGCATTCATCACATCTTGTGCAACCGAAGCTGGGACCCGGCGGAAGAAGCGAGGAGAAAGCAAGCTTCTGTGCCAGGAGCTGTTATCAGGGCGCTCGAGGATTGCTTTGATTGCGAGCTTCGAAGCCACGGTAGGTCTGTCACATGTCATGAGCATTTCAATCAATCTTAAAGCAAGTCTTTCTACGCCATGCGGTTCTCCACTCTGAAGTGCCTGTTCAGCTAGTCGCACGAGTAGTGTAGGGGGCACATCAAGGAGGTGATTGCCTAAAATGGAGAGCGAGCTATTCTCATCAATGCTTTTCTCGGTATAAAATTGGTCGTCGAGAAAGGCGGCGGGGAAACGGAAGCCGGATCCTTGTCCGTCTGCTGGAAATGGCTTGTTGAAAACTCGCGATCCGGGTATCTTGCTCTCTAAGTAGAGCAGAGCAGACAGTATTTGTCCTTCTCTTATGGCTGGCCTTCTCTTCGCGAGATCTACCCTACCTAATGTCCAAATACCGGGTTCAACAATCTCTGGTACTTGTGGATGGATCAGGGTCAATGTAGATCCCAAGGTAGCATCACTGGAAGATCCACCAAAATCCTTAGACATGTCGATGTATGTCAGTTCGTCGATTTTTCTGGAAGGAATCGACCACTTGTGTGGGGGGAAAGGGTTCCATTCTTCGATTTCATCCGGCTGGTCGACATTGGGAACGGTAGGCCATGGGTCGATATCAGACATGAACTCATAGAACTTTGGCCAGAATTTGGAAGAGCTGTCGCTGTAGTGAATTTTCGACCAGTATATGTATGCTTCTTTCGGAGTGAATCGTGCCTGACTCAATGGGCCGATCGCATAGTCCCAAGCTTTCCTCAGCAGCCTCTCTTTTTCCACATTTTCGTATGAGCCGGGCACCATCATTTTGAGAGCTGTTCGGTAGTTATCCAAGAAAGGTCCTATCGCGTCAAGAATTTCTTGGTCTGTTGGAAAAGGCGCTAGGGCTGCAGCTGGATCTGGAAACACAGCAGCATCAATTCGTGACGCAATATATGGAACACAGATATGCATATCGCGAGCATGTATCTCGTATGGTGCGATTAGATGCTGAAGTGGAAGTCCTCGAGGAAATGGTTCTGGTAGTGCCGCAGTAGCTGGGTAGGTAGAGAGACGGTACTTCCGCCAAAGTTCGTCACGAGCTCTTGCAAGATTGTCGAAGAAGCGCAAAGTAGATATTTCTTCGTTTCGTAAAATGACTGGTGAGTGACTCATGAGACCTCGAACACTGTTGGTCTTCAAGCCCTCGAAACCGGGCGTTTGCCCTTTCTCCTCAGCAGCGATAAGCATTTTCAAGGTGTCACTCCACAGTATCTCATATAGTCCTTCATCGGACAATGAGAGTTTCTTTTTGAGAATTGCTGATCGTTGTCTTCTTTCTTCAACAACGTCAAAGAAAAGCTGAAATATGCTTGTCCAGGATCCTCGGTTGAATGAGGGCTCACGCAAGGCTGAACACCTTGTTTCATACAGTATCATGATCATCTGGTTGGCTTCTTCGACACGATGACGTATCCCATCTGCAGTTACATGATCCTGGAATACCGTAGGGATACCCGAGAGTAAAGCATTTGCTTCAATTAATCTTGAACCGTACAGCTTGCTGGGCGTGAGCGGGTCTCGTACGAAGCGTCGCGCCCATAGATGAGCTTCTTTGTAAAGCTCTAGCGACCCGCTAGCAGTCGCATAACAAATTGCACCATGGGCGTAGAATGCTCGCTTTTCTTGGGATGGACTTGACATTGCTGCCTTTTTGCATGATTCGAATCCTCTAGCAGAAATGATCTCAGCCTCTTTTTGCTGATCGCACTGCAAGAGTAGAACAGCGTGCCATAGATCTGGATCACCATTGTGATTATCAAAAGTCAACCTATGCGAAGTGATGGACCCAGGAGGTCCTTGCGTGACGAAATTTTCTTCTCCTCTAGCTGAACGCACTCGCGTGAAGAATCGTAGAGCCTCTTTTGGGGTGATTTGTTTGAGAAGCTCACGATTCAGTGGGCCAAGACTGAGTTTCTTTAAATCGTCATCAACATCCAGGTCGAGACCACTGATCGTCTTACAACACAGCTGCAATAATTCATAGCGTCTGGGTCGTGGTATGTTGCCCAAAAAGGGTCTTATTGTATGTACTATGTCAATGTTTGATTTCCTTGGGAATCGAGGCATAGACAATAGAGCTTTGAGCTGAGCCTCAAACATGTCGCGGTTGCGGCCCCAAAAAGTTACCACCATATGCACAAGTCTTCCTTCTCTTAGGTCCAGGTATTCTGCTAGCTCAGGCTTGCGCTGCATACATTGTAGAACCAAATTCACGATGTTTTGCACGGCTGCCACGTCTGCCTTTTTCTTTGAAGCCCGCTTCAGAAGAGGCTCAACCAAGGTGCGCATGAACTCTTTTGGTGAAAAGGACGCTTCTCTATCCTCACATGCTAGTTTCTCAAGCACCTGTATAGAAAAATGCATGGATCTCGAAATTCCCCGTGTCGATGTCCGCAAAGGGGGGTACTCGGAAAGTAGGGGGACAAGCCAGACAGTCTCATCGAAGGATTTGCCGAAATCATGCTGCATTGCCAAATCTTTAACAGTGTCTGTGTGGCAAAACAGCAATTGTCTCTCAAATGCCTTGAATTCTTCCGGGTGCTCGGTGATTAATCGTGTAACAACATCCTTTGTGCACGCTGGAAGAAGCGTCCTATACAGGCCTCGCAGTTGCCGTGGATCTTTGGTCCTCAAACTCCCTGGCGGAATATCCGGAAAATAACTCGGAAGCAACGCTCTGAACAGCTCGGTGAACTTCTCTCGCTTGGAATCGACATTGTTTGTTTTTGTGCTCAGAACGATGGCGCGGCATGCTTGTTTCATCTCCCTTACTGAGAAATCGCTGAAGAGCTCAAGCGCGCCTGATGTTCCCCCAATTGCATCCCATGTCTCATGCCATTCGGGTATCGAAAGTAATTTCTTGAGTTTCTTGATGGCTAATCTTCGCGCCCCAATTGATACCGTCTGCCGGAGAGCTAAAAGGAGTGCATGAGGGGACCGCAGCATGCCGATCCAAAAGCCAAAGCTACTTGGGGGCACTGAACCACTTTCAATAAGCCGCAGATATTCGCGAGTAATATCTTCATCGCTCCAGTGTTCTTGGACTGTTTTTAGGTGTTTGATTACTTCGTGAGGCGGGGACGACCGAATGATATGAGTATTCATTTTTTTGTCCAAACAGTTGAGTGGCTCATTTAAAGACAGATCGGCCTGGTGGGGATGAGACTAAGAGGTGGGGGAGAAGTGTGCAACAGGCGAAGACGATTCTCGGCTGAGCACCTGGCTACCCCGCGTTGTGCTAGTGCTGAGCTCGGTCTTGATGATCGCTGAATTAGGGTTAGTGTCTTTCTTATCTGCCAATCAGTGTAACTATACCCTACTCGATCTTAATTTGGCTTTTACGGCATTCAGCACTGCGGTCCTTTTAGCCCCTGCATTAGATGATACATGAATCGTTATAATTCTCCCCATAACGTGGTTGATGTCTCCTTCTTTCTTTTGTTATCTACGGTCTAGTTTGATCTCAGTGAAGAGGATCCAACGAAATGGATGGATATCGGGAATTGTGTGAAGCTTTTCTGGGAATAATAATTAAGTCCAACTTTAGTATATTTTCTAAATTTAATGAATTAACTTAAAGGGATATTCTTGGTAATTGGAACTACATTCATATCCTGAGTGTCTGAATAACCCCCTTTCCAGCGCATGTAAAGTTGTTTCCTTCTGGAAGTCAGCATCAATACCTTTGGTTTCGCATCCCTAATGTTCATTGAAAATTTTTTGCACTAGGTTAAAGAAGGCCGTCCGTCAGAAAAGAGAAAGAATCCAACTCTTGAAACTTGTCCACCCAAGCATCAACAGCGGCAAGCTGCTGGTTGCAAATCGCTAGGTCATAATCCACAACAAACCCTCCTTTCGAATGAACGATTGCGCTATGAAAATTGCCTCCTGAAGTAAACTCATTCATAATGAGAAGAGCTTCGGGTAGAGTGATCGCTTGGTACTCGACAGCCATGGCCAGTAATCCCTGCACAATACCCTCGCACACTGCAAAAGCTGGGAAGAGTAGCTGATAGCTGCGGATGCAAAAGAGAAAATAGTAGCGCCAATCGGGTCTGATGATGTTTTTGAGGACGGCGTTTGCAACCTGCATAAGCCCGATACCGGCCCAGAAAATGGTGGCGGTTCCAAAACGATGATGAATGCATTCGACGACAAGGCTTTTCAATTGCTGCACAGAAGCTGCGAAGATTGCCTCCGGGGACGGAGTGGATGTTTTGGAATATTTTGTTGCTGGTATTTTTGTGGACGAGAGGAAGGGCCGGAATATCTCTAAGATTATGGTATGGTACGCAGTACTAAATTCTAATAAGTCACTTGAACTTTTAACGAATAAAGAGGAACATACTGGAAGAACAACGCATGAATAGAAGTGTTTTCATCACGGGCCATTTCAGTAGGTAGTCCGTCCGCCAATTCAAGTAAACTTGCGTACTTTGAATAGGCGAGGGCCAGTGGCGCTGCTTGAGGTGGGCTGGGGTCGCGATATATACATAGAATCTCAGATAAGATAGCCCAGATACTGCAAAACGAAAGATATATGGATTTGTGAGCAGACGGAGAGAATGAAGAGCCTTTCTCACTTTCGGGATCGGTTCCTGGAGCCTCGAAATATCCTAAAGGTGGCAAAGATGGAGGATATGCTATGGGTGGTACCACGTAGAAAGAACTTAGAAGCCTATTATCGTCAACTGGATCCACGATGAACGAGGTGGCTTTATTACATTAGTGTATTGAATCCTCCCCAAGCAGCCGCAGCCAAAGCGCGCTGATATTTTTCTGGCCACAACTCGGCATCCCCGTAGCGAAGTACATCCGAAACACCGAAGAACCTCATTCGCTTTCCCATCTGCAGTAATTTTTCGGCATATTTTCTCGAGCCGTGTGAATCCTGCCCATGCGCACCATGTGAGTACGATAACACTATTTTTGTCGACAAACAGACGTAAGAATTGCCAAAAAGGAGTATCGTACATGCTAAGCCAGGGAGGGTTGTCAAAGAGTCAGAACTATCTGCCTCGAGAAGTTTTTCTGCTTCTCTCTCAAACTCGAGGCTCCGAACAGAGGAAGAGGGGTCTTTGGTGGCATAGCCTTGCTGCATGTGCGTCAGTCACTCTTCTCGTGTTTCTTACAATATGAAAAGTTGGCCAAGTACGGATGCGAATGCAAGCAGAGCGCTCACGAGAAACGGCGAGCAAAAGTCAAGCCTAAATCCAAGCAGATCAGCAATAAACAGATCAGCATCGAATGTGCCTATTGTGGGATGGTCTATCTCTAGATACATTGAAATGACGCCTGTATGGATTAGTATGAACAAGACTAATTGTGATACGAGTGATACCTCGTGCATAACTGTCGCTTACGGACACTGTCGTCCAGAACCCTATGCTAAGTTCCTGCAAGTCAAATTCTGAGTGCTTACGATGGACGAGTTCATCGAGCAATGCAGGTCTTATTTCGGGTAGTTTGATTTCTTCCATTACACTTTTTTGATTAATGCTCTCTTCTAACACATCCAAATTTGGGTACACAATTGGATGTTGAATACACAAGGCCAATTCAAATTTCGACTGGATATGGGGCAACAACGAGAGGACGGTGCTTTGGGCACTAGGTTGGTCTGATTGAAGATTTTCGCTGGCTGCACCAAGTAATGAGATTGGATCTATGTCTGTTGCTGTCCTAATCCGTTTCAGTACGGCGTTCGCGTCGTGCTCCGGTAAGGTTTGGAGTTGATGTAAAAGCTTCTCAAGAGCATTGTTTCGCCCCTTCAAAATCTCATTTTCACGCTTGATTGCTTGCCTTCGTCTTTTCACCTCATCTCGGCTTACATAGGTGCACGTCGAATGCCGGGCTAAGCAACTCGAGCAGACGGGCTTAGCACCGTTGCACTGTAAAAGAATTAGTCACTTGCGACTTAGGGAATTGACCCGCTTACTTTAGACTTCTTTTCGCGGCACGCGTTGCAGGCGATCGAAACCTTGTCCCGGCTCCGCTTAAACACAAGGTCAGATGAGGACGTACCCTGGCTGACGCGGGGCTGCAGAGGTCGATACAGGCGATTCTCCATTGCTTTAAGATTCTCGACAAAGGCTGTTCAGGCAGAGAAATCGAAATTTATTATGGTAAGGTTATATTCATATTGCCATCTGTAGGTACTGGTGTGGGTGTGACGTGATACTTGCTACGTACTTTTAATTGATCGGGAGCTTTTCCATCCAATCGTTACGGTTTCTCAAGAAATATTGGATATTCGGATATTCGTTACTTCAGACACAGTCTTGTCGGATACCTAACGGAAATCAGTAAGATCTTCAAATATACAGACCAGTAGCTTGGCGAGAATATACATACATTTGAAGAAGAATTGTTAACCTTTCACCTAAGTATTTTACTAAGAAGCCTAGTGTAGTTGGAGAGAAAATGAATTCATATGATACGTCTTCTTCTTAGAGCTATATAAGAAGAATAAGATCTTGATATCCTCTTCTGAAAATAGGTATTTTTGAAGCTCTGGATCTTTTCTCGCTTAAGATTTAGTACTAATCCTATAGAGACTTAGTCGTGCAAGGATATATAAGCACTAAACGTCATAAAAGCGGGATAATCAACATCAAACAACTAATATTCGGTTGCGGCAAGCCCTCTAGTGTGCATGGACAAGGGTGAGATGGCGCTCCAGCCTTATGAGAATCGAGTCAATATAACAATGAACAAAAGCTCGAACAGCAGCTTGGACAAGGACGTTAGCTCTCTTCTTCAACAACTCCCTGCAAGTTTTACCAGTACCGTGATGCAAATTCACGTGATATTGCGCAATGCGATATCCGAATCTATGATTGAATATGGTCCTCTTACCCACCTTGTTCTCAAAATATGTAAGAAGTCGTGACTCTTCGCGTTTTGTCCATTTGGGCCATCTGAATCCTGCTACCTGAACTAATCGAATTCTGTCTCATTCAGGCGCTTAGCCAAGGGCTCAATCTATCGATCGTCCGTGCCCTCCGTGATGCTAACGGCATTAATCGGAAACTCAGTCGGCACCTGACGCTGCATAAGCTGTGTGCTTGAGTCCTTATTCCGGAGAATTTCAGTGTTCTCGCAAAAAAATGCAATATCCCCGTCATCCAGGATTTTGGTACAGGAGATGGAAAAGAATTTCTGCCAAATACAAGTTGCGTCACTAATACGAAGGGTCATTTGTGTATATTATGAGTGTTGCACGAATAGCTTCTACCTCGGGCTCATCCAGGTCCTTGTCATTGGGATTGCACGGTCTCTCCAACGTATCATGTATCCAAATAGGAGAAGCAGCCCATGATTCACGTACATCAGGATTAGAAGCTACAAAGGCGGTAAAACACGTCTAGAAACTTTACAAGACTACGCTATCATTGTTCCACTAGTTTTACTGGGCTGAAGGAGACGTATTCAGTGAACATGAATGGCGGATTGAAGAACTTTCTTAAAGCAGCCAATACAGAGAGGTTGTGAAAAAAGATATGATAGTGCATGCTGTTTTGGGTAAGCTAGGCTAACACGTATGCTTGTCACAAAACTCTCGATTATGCAGAATTGAAGTGTACAGGTCAGCAGTATTAAAAAAACAGGCTCCATTTATGATTATGGAGAAGGCTGAAAATACTGTCTTGGAAGCATTTCCAAATTGAAAGATTTACTCATCACGTTGATAAAACATCTCAAAAAGATAAAACATCTCAGAAAAAGTGCAAGTCACATTGACCGATTGAAGCTTGAAGCTGCACTTAGCTCAAGTCATTGTTGGAAACCTCAGCGACTTGAGTTGTCATGTAGGGTTCTGTCTACAAGTGGAAGGTAATCACTGCGCTGATGTAGAGGTCTGCTATCGTACACAATAGCCACGAAACTCTTGCAGAACCACCCCGGAATAGCACACGACTGGCCACCACCCTTGTCTTCTAATAATGAACACCGGATGCACATTTCACAGGAGTATAAATATCGGTTTCTTGCAAAATGTGAGCAATACTACACCTCATCTTTGCAATTGATTCATGTTTTGGGGATTTGAGCGATATAATACCGGTTGGTAAAGGGCGTTAATTGAAGATATAAATAGAGATCTACACATATCTAGAGCCTTAAAATTGTTGGCAACTCAAGAGATTAAGTTATCGACAAAAAGTCCTAACTCATCTTTTGTTCAAGGATGGCCTTATCATTTGCTTGTAGAAGCAGCTTTAAATCGAACAGGTGCTTAGGCTGTTATCGTTATACTACCTTGCTACAGGTTACATTAATAGGTATAACATTTTTCAAATCTGTAGTCCTTATATAATAATAAGACTACAGGGCTTGGATTTAGTCTTCGATCTGCTGTCGCACTGGGCATTCACACTGGCAGAAGTACTCTCATAAATCACTCAGAGGACTATAACTCTCTCACTCATTTGGGGGGAGTCTGCATTCGCTTGTTACGCAATTGAGTTCCATAGTTCATCGTCTTTCCAGTCTTTCCAGTCAAGACTGCGATATGCCCCTTCCGCGCACTAGATCTAATGACCCGACAGCAGAGCAAAACGTATACACATCAGTTGCGAGGTTACTTTTATCACGTAATGCGCTCTCTCATCGTCATATCCTATGAGATTCCGAAAGCTTTGTTACAGAAAATCTGCTATTGTTCTGTGAAACTAAAGTTCTAATTAGAAGATTGACATCTATGATAATGGGTCACGGTACTCTGATACTTTGATTGAAGTGGTTCGGCTCCACGATTGTATTTACTCGTTCCTGCTTGTACTTCATGCCAGGATCATCGAAACTTCCGCATCACTCTATCAAATGAGATATTCAACGAGCTAGCCTTCACCTCAGACAGCCTTTACTGGGTCAAGAAATTGATTTCTGGTTTGCAGTGGATGAAACAGAAAGATAAAGGTGCGAAATATGTGCCAAATGCCGTCTGCGGCGCCTTTGGCTAAGCACTGACTAGCATCAGCTTTGTAGCTATTCTGGGAAAAGAGGCTGTAGACACATAACGGATGTCTAGTAGTTGCAGGCGACTGGAGTGTAGATAGATTTCAGAGGGTTTCGAAACGCTAGATAGCAATTACCAAAACGACAAGATCATCTATTTTATGTCCAGTATGATAGCATGTCCCAGTTTACTATCATATGCTTCAGATTATATCTATCCATCTGAGGTGTGATTTTCATGATATTTCACAGTTGTAGATGTATTCATGAGACAGACCTGCGAATCCTTTAGGGGAATCATGATGGAGCAGAAAAACCATTGGCATGGTCATCCTTTTCACGCGCTGATACTTGATTGTCTTTCTCACGTTTCTGTCTACATGCGTGAAACTCGATCCCTCACGGCTGAATGTATTTCGGAGTGAGTTTGGAAAAGGTGCATGCCACTTTGTATTCAAGGACTGAATTTTGTATAACTAGAAGGGGTGAGTGCAAGTTAATTGGTCTTTTTCATCATGCCAAAAAGCCTGCCAGTCCGCCTTGGAAAGTTTAGACCTGAGATGGATGCCAGCTACAAAGTATGAAAGAGTTGGATGTGATCGTAGCCGTGGTATAAGTCATAACTTTTGGTATTCGTTTCGCAGGATGTCAAGGGTACAAGTTCATACTCGTCGTTCAGTCGTATGCCCACTTGCACTATTTTGACTGTCAGATAACTGATACTGTCGAGCCATAAAATTTCAGCCTACCCTTGAGCATGGTGCGCAGACGGTCACAGAGCGCCCATCTTACTCCAACCACTCGGGACGCTTCCAGTCGGCTTCCTTGCCCCATTTGGTACCCTGGCCCCACTTCCTGCCCTCATTCTTGTCGAGCTCCTTCTGCTCGCACCAGAAGCAGATACCTGGAACCCTGGCTCGTTTCCAGAAAATCTTGATCTGGTTGCATGCGGCATTTATGTCTGGACGCTTTGCTTCCTCGCAGTAGACGATGTCGCCGTCCGAATGGACATGCGGACAATGGGTGTATCCAGTCTTTGATTGCTGGCACATTGTTGACTCCAAGCTGATGATGAGAGAGAAAGAAGTGGTGGTTTGAGGTGATGGCGAAGCAGATAACAGGGCAAATGCCCGCCAGTAAACACAACATGAGAGAGTACAGGGCGGGCGCGATTCCTTCACTTACGATTGAGCGCTTTACTGTTCACCGACGGAAGTTTAACCTCATCGTAATATAAATAATCGGCATAGTAAGTCTGCTTTCTTGGGTGACCGTCCGCTAGTCATACGTAGATTTTTTGGTGAACCCAGGTTCAAATGCCTACGCACTCAGTTATACTATTTCGGGCATGAACAAGACTTCAATAGAGGGCAAAGAGGCATTAAACATTTGCCATTTTTTCGAGACCGATGTTCTAGAGCTCGACCACTACATTTCTACTTTGGATGGCTAACCTTAGAATGCTTATAACAGCAATTCTATTTGTTGGCCCACAAGTATGCCAGCCCTAGTGCGGCAACCACACCCACAAACAACAACGGTTTCTGCGCCAACCGCCATATCCGATAATAGTAAACAAACATATGAACTTTCACTGTGTTCGAAGCGTCATTCACCCTCGGATAATTTTCTTTAGGTGGCTCTTTCCCTAAAAACTCACATAGCGGACCCCATCCATCCTTCGATTCGAATTCTAAAAGGCGATCCCTGGGCACAACATGTCGCACATGCGAATAATGGGTGATATAGGTGTGTCTGAGCGCGAGTCTGTCGTTAGGGTCGCCAGCGCCCCAATGCGCCATGATTGATTTGACGATGCGCATGTACGGGCCCCAGAATACCTACAGATATATCAGAAAAACCAGACTAGAGGCTGATAAAGTGCGTGAAGGCTCACGGTATCATATTTCATCCAAAATGGCATAGTCTTCCAACCCGTCACTACGTAAAAGGTCTTATTCATCGACTCAAGCCATGTGTCCACATTGCGATTTGTAAGGATGACTTTGGCTGAAGGGTAAGCGGCCAGAAGCTCGTCGACAAACATGATGCATGGAATATCCTCAAGCACCTAATTATGAATTAGAAATCGGTGTCACGATTGCAACGTTGGGGCACAGTCGTTACGTTATAATCTCCGAGAAATTTGTCGAACTCCGCCTTGCCGAACGGTGTACCCTTCCCCTCTAACTTTGCCTGCAGCGCCTCTTCCCAGAACACGAGATGTTTCTTAGGGGTGTTCTTCAGTGCTTCTGACATATGATACACACTGTAGCCAAGCGTTTCGAGGGCTTTCTTGAGGGCTACAAGGATCAATCACTGAGGGGTACAGGTTCCCTAAACTTACTTACACATTGTTCCTGATCATAGTCAGTAATTTGTTCACATCCAGTGTACTCGCAGGTTTTACCAGTCCTACTAAACCCCAGCACAAGGACCTCCATCTCTTTTGCGCGCGGCTTTGCCGGTGTTGAGTCAATCAAGCGTTGCTGCGACATTTGCATTGAGTGACGAAGTATGTGAGGTGAGATAAACTGTCCTTAGGGGTTTGGGGAAGAAGATAGATAGTCTTATTTGACCTCAAGAGGATATATCTTTGGCTTATGGTACGCCACCCGTATTTGCGAGACGAGCGAATAACAAGCGGGTGATATTTTAGTCGCGCACGGTCGCGTTGGACAGGTTGTCGGTGGATACGGAATTCCGAACATCCGGTGGTTCGTCCGCGCTGTCGCTTCTGTAAAACATTGACGTTAAACATCTATGCTTATTTACTTCCATTAAGTATGTACTATTGGGATCACGATCTTTGAGAGCACTAACTCAATAGAGCCTACAAGTGACTACATAAATCGCAAACGTTCGACAGATACAGTGATATCAACCTGTCTTTTCCTAACGATCTCGATTGTACATTCGAGGGCAACAAATGAAACACACCACCACGAGAGACTCGATACAGGTACACAACTAGGCTTTACGGGGAATTATTCAGTAGCTACGTGTCCGTTACCGGCCTCTGGTAGCATGGACAGCAAAGGTAACTTAACGATAGCGCTTTTTCAGTGCGACCAAAAAGGCACACACCCTACCAGAAAAATATGAACTTATGTCGCACCGAAAAGATCAAGGTTTTTGGCCAGTTACACGGAGCTTTCTTGCTTTATTAAGACAGGTGAGTTTTGCTATGTCGAGAATTAATTGCTGTACTATATGAAGTGAATTGCTATAGGTCAAGGCAAATTTGGGGGCCGTCCCGATCGGAATTCAATAAACTGCAAGGCATATATGCAGCCTATCAACAGGTAGACCTTGTGCGAGCATCTAAACTTGGAGTGCACAAGGCTGCCGCCCCCAAGTCTTGGCGAAGCATTGAGTATTATAACTCCCCGCGAGACCAAACCACTCCTGCTCATACTTTTCGAGCAATGAATGAAACATACCTTAACTCAACTCCTGCTCAAGAACCACCAAATGGAGTGCTGCCCAATTTCGACAACCCGGCCAATGTTTCTGGATCCATGAAACTTGTAACGTATTTAGGCCTTTCTCTTAGTTGGATATTTATGGTTCTTCGCGTGTGGACTCGGGTTGCCATACAGAAACGCTTCACCTGGGAAGACTGTAAGTCCCTGCTCCTTATAATAAGGTCTCCTAATATTTTAATCATGATATTAATCGTTCTCAAGATACAATAATAGTTTCATGGATACTGAATATTGTATGGATTGGCCTTTTCATCCACTCAATTCAGTACGGCATGGGTGTGCTACACATGTGGGACTTGTCTCTCAGCCATTTTTTCGTATATCTAAAGGTAACACCTTACCCGATGCTCTCAAATGTAGATGAAGTACCTAATGTCTATTCAAGCTTATAAATGCTCTTGAGATTATATATAACTTAGTGATCTGTCTAACCAAAGTGTCCATTATACTGCAACTACAGCGCCTCTTTTGCCCTCATCGCACCGGCTGGACAAACAGGCTAATTCAGCTTCTTATTATCTCAAATACCTGTTTCTACTTCGCCATCACCATAACGACGATTTGGTCCTGCATACCAAGAAGTAACATTTGGAGGCCAACTGACCAAGGGCATTGTCTAAATATAGGTCTTACACTTATAGCTTCTGCAGTAATCAATATGATTTCCGACATATCTCTATTGGTCTTCCCTCTATATCAGGTGTGGAGACTGCACCTACCAATAAAAAAGAAGGTCGGCGTATCAAGTGTCTTCATTTTCGGCACCCTGTAAGAAAACTCACTAACATATGTCTAAGACTAATAAAACAAATCTAGTACATGCTTTTGCAGTATTTTTCGCATTATAGTTACTGTGATTTTTGTAAATACAGGCGACATAACAACATTGACCCTAGCTGCTATGTGGGTGTAAGAACACCTGGAATCGAGATCATTTTAGAAATTTCTGACAATGTCATAGTCAGGGAGAAATGACGGGTGGAATAATCTGTGGCTGCCTGCCAACGTTACCTGCCATCTTCCGTCGCTTAATACACTGGCTAAAGGCTGTACCTACACATGAACACAGTAGAAATCTTCCAGTTCCACCTGTACAAACCTCACTGGAAGAAGTCAAGAGTTGTAATAGTCCACATGATCATCTTGACGAATGGATTGGATCCGGCCCTGACAGAGTATAGAACATTTATGAGTTATCTATTCTATACTGCGGTAGATGGAACTATATTGATTTTCCAAAAAAGGTAAAAAACAGAGTCACTCGTCAGACCGATTTCCTAAAACCATGGATCAAGCACATACACCTACACATACATACACACACATATATAAGTCTGAGTAAGTGGGTCTATAGAAAGTTTAAGGGAAGAACAATATAAAGCAGCGAGACCCAAAGAAGGTAGTGCCGATAGCGGTACTAGGAGACAGCAGCGGCAATCATCATGAACTGGACCGTTCTCCTGCGGTCAATCTCCTTCTTGAGCATCAAAAGACATGTTGCGATGACCAGCTCTTCTCCGATCCCACTCTTGCCGCCCACCTCCTCGTCCAGCACTAGTTGCCCACCGTTGCCCGCGCTACAGGACTTGCTCCCAAGCGTTCTTGTCTCATCATTCCTGATCAGCAGAGCAAGTCTCTTTCCGTTCAGGGTCAGAACAAGCGCGGCGCCTTTCTTGTCGCCCACCCCAAAGCCCTTTTCCCGCTTATACTCCCACTCCAAGACACGGCCGTCGGAGAGCAAGAACTTGTGACTCCGTGACGTCCACTTGGACACAGTCTTTATGACATTGTCTTTGCCAGCCTCAGTGTCTAGCCTTGTAAGGAAAGGATCCTTCGTAGGCCCGAAAAAGTATGTGGTGCTAATGAGCGATCGGCCGTTGGCATCGGTCAAGACGCAGTTGCCGGAGCTCTGACGCTCGCGCGTGGATGTATATGCGACGCTTCCATCTGTATTCTCTATTGTAGTGATGAGCTCACTAGGAGCGAGCGGCAGGCGAAGGACGGGGATGCCACGCGCGTTAATGTGAAAGGTCTTCGCTGGCGTGAAGGCGGCTTCGGATGCACCCAGGGTTGTGCCGCTATTGATGGATTCAGCGTCCGCAACCATAAGTTCCTTCTTCTCCTGCTCTGTAAGACGTTCGATGTCGACCGGTGGGTGCTCGGCATGCGTCTCGGTGAGGGTAGTGGTGCTCATTATAGGTATATAAATTGATACTTAAAGCGATATATGAAGGGCGCTATTGCTTGCGTGAGTCTGTTTGGTCCGTGAGTTGAGCAGTTCTGTGGTTATTGCTATCCATCTTTATACAAGACACTACAAGCTGTTGGGCCATCATTCCGTCGTCTACAGGACGATACGACGTTGGCAGGCGTTCGTGAGGTTGACAGTTGGAGGCTTAGCAGCTTCGCGAGGCGGATGATATCGTATTTCGCATCGCATGGATATCAAAGCCTTCCGATTGGCTCATCTCTTTGCTTTAAAATCGTCACTAAGCCTTGTCGGGACCACACGCTCCAAGCGACAACGCAAGCCGTGGAGGCAGTGTCTTCACCGGTATCTGAACGGACGGCTCACGGCAACGCCGATCTACTTGTGAGCAGAGCCATAACGGTTTCTTGTCGCATTCCAATATGTGACGCTTTACCTGAAGACGCAGGAAGGTCTTGCGCCTCGCTGAATCCCCACTATACGACCCCAGAAGGAAAATGCACTTTATCATCACTCAACGACGAACTACAATTGAATATGCCTCGTGAATGCCTAGAGACTAGGATCGCTCTTATATATAAGTGAGGCACTCTTTAGAGCGACACCTCGTGCGTCGGACTGTGTGGCAACTAATAATACCAACACATGACACAAAATGAGCTCTTCAGAAAAGAGTTAGCCTGGTATCTCAATGAGAGAGAGCATTGCCGCATTTGGCATCTTGCCACAGAATTCCCATACCGGAAATTACAATGGCCCCTGATTTGGGGCGTGGCGAGTACAAAAAAGGCGTAGAGATATCTGTAATTCTAACTCTGCATGGAGTCCGGACGCAGGCATAGGGCAGCCCCCAGAGGGTCGTCGCCCAACGGCCTACCCCAACGCTCTCATAAATGGATGCTGTAAGGCTGAAAATCATTTACGAGAAATCTTCACTGTCGCGTGTTTCATCATGTCAAAGTCTTTTTCGCCTTCGAGGACTTTAAACCAGCGACATTTTTCATACGGTACCATTTCATCAACAACTACAGAGACCCCAAGTTCCACTACCCGCGAAAGTCTTCTTGGACCCCTGACCACAACCTTCACGCTTCCAAGTCAATGCCGGGTAACCCTTGTGAACGCCGACTCATCAGAAGACACCCCTTCAAATATCTTCTATGGCCAGTCATGTAGCCCAGAAGACGACTTTGCTTGCTCGCCCCCTGCTACTTCTGCAGCATCAGATGGGCAACTTGCGAGGTTCTTCGCCACAGGCGGATTCTATTCACCGGGCATAGCATGTCCCGCTGGGTATGCAGTAGCTTGCAAAGTTACGCAAACCACTCCAGCGTCCACCTTTCCTTCATCGGACTCGGGCGCAGCGTGGAGAAAAGCAGTAATCAAAGGGCCGTGGCAGTTTCAATATCCAATGGAAGTACATGAGACGGGTATAGGTTGCTGTCCAATGTATGTGTATACTGATCTGGCATTCTGTCTCAGAAAAGGAGCGAGCTGACACTTCCTAAAGTGGCTATAGCTGTACGGTGGATGGCACACGGCTACCCCTCGATTCCTCGAGCTCATTTTGGAAGTATTGGCAAGCATGTGAGCGGACTGCTACGCTGCCTCTTACTGTGTCTAATTGCTTCGACTCCACAACAACAGTCTTGGATAACATTGGCCCAGGCGGTGAGAAAGTCCGTTGGAAACAACTAGGCGCGAAAGCTAATCTTTTCTTGCAATTACAGATGCTTTTGTCAATATTACCGCACCCATGTTTCAACTTGTTTACCGAGCGACCGATCTCATAACATCGACATCATCTCACTCGAGTGCTTCCAACACGTCTATTTCCACAATGTATAAAATACCATCGAATTCTTCTCAAGCTCCTACAATCTCTAGTCGCACTAGCATATCTCCAACTAACACGGCAGAGATAAAAAACCATACGAACACAAGTTCCAAAGCAAAGATTGCCATCGTCGTTTCCGTTCTCGGCACAATCATGCTCGTAGCGATTGGCATCTTCCTGCTACTGCGTAGAAAGGTGTTAAAAAATCGAGCGAACGAAGACCCGAACCGGAGACATGGATTTGGAGTTGTACAGAAGGCGGAGCTAGAGCAGCCCGACGGCATGGCTAGTGTGCTGGTGGAGATAGCCCATCCCGATCTCCGAGAACTGGATTCATCGCCAGTACCAGCAGAGTTGCGCGGGGCGATCAGACGTGTAGACTCTGGCGTCTCGTCGCCCAGGTCGAGAGCAACCTGGGCACATCCGATCGCAAGACCACCCAAACACACATATCATTAATTATAATAACTGGATGAGGAGCAGGAAACAGAGGCACAAAGGCACTGAATATCGAAATTGAATGTAAGTCACCGCTGTTATGTTTCTACTGCACGACAAACTGCTGACTGTGCGACTTGTACAGCACGGAGGAATCTAATACCTGGCCGGTGCTGGATCTAATGAACTCGACCTTCAGGTTATGCTCATCTAATAGCGAAATAGTAGCGTAGCTGAAGTCATCCGCGTACCCGAAAACATTCGTTGTGTAATTTCCCCCTATGCTCGTCAGGCCCTCGATGTTACCAGCACCGCCAGCAACAATGTACATGGGCGCCTTCGGATCCTTCATGCCAGCAGGGTCGGCAACAGAATTATTGACAGGCAAGAAGCGCTGGGAGTTGTGCACGTGGCCGAACACCGCAAGATCGACACCGTACTTGTACAACAGAGGTTCGAACGCCGCCTGGCAAGGCTTGCATGGAGAACTGCCCTGCGTGGTGTACCACGGGCGGTGGCCACCGACAATAACCCAGGGAGTCACAGTCCGATCTACAGACGCCAGATCTGCCTCCAGGAAGTCGAGCTGCTGGTTCGCCTTGCCGAAGGGTCCTCCGTTCAAACCTGCAGAGCCACCAGGTCCGTCTGGAGCATTCGCAAAATCGGTCTCGGTGTCGATCATGGTAACGTGCACCATACCGTACTCGAACGAGTACCAGAAAGGCGGATTCGCGAGCGCTGCAGCCTTGTTCGCGCTGATCTTGGCCGTGTTGCTCGTCGACGTCGATGCAAACGTCGAAGGCATCGTGTTCCCAAAACGGTACATGAAATCGGTGAAGTTCTTCTGGCCTTCGGGACAGAGGCCAGTGAGCCCGGGAATCTCCTGACATGCGGCCTCGTGGTTGCCAGGGCTGGCCATGTACGGCTTCCGGCTGGCGACGGGCGCAAGTTGGGTGTAGAACTGCTCAAGGATAGCTTCAAAAGCGTTCTTCCCATCGAGCAGGTTCTTGGGCTTTTCGAACCAGTCGTCCGCGTACGCTAAATCGCCCGGATGGATGACGAATTCGTACTTGTCGACGGTCTGTGCAAGACGGTCAATGGTGGTGTGGTTGAGCGAGGGGTCGATCTGCGGGATCGTGTCGCGCTTGGAGTTGTCGCCCTTGATGGTATAGCCGTCGGCGCCATAGACGCCCATATCAATCACAGCGTTCATTGTGAAGGGCGTCTTGTCGCCGGCTACGCGGGGACTCATGAAATGCTCGACGCTGGAGTTGGTGGACACAATCTTATAGTAATAAGTAGTTGCGGGGGTCAAGCCAGTCAGCGTCACCACATTGGAGTAGGTGCGCGAGGTAGGATAGGTAATTGAGGTGGTGGAGCATATTTGCGAGGTTAGGGAGTTGCTGGATGCTCCGTATTGCACACATGGTTTGTCGAGTTTTTGGTATGTGTTCCAGCCCACGGAGACAGCTATATAATCATGGTTAGCGGCTAGCGTCAAATGTAATTTTTATTGTTGCTTGAACCAACTTACAATTCGGTCCCTTCACAGCAAGACGCTGCTGCACCGGCGTCGTTTTGTCCTGGGGAATTGCCGGATAGCTAGCAGCTGCCCATGCACCCGCCGCAAGCAACGGCAGTCCCGTTACCGACGTTAACATTCTGGCGCTTGTTGCTCACAACTAGTACACCCGCTCGACAGAACAGAATACAGTGCAATGACTACCAAGACGACGAATTCCCAACGCCTAGGGGAAATCGCCATTACCCCTAGCACCTTTTTATTTCATCCACGGACCTTCATCCTCCTCGTACCCATGCCGCACGTGCTGGGGTCTCACACCTCCGCAGAAGCTTTTTCTCGCACGCAACGCGCTCAAGCGAGGCACTGCGTGGGCGCATTGATTGGGCAGAAGGACAAACGCGTCCGCCTCGGCGCGCTGTAGCGTGCCAGCAAGCATGAACAAGCCTGGCGATCGGCCCGGCGCCGGCCACTTTCTTCTATATGCACCCAGCAGGCCGTGCGCGCAGGCGTTGCTTTGGCTTGTTCGTTAAGGCGGGCTGCGACGGGAAGGTCGTTGTGCGGGTTTTGCGCGGGGCGGTGACGCGTGCCTGAGCGAGGGTCGGTGTTTGATTGGGGGCAGGAGGAGCGTGCGTCCGGGACGGGGTGGGAGTGGTTGCGGGGTTTCGTGTCGCTTGGAGGGAGAGGGGAGAGTGCGGAGGGAGCTGCCTGGAGGAGTTACCGTCGGTGGTCGGGTTGGGAAGGCCGCGTAGTGGATGCGAGGATGTTGCAGTTGGGTCAATATGATGGACATCACCGGCTGCTTGGTAGACCGAGGCTGTGGGAGGCTGATCAGGTACGTGGTTTCCAGACTAGGGTGCGCATTCCTTGTCATCGCACTGGCCTTCCCTATCAAATGTCTATGTGGCGCAGTTGCATGTATTGGCATATGCTTGTCGTCGCTTGGATGGACCTATTCAAGTAACTGTTCTCGAAGTCACAAAGACCTCATGTACGATCTAGAAGCTCAGCAAGTAGTGAATTGGTAACAATCACAGCGTGAGTCCCTCGGCTCAACACTTAGCATCTGAAATGCCCATGTTTTTTCCCATCTCATGGCCTACAATCATTACCCATCACTACTCCAAACGCCAAAGCTTCAGAAGTACCACCTTTCTGAACCTTCCATGCCACCCAAACTCCATTAATGATACACTGCCTTGAAAGAAAAGTAATATGTCTGAAGATCTGCAAACCGGCCAATTAGGATCCTGCACGCTTCTCAGCCGCTGCTTTTATGTCTTGATTCAGCTTTTCAAAATTTCCCTGCGTCTGTATCGCAAACTTCCATCCCGGCCTCTGCAGAAACGAAAGCAGGCCACTGAAATCTTCCTTCTGCACGAGTGTGGTCCCGGCCGGGGTCTTGTCGCTTTCCTTGAAGTAGAACTGGTGCTCGCCAACGAAGAGCCCCAACAGTGATCCTTTCCATCGGAATGCGCTTGCATTATTCTCCTACTGGGCATAAGCATGCAGGCATTTTGGTGCTTCACGGGATAAACGTACAAGAATCTCAGGATTGAATGCGGTTCCGCTTATGTCGATGTGTATTTTGTCACCTGCCACCAGGTCGCCGGGCTGTTTGTTCTCGTCGAGGGTCGTGAAGGTGAAGACGCCGGTATGCCATGTCTTATACCCTTTCCAGTCGAGGAACTTGAAAATAATTAGCTTTTTGTCTTATCCAAGGCTCTTTAACCAACGCACAGTGGAGCGCACTACTGCGGGTGGGGCTGTTATCTCGATCTCGGTGGAAACAGTCGGCATGGCTTTTGTTTGAAAACCGAAGTAGTATATTGAAACGAATTCTCTGTGGTGATTTAACAGATAGCGCGGACTAATCTTCTATCACAATAGCTGTGTATGAGAGAGCTGTGCTATCAACGGAATGTGACGCCTTTTTATAACTTTCATCCACTCTGTGCTCCCGCCATAATTGGTGCGAGACCCTGATTTCGGTCTTATAACCAGGTCATGTTCATGCACTAAGCTGTGTGGCGTGGTGTTGCAGTTCGTCGACCCGGTGGAAGCTAGACTAGATAAAGAAAAGCGATGTTCCGTAGCCAATAACCGTGCGCAATGATGATGCCCTCGTGTTCACCGGCTCCTCGAAGCTGTGCGCCTCCAAACGGCATGACTCAAGTGGCAGTGTATCAGATGCTGACCCATGTGATTCGGCCAGGCTGGTGAGCAACATGCACAAAAGTTCCAACAGTAACTCGGGGCCTGCGGTGAAAATCTCACAGGAGGCAGGGCAGCGCCCAACACAAGGCAGCCAGGCATTATCCAATCAGGATTCTTGTCCCTGGCAAATGGCTCGCTCGTCGTCGATCGGGAACGAGAAATACATACTTCTCCATGCATCAGGATCGAATGTTATGGAAGGTATAAAGACATAACAGAAACTCCCAGAGCATGTCCATAGCTCCGCGGAACGTCGAGTAGAATTGGGTGCGAGGCGCTGCTTGATAATTGGTCGCTCTTTAAGCGCTTCCTAAATGTCAGCAATAACTTCGCAAACTACCTCAACCCTAATACGACATCCCAGCACAGAAGGGAAGAGAGGTGCGAAGGCCAGCCATTGATCCAGAGGAGAAGGTACGGCCTCTATGTGTATTATCAATCAAGAAGTAGACTCTCCGTAAAATGATTGGCGGATACAGCAAGCCGTTGCCGTTTAAAAGGAGGAAGGCGTAACTCATGATCCTTCGGCCTTGCGTAGTAAATTAAAAATCGGAGTTGTGACGAGCAAGTTTTGTTATTAGTAGAATAATAGATTTTGTATATAAGAGAATGCGAATCGCATAGGAAGTGATCGATATCTGGAAGCCACTGAACCACAATGATTTTCCAGTCGATCCGTGCAGCTTCTATCGCAGCTCTCTCCTTAGCAACCCTTGGGAATGCTTTCAACTTGGGAGAGAAGCAGTTTCAAAATGTTAAACCCCTCTCGATCGGTTACGTATGTCTCATTCGACTTAAATAGTATCCTCACGGAATGCCGAGCAAGCGCTAAAGGATACAACAGATCATCTTCCCTGGATTCGAGCCCCTAGATATCTTTGGTCCTCTTGAGATTCTGTTTTCATTATCCGGTACTTACAACATGACCTTATCTACTGTTTCCTTCAAGAGCGGCCCTGTGTCAGCACGACTGTCTAAGCCATTCACAATCGGGCCAGACGGCCCGAAAATCGACCCAAAATACGCTCTCGACCCAACTATAATCGCAACCCACAGCTTCAAAAATGCTCCGAAGCTCGATATCATCATCGTACCGGGCGGTGTTGGTGATTTCCTCCTCGATAACGAAAACAACTTTGAAATGGAGCATTTCATCAAGAGCCGCTTTGACCAAGTCAAGCATGTACTCAGTGTGTGCACCGGTGCAACTACGCTTGCGCGCTCAGGCATCCTCGCCGGGAAACGTGCCACGACGAATAAGAGCGCTTGGGCGTGGGCGACCAGCTCCAGGCACGGCGCTAATGTTACGTGGGTGCCGAACGCCAGATGGATTCGGAATGATGACAATAAAATATGGACTAGCTCAGGCGTGGCCGCTGGAATGGACATGATGTATGCCTTCTTGAGCTTTTACTATGGGTCGCAGGAGGTGAATAGTACCCTGAATGGTATCGAATACGCGCCCCATACGGACCCGCATTGGGATCCATTTGCCGTCGTTCATAAGGTAGACATTCTCTTACCCTTGTCTAAACTAAGACTGATGTGTAGCAGGTACCTGGCGCTGACACGAGTCGCTCACTCATTGACTGCACTGGGCCCGCCGGCTTCTAGGGAAGACTCCTGGGACGTAGTCTAGGTAGCTCTGCTAGATGAACAGAAAATTTTTTTTAACCAGAAAACAAGGGTTTGCTCACAACTATGATAACATGAGTTATGTGTAGATAGAATTAGCAATCTGTATACAAGGCCAAGGGGGTATATAGCTAGGAGTGATGCATCTATTTCACGATAATTTTCAAATGGTACGATGGCAACTACTGGCCAAAGGTTGTATGACAACTGGAAATGATGATTAGCGCCGCTTTGGCTCATGGGCGGCCTCCCACCCCCATCGTTGTATTGTTTCCGTTTCATGGTCGCTGTCGTTCTCACAGTCTTATAAGTCCATTCACTTTTACATCCCTCTTATATTCCACATGCACGGATTACGAGGAATAGACCTCGTTGTGGAAAAGAGGAAGGATGCACGCGTCGGCTTCTTCGGTTATGCCCCGCATTTGTGTCGGGAATAACACCGCGCTAGCACGTGCCATTCACTCTCCACTCCTCAGCATCATCATCGAAGGCCCATTATGCTTCCTCTGACAGGATAAACAAGAGCCAGGGTCTCAATTAAGATATGTCGCTTAGAGGAAGGCTTCCTACCCTGCGGAAACTCTTCTGTACCACAGCTCGACGGCGCAACAGTGAAGCATCAGCATCCGAAGCCTGTGCCGAGATCGTGGAGCGCTTCCATAATAAACCAATTTCTGTTCGCAAACAAGTTCTCGACGCAAACCAACTCCATCTTCTGAACATCACACTCAATCGCTGTCCTACGTCTTTCGACGCACCGTCCGATGGAACCCCGATACCGGCTGGCCATCACTTGGTCTATTTCACACCATCAATAATAGAAGATGAGCTCGGCAAGGATGGGACGGACAAAACTGTGAACCCAGTGCATCCATATACGCGACGAATGTGGGCAGGTGGGGAAATGAACTGGACGCAAGACGAAGTATCGCTACTCCGCGTGGGCCAAGAGATTCAAGAGACCACCAAACTAACGAGCGCGGTACCTAAGCAGCTCAAAAATGGTGGCCAGATGCTGCTCGTAGGCGTGGAAAAGACATTTGAAAACAACAAAGGCGTAGCTCTTGTTGATAAACGTAATTGGGTCTTCCAACCGGAACTCCAAGACACAAAAGTACCACAGCTGCCGGAAGCCCAGCCATTACCGCCAGCGGAACACTTCAGGGATTTTAAACAGACACCTACTTCCCTGTTTCGATTTTCGGCTTTAACGTTCAATGCGCACAAGATTCACTATCTACCTGAGTGGTGTAGGGAAGTCGAAGGGCATTGCGATGCTGTGGTTCATGGGCCGCTGAACCTGATCAACATGCTCGATCTATGGCGCGATAAGACGAAATATGGCGGCCTAGAAGCAATGCCTAAGTCAATCAGTTATCAGGCTAGAAGCCCACTTTATGTTAAGCATGATTACCGCATAACATTGGAAGGTGCGGATACTGAGTGGAGGACAAGCATTTGGGATCAGTTTGGACGAAAATCGATGACAGGAAGAATTTTAGGTTAGAAATATGTGTGATCACGAAGGCTATTCGAAGGGTGGCAACGTGTTTATACTAAGCAGTTCTTGCTTGTAGAAAAGTGCTGATGACACTTCTGTGTCAAGGTTAACCCCAAACCATGTCTTACATCACAGTTTTTCCACTTCTGGATGTCTCCTTTGAGACAATTAGTTCAAATATACTACAGATATGCGGGATATTCTTAGACCTACTGTCATTTTTCAAAAAGCAGAGATTGGCAACTTGTTCGCAGTTCATAGGAAGAACTCTTGTCGTTTTGATGATCTGAGTTGCACTCTGCATTCGATGCGTTCTCTTCGAGATCACACTTCTTTCGCTTTTGGATGCACATGCAGAGTCTTTCTTCGAGGTCAATTCCCTTAGACTGCCATTCTTGCCCCTCTTGACTGTCGTCGAAAATCTTGCCATGTTCTTCCGCCCTTCGCCTAATATGCCTAGTTCTGTATCTCCACACCAGATGGCTGGCTACCATGGCAATTTCAATGATCGCAGATGCTGCATACAGCGATCCGAAGAGTACGTCGAACTCCAACTGTGCGGCGAGGCTCATGAGACTGAAGAAAGCTCCCATCCAGTCAATGGCAAGGAATGTGAAGTCGAAGCCCACGAGACGGCCGCGTCGCTTGATGATCTCAAATGGAACTGGAAAGAAACCACAGAATTCCATTATGCAAGCAATGATGCCGACAAGGGAAATGGGCCATGAAACACCGCGAGCACCAAGAGGGCGAATCGTGTAGACGATGGCAAATTCAAGAGCACCGCAAACGACCATGAGAAACGCCAGGGCCATTATTGCGTGAAATGCTGTCCATTTACTTTCCTTGTCAGTTTCTGTCCCAATTATATGATCATTTGGGCTATCTTACCGGCCGTAGAACAAGCACTGCGCCCAGCTAACCCCGCAGAGGAAGCAGAAGCACTGTGGCTGTATCATCAGAGGGATATTAAATCTCTGAGCAATAGTGTATGCGCCGGACGGGACACCGCTCACAGACCAGAAGAACATCGTCAGTCCTGGCAAGCCCTCAGTGCTCTTGGTGCGGTAACTGCGAATGATCTGAGGAATTAGCTGGACACACCAGCAGAAGGTGCCGATGGCACCAAGAATGCTCGCTGCAAGTGGGATATGTTCTTGAGGTGCCATGTTTAAAGTATCTTAATGGGGGTGAACGATGGGTTGGTAATGCTGTTAAGAAGGTGCCAATTGGCCAGATACGGCAATATAACTTAGCAGTGTATGAGGTACATAATTTTCGTAGTGCGACTGAGACTGATGGTGAAGGCTGGATTGACTTTCGTCGCAACATAAACGAGTATATCGCCCCAGCGAGTCACATCACAGCAACAGAGACTTCGAGGCACTTTATGTCGTGAATTTCGTAAAACCGGCACTGTGGGTCCAGATTCGGGCGCTCGCTTTGGTAGCGGGAAGGGCACGCCTGCGATTCGATTGCGAATATTTTTCTAACGAAACTTTAATAGGTGCGCCGCTAAAAGATTGTCTTTGAGATTGCCGAGCCTGTGTCATCAAGTGAGGGTAACTGGTTTCTTTTTCAGCCAACGATACTGCCAGATATAGGAGGCTGTCATTGGAGACATGATCGCAGTATTTGATCATTACTGAGAGGTCTCATTGGCGGATGTATCATCTATGATCTGTGCTGGATGGAATGGCGGTATCTATGACATTCAGATGCTGCTGGACAGGTCGTTCCTTGGCAGTCTGTGGGTCGCACAATCATGCACCCTTCAACAAAACGAATGCTGCGACTGGCAGGCGATTGTCCCGGGTATTATTAGGAAAATCATGAGATAGAATAGCTAAACATATATCGTACACTGTTTGAAAACGTTGCATGAAATAATCGGTATATTATAATTCTTTGGAAGGGGACGCGAAGTCTCCGACATAAACTGTCAAATGGCCATATTCATAAGTTAGTCAAATTTCCTAGATTTCTCCTGAGTAAATGTTATGTGAGCTATCGCCGTCTATATGCCACACCAGCACTACGCGACGTGCACATGGCGTCAAAAACTTACTTCAAAAAGAAAAATCTGCCTCGGCCCCTTATGCACGCCACACATTTTTCACGGCGCACTTGAATCTGCATGGAAGTCATCGATGCCCTTTTACATATATAAAAGGGTTCTTGATCGTGCGCCGCCCTGCATTTAACCCCTTCAAGACCGTTCCTAAGCCATGCTAACGCTAGATCGCGTGCACAGTAGATCGATTTAATGCGATGCACGAGTTTCAGGCTTCCCAAAAGACTTTCACACTCTCTTTTAGTCTCAGACGTGGAGCTTAGGAATTTGTGATGGATGCGATTCAGTTGGCCACCTCAAGCTTCCCTGGATCACCCCCAAGAGGCCAAGTCGGGCCGTAGCGATTAAGACGGCATCCCAATCTTAAGCAATAATGTCGCGCATGACATGAGTCCAGTCGGGGATCAGCGCTGAACAACCAGAACGCGGAGAAGCGCAGGGTTCTCCTCATTACGCTAGACTAAGGATGGATGGTCGCGTGCATGCGCCCCCTTTTCTCAAACGCCCACCAACAACTGTCCCAACGTTGGCGAGGCTGGTGGACGCACTTATTATGACTTAAACTCGACGGCGGATAACTCGAGTCGTGAGGCTATCTTGCAGCGACCGTTCGTCGCAGACCAGAGCTCTAATGTGTCGACTATTCAAAAGAGTGGATCTCGCCGAAGTACACTGACGACTGAGATCTGCATACTGTCCGCACCATTTTCCATTGATGGCCCATCTGGGGCCCGGTGTTTACCCCGGTTTACCGCCAACATCATCTCAGACGAGCCAATCCTGCAGGTACCTTAATAACCACCCTAGCCAAAAACACGAGCCTAATTTTATTTCCAGGCAAGGTTTCCACCCAAGCAATGTCGCACTACGAGAAAACATTTCGTCATACTAAAACGATGAACGACACTGATTGGCGGCAAACTCTTGCCTTGAATCACGGTATAGGACCCGGGGCGGCTCAGTTCACTGTCTTTCTTCTACAAGCGGCTTCTAATCTCCGAGTAGAGAGGTGCTCTTAGTCTCTGACAGACGGATGCATGAACGGCGGCGTGAACGCACCTTGGAAGATCCAGGTATAAACAGGACTCCAGAGCCACTCATTTGTTTCTTCTCATCCACCAGTGATCTCATCTGCAGTCAGTCTTTACTGTGTCCATTCTTTACCTGATACCAACCCACTACACTCTTTACAAGCCCAACCCAACTTTCAAAATGAAGTACACTTTTACTCTTGCTGCTCTTGCAGTCCTCTCCGCCGCCCAGAGCATCACTGATCTCCCAACCTGCTCCCTCCAGTGCGTTGCGACCGGCGTGTCTGGCCTCGGCTGCACTCTCACCGACTTCAAGTGCGCCTGCACTCAGGCTGACAAGTTGACTCCCGAAGTCACCCCTTGTGTCCAGTCCGCATGCCCCTCCCCTGCCGACCAGGCCAAGGTCATCACCACTCTTGAGGGCATCTGCGCCAACGCTGGTTTCCCCATCAACATCCCTGAGCCCGGTGCATCTAGCTCTGCTTCACCTGCACCTACATCTGCGGCTCCCAAACCCAGTACCACTGAGGCCGCTCCTGAGAGCAGCAGTGTTGCTCCTACTATCCAGACTTCCGGTAAGATATATTTACCGCATATAATCCAGCAAAAACTAACATGCTCACAGTACCCGCTCCTTCCTTCACCGACACTGTCATCCTCACTGAGACTGGCTACCCCCTGCCTACGTCTACCCCTGAGGACACTTGCGTCGTCATCACCGTCACCGTCACCAAGACTTCTAGCTCTCAGCTCCCACCATACCCCACTGGCCCCGTCGTTCCCCCTAAGCCCACCGGCACTGGATCTTACTCTACTCCTCCCCCTCAGTACACCGGCGCTGCCTCCGCTATGAAAGTGCCCGCAGGTGTCTTTGGTGTTCTTGGCTTGGCTGCTTTCGTCTTGTAAGCTAGTCTATTAGACAGCGCACAATTGATGGTTTAATGATTGGGACGGAAATCGGGAGAGGGGCGCCCTATAGTGTTGATTAGTATTGTAATGTCTATACTTCAAATTCCATGTGCATATTTCAGTTTACCACAGTTCCTCCAATAATCCTATACTACTTTACTTAAAGTATTAAAGGTTCGCAATGTCCTCTTTTCGGATAATTATTCGCCGGCCGCGGATAGTACATCGATGGTGATCTCGAACATATGTTCACTGCAAATCGGCAAGCGATTGATGCGGCTTGTGAATTAAGTGCGAGGACATATACCATATAGAAAGGAGTATGTAGAAGTCGCTGAGGAATGAAATTCTTCAGTTTTGTCTAATAATTTATCTCCATTCGGAGCTAGCTATGGATAGACGTGGTTATTTTTCCACACGAGAGTGCGAAGTAATCAGTAAATAGAAACGATGTAACATTCAAAATGTCTTTTATCTATATTTAGTCACTCTACTACACCCATTCCATAACCACGCTATCCCATAGCCAGCCCCGCCACTGGGTGCTCGTAGTGACTGCAAAGTCTAGCTGATTCTCTCCCACCTTCAACAGCTCTTTCTTCACATCAAACTGCAAATTTCTCCATTCGCCCGCTTGCGTCGCACCTCGGTAAGTGTCCTGGCTGCTGATCAGAAGCACATCATTACTGGAAATGTTTCCGACCCTCTCGTTATTGACCAAAATGTTAGATTTGGTGCCAGACGAGAAGCCAGCAAGGGAGGCAGTCAGTCTTGCGCCAGTGGCAGATTCGGGCACGCTCTTCACGTCGAAGAGAATAGACCATGTCCCAAGAAGAGATTGACCGAAACACCAGTCACTAGTCTTGGACTTGCCTACTGTATAGGTGAGGTTGCCGGGACACTTTGAGATGCGGCCATGCTCAAATGGTGTGGGACCAGACAGACCAAAGCCAACGGAGGTGCGGTCAAAGTCGCCCACTTGGAAGATGCGCTTACTCTTATCGGCGATAGCCCAATTCAGAGTTTTGAGTTTGGTCGTGTTGTCCTCTGTGATGGTGATATCATTCTTGACGAAGGAAGAAGTGACATCCGCCAGGTCGCTGCCACTTGACCATGCATACAGACCATAGGTACCAGTGCGTACATCAGTGATCTCGAAGTTGCCCTGCTTGTCTGCGTAGCTTGTGTAGTAGTAATCTTTGCCTTGATCCGCTATGCTAAGGTTGGAGTTACTGTCTCCAAGGAAAATAGCAGCACCAGAAGCAGGCCTGCCATCGCTCATCACAAGCTTGCCGGAAATAGCGCCTCGAGACTGATATTCTGCGTCTTTAAACCACTTGTATGGCCACTCCTTATTCTCCCTCTTTGCCCGTTTAGCAGCATCATCTTTGGAACCGCCGTTAATGTACCATAACCATGGACCCCAAGTCTTCCCGTCTGCGAAGTCATCCCTGGAAACAGCGAGGTAGTGTGTTCCATGAATCATGTTCAGCTGGACTGCATCTCCTGTCAAAGACTCGCGGTGTACCTATTAAGTACGTTAGAAAATTGTTCAATTAGATCATAACATTCAGGGTTAACTTTGGTAGACTTACCATGAGTTCTTGCTTGAGATGGTTGCCATTGTAGTAGTCCTTACCAGGATTAATGTACCAGCTCCCAACTTCATCTCCATAAACACCATAGAATTCTTGATCCCTGATGAAAGCTGACCAGTCATACTTCGTGAGGAAAGTCCCATCAGCCTTTTGCCAGGTTTCGTCTTGGACCTTGGTTGCAGTGACATATTCCGATAAAGCAGGCAACTTGCCATCCTTGATGTTAGTGTACCCATTGGGAAATGATACATTGTCCAGTCGCCAAAGGGTTCTAAATTCGCCGAGGGTTGGTAAAGCATGGTTAACGAAGTACTGGTATGCACCCGGAAGATCGTCGTAAATAACCCAGTGAAAATCACCTTCCTTGGCCGTGAACTTTACATTAACCCAGTCTTTTCCCGACTCCGCAATGGCTGCGGAGGTCCAACTGAGGTCGGAAGCTGCACCGTCTGGAAAGTATGTGAGTTTGGCTTCCATATTGTTGAAGCAATTCATACGTACTGTAACTCACGTAATGACCAACCGCCTGACCTACGCGATCCTTGCCTTTGTACATGAGCTTCACGCCATACTGACGACCCTGGGTCATGTTCCAAATATCATTGCCAATCACCCAAGTCGAATTTCCTAGGTCTTTCAGAAAACTCTTCGGTTTCCCTGCCCTCGCCTCTGTCGGCGCAGCAGAGACACTCGCCACAAGCGCAGCAAGGCTGGCTACCTGAAAAAGAAGCATTGTGAGACGATGCGCGAAGTACCTGGCGGCCACACAAGAAACGACGTGTCTCTAAAATTATTGCTCTTATAGTAATATACCCGCCCCTGCGGTAGTATAGCCAGGCTCGGTCCAATTTATCCCGACCTCGATGGTCCACTTGCATTAGTCCCGCGGGGTACCCCAGACTGATCGGTCGTTGGAAGCTATACAGATATTATTCCTGCAATAGGGCCTTCTGGTTTCCCCTAGCGTCCTTTGGTGTCCTGTTACCGACTTGTGATTGGGTTCGTCGCTACGCTAAGGCGGGTGTTCATGCTACGATGTTCGCATGTTTGCGGAGATGACAGGCCTAGGTTCGAAACATCCGATCATAATATGGGAGTCGCACACTTTTAGCATCACGATGGCGTTCGGATGGCTTTAAGGGATCTATTTTATGTAATTACTGCAGCATTAGCTAAAGCGCATCTGTAAATTTGCCTCTTTAAATGACAAATGTAATGGGGCTTTTGACTGGTAACTCACAATGTCAACTATAAGCAGTTGACGTGAGGGGAAATGGTCATGTATGTTGTTCAAGTGAACCTTCGGACATAAGCTTATGAAAGACAGATTTTTTTCTATCCGGTGCTCAATTGACTTTAGCATGACTCGTAGGAGCTATGTGCAGTTAAATATCAGGACCACATCGGCCCATCCTTTTAACACGCAATGCTTAGATCTATTGTCATAAAGGGTTCATGGATAGTCGCCCAAAAAGAGAGGATAAAGATATGCAAAGCGTTCCGCGACTCAAAAGACCAGGTCAACCAATCTCTTTCCTGGAGGATCATGATGTTCCACCTCGTAAAGGTCATCTAAATAAATATATGCTTTTGCATTTCTCTCTCAAACCTTAGAGAATGGGTACACGCTCACTGCTAGAAAATCTCCTCAAGCCTTCTTCACACCCCACCCATCTGCCTCCCCCCTCCTCTCAAACTCCATGATCTCCTGCGTCCACTCAAACGCCTCTTTCCCAAGCAACATCTCCACCAGCCAAAGACTTGTATCGATCCCCGAGCTCACACCCCCCGCATTCACAATCCTCACCCCTTCCCCTGTGAAGCCAGCATCTACCCACCTCTTCCTCACCACCTCGACCTTCGCATCTCCACCCGAAACTTGGTCTGCAATCCGCTTCAACGCGTCGTAACAGATGTGATGCGTCGTGACGGTGCGCCCTGCGAGTATGCCCGCAGCAGCCAGAAGCAAAGCGCCAGAACACACCGACTGCAAGACACGATGGCCGGTCTCCTTCCTAGGCGGCAGTGTCGCGAATTTCGCGATGAGGCCAATGGTACGCTTCCCCTCCTCGCTGGGGATGTACTCGTCCAGCACGTCAGGATGCGCGCCCGGGACGACGAGGAAGTCGAAGTCGGACAGCCGCTGCTCTACATCTTCGAAGGTGTTGGATGGAACGTAGACGAGAGATCCTGTGTTCACGGGGTTGTTGTGCGCAAAAGTGTGGATTTTGAAGCGGGAGGCGGAGCCGTCGGCAGGCCGGGTGGAGTAGACTTCGACGGGGCCGGTAAAGTCCATAACGTCGGCGCCGGGGTAGAGAAAGACAGCCACGTTGAAGGTAGGTGCCATCTTGAATATCGCTTGCTTTTCTTGAATTGATTGTATTTAGATAGGTTGTGTTACAGAATTTAGGTAGGAAGTAGGGAAATTCCAGTTTTTAAGTAGCTGAGACGGATCGGACCGAGCCACTCGATCCGTTACGACATCAGAAGCAAACGCAACGCAGGGACGAAGCCGGAGTTACGCACGTATGGGAAGGAATATGGTGCTTATGTATGAGGTTTGGAGTCTCGATCATCTTCGATTGGCCAATTGGAGCATGTCGCAAGGTCATTCGCCACAGATTGTGGCTTTATGTTTTGTAGCCCCGCTAGATACCTGCCTACCCGCTCTATGGTAAGATCTTCTTAAACATTTCCACAAGCCCTTTGATCTCATCTTCGGTGTTGTAATGCACCATGCTCACTCTTACAACGCCCTCAGGCCCCAGACCCAGCACTTCATCGCATAACCTCTTCGAATAGAAGTGGCCAAACCTAAATCCGAAGTTGCTGATCTTCTCAGCCTCCAGAACAATCTGTTTGCTACTTTGTCCTTCGACCACAAATGAGATGGTCGGCACCCTTACCGACGAATCAGTAGACGTAGATCCCAGTACGGTGATGCCCTTGCGCGACGTTAAAAAATCGAGCAGAATGGTCTGCAGCTTAGCTTCGTGCGCGGCAATGGCATCATTCTTCCCCTCAAGATACTGAACGATATGCGGGATAGCCTGCACACCCTCGTAGTTTGAGGCCGCAAAGCCAAGCTTATCCTCCAGGGTCTTTGTAGGATTGAAGTAGTGTGGCATGGGCTTTACGAATTCCTGTGCCGCATTGCTAGCGTACAGAACAGCAATATGCGGGCCGTACACCTACCCACCCACGTCAGCACGTCCCTCTCGGAGAGTACAAACTTAAAAAGTCGGTGAAAGAAATAAACTACCTCACCTTATACCAAGAAAACGCGTAAAAATCTATGCCGAAGGCTTTTACGTCCACCCTCCGATGAGGTGCAAAACTCACGCCATCGACGCAAAACAACGCACCGACTTCGTGCACCGCATCGGCAATGGCCTTCACATTGTGAATACCCCCAAGGATGTTGCTGACGTGGGTGCACGCCACAAACTTGACCCTCGGGCTTAGTAACGGCCTTAAATTCTCGGGAGTCAGTGTGAGCTCCGGCTTGGGCGATTCCCACCATTTGATTGTGAGATCCAAGCGGTCAGCAAGATGGAGCCATGGCTTGACGTTAGTCTCATGCTCCATCTTGGATAAAACGATCTCGGATCCTTTGGGGATTATGAGAGCCTGAGACAGATTCATGAATAGCTGTGTGGTCGAGCCGCCGAGCACTTGTTTCGCGTCGTAAGCTCGTGTATGTAGGCGTAAGAAGGGGGCTTACCGATTTCATCACGGGCCGCATTCATGTACTTAGCCGCAGCCTGATACCCCTCCTCATACTTCGTGTTTGATATGTTTCCAGTGTGGTACGACGCACCGAGCTGAACATTGGTTTTAGAGAGATACTGCGTTATCCTGATGGAGCATCAATACGAAAGCTAGTAAGCAGGTTGCATTCCGTCTCACGAGTCGATCACATCATCAAGTGCCTGGCTACCCCCGGCGTTGTCGAGGAACACCTGGTCTTGCTTTAGTGCGGGGAATCGCTTGCGCGCTGACGCAACATCAAATGCTTCGGTCATTGTTGTTGCTGGTGCCGGTATAGAGAGAAGGTCGGCCGGTGAAAAATGCCGAAGTGTAGGGCTTCAGTTAGCCTTATATCGCGATAAGTGATTTGCTCAACGTGGGGATCCATTATCAAATCGTTGTTCGACACATGCGGGAGGTGAGGGGCCTTCCCAAATGGGGAAGGTGCTAAAGATGCTGTAATGACGCGCCTCGTCTTCGACGCCCTGCACATGATATTCCTCTACTTTTACGCCAGTAGCCATCTAACAGTACAGTTTGGGGTACAGCCTAACTACCAGGCAAAGAAATATGCAACTCTGAATGTATCCAAACCGAATAGCTATTGCTATTGTTAAAACTACTACCATGGTCGAGCGGGGTAAAATCGTAGATAGTCTCTCTAGCGCGACAAAACGCGTATTTGAACGCGTCCACCTACTGATAAACGGTGATCAATGACAGGCGGCTACCGGTAGCTTGAGAACTCTGCCCAGACAGCCGTCTCGAAAGCCTTGATCAACGCCTGGCTCTGCTCCTCGTTCCATGGAATGACCTGAGTAGCAAAAAAGTATGCAATGCCCTTTTCTCTGTTGGCATTCCAACACAAGTTTGCCATGCCATGCCAACACATTGTACCCTTTGGTTTGAAATAACCGTCGTCTCTTGTGATATCGTGGGTCGTCAAGTATCCACCGAGACCCTGATTTGGAATAACACCTTCCATGCTTTGGCCAACCAGCGGCGCACAGGCAATATCCCACATAGACTTTTGCAGTTTGCTACCCTCTTCGAACTGGGGAGCGAACATCATATCCATTGTTTCTTTCTTCAGCGTGATGGGTGAATCTCTAAGAAGGTCGGTCAAGAAGCGCATATAGTCGTCCACAGTCGTGTAAATACCGGCACCGCCGCGTTCATACAATGGTTCCCCCCTAAATGGAGTTTTACTCGCCGCCAGAGTACCATCCAATTTTCTCTCGCTCATCTTCATCAGTTTTTCAGCATAGGACGGTCTCTTTGACATATGCCAAGTCCACGACTTTATCCCCAGTGGCTGCGCAATATTCTTTTGGACATAATCCTCAAACCCGGTTTCGGTAAGGCGTTCGACAAGATGACTGGCCCAGTCCAGTCCTGTGCCATAGTTCCAAGCCTCACCAGGATCGGCAATACGTGGGATGGAGAATTCCTCTATATGACCAGTCTCGCTAAGACTTGGCGTCTCCCCCCGAGATCCTCGCCAGGCAGCGAGCGTGGGATTTATAAAGTCGTAAACCACACCGCTTGAGTGGGTCAACAGCTGCCGAAGCGTCACAACCCCCGAGGCCTTGCGAAATTCAAACAAATCCTTCTCACCACTAGCGGTAATGATAGGTAAAGCGTCCAGCTCTGGGAGATGCTTGTCAAGAGGTGCGTCAAGCGTGATCAAGCCGCGCTCGACACATTGGAGAGCTGCCACGGAAGCAACTACTTTAGTACAAGAGGCTATCCAAAAGTATTGATCGGGTTCGAGTGGAGAAGCATCCTCTGCAGCGCCATTGTACCCGCCTTGATGATTGTAAAGGGTCTTGCCTGCATAGGTTTTTAGAGGGGTATTTGTACGGCAAACACGGTCATAACGCACCACTCTTATCAACGACAGCTACAGCCGCCCCAGGAACCCCATTGCTGCCTCTCCCTGACGCCTTGGAGAGCAAATATTCGAAACGCTCCATGCTTGTGTGCAGCTCCTTACAGTTGATGTAAAGCTGATTTTCACTGTTGAAGTAGTCGAAACAGGATAGGCGATTGATACCTACACAGAAATGTGTACGTTTAATGCTTTAAGTACCTATCTCCTTGGCTCCATTTAATACGTTCAGTGCCTTACTCCATGATCGAAGCTTACGACCTCGGGGCACAGTTAACCGCGAACTCTTATAAGCCATGGTAGGCTGACAAAACGCTGCAGCGTTGCAGCACGGGGACATGGTGGGGGAACCACATTGTCGGGTACCCAGTATTTGTCATCCTAGATTAGCCGGAGGCAAGTTGGCTGCCGACTGGCAACGACCAAAGGTCGCCATTGCATGCCTCTGGAACTGCTGTAGGAGACTGCGTAGTCCTTTTTAAACTTCGGACGTATGATTGGATATCTCTGTTCTCCGATGAGGAATGGAAGCCACACGCAAGCCACATTCTACGCAAAGCAAGCAAATCCAAGAGAGCCATACAACCCCAAAGTTTACCCAACATGAGGTCTATCAAAAGCTGGCGGTAAGCAATAAATGGTATGCCTATCGTGAGCTGTGGCCGAGCTCCCGGCTCGAATTTTGGCAGACATGGCCATGGAATCGGCGGTGGCGATCCAGATCCGAGCCCGTGTGGCGGCCTAACAATTGTAGATCTGCCCGACTGCAGCGCCGACAATGTCTAGTGTCGAAAATTACCGACGCGCACCCTAGCCGTGTTCATCGAGTAGGATTCTGTGAGGCGCGAAAGTCTGCCTGTCGTCGTTCCTTGCAGACTTGATAGATGCTACGCGGTCCGGAGCTAGGGAAATGCATCTGGGCTGTGGAAAAAGTGCTGATAAGGGTGGATTCAGTCACCTCTCCGAGGTCCAGCTCCATGCGCGAGGGGTCGGCGATTGCAGCGTTCATGGAGGCTGATGACGAAGTAGTCGTGGGGTGGTGATGGATGTTGGAGGTTGGTTCCCTGGCGCAGGGATGGTGATCCTGAATGGCCACCTGTCGTCGCTCATTTTTGATCTGCAGGAGTCGCAGTTCCGGGCCAAGACATGGGTTGTTGATGGCCATGCTGTACGTTGCCCACAGCCGACGGACATGCTCTGGGACTTCGCCTTCCTGCTTTAGCATACCGGCCGTCGAAGCTGCCTGGAGGAGTGCTTCGACGTCCATGGACAGGTCAGACAGGACCTGGAGCACGTCGTCGCACCGCCGTCGCTCGGATGCGGTGGCGCTGTCCTTCCGCTTCTGGTACGCACGCTGAGCCTCACGTACCTGAGCCCTGCGTTTCTGCGGCCAATCAGCTACCATGACATAACTTCCCACAACGGACGTGTAGATACCTCAACAGCGCTCTCATCGCGCGGCCTGTTCACACGCGGGCGTCCTCGTCCGCGGCGTACCGGAGTACCTCCAGCGTCCGTCTCCAAGGTGGTGGTGCCATCGGAGGCCGACGACAACGTGTCATGCACCAATTCTGTCTCGCCGATTATAGGGTGCAACCAGTTGCCATACCCCAGCCCATAGCCCGCATACACCATGTCCTCGTCGACATGTGCTTTGCTTTCAAGCACAGCGTACATGGTGAACAGACTGCCGCAGCGTTCGAAAGAGTGTCCAAAACGACGAGAAGCAGAGAGCAAGCAAGAGGACGTCGGCCGTGAGGTAGAAGAGTGATTGGAGGGACTGATCAGAAATCAGGAAAACAGTAGTCGGCGGGCCGAACTGGGGCTGAGGGGAGCTCGATTCGTAAAGGGTCCACAGCGTCAAGATGGGCCAGATGGGCCAGACGAGCCAGATGAGCCCTACGCAAGCGGCGCACGGGCCTAGGCGGACACCGCTAGCACATCCCCGAGCGTTATTTACCCTCGAGCCCGCCATGTCCACGTCCGAACTTTCGCCCATTTGCTCACTGCCCCCTCAAAACGGCCCCCAGCCTAGGCCGGCAAAATTTCGCACAAGGCCCCCGATCGAATGAGCGTTTCTCCGACATGGCATCCCCTAAACTGGTCCCCGACAGCTTGAGCTACTCGTTGATAACAAGCCACCAACCCCACACCTAAGCTTCCTGCTGGAAGCGCCAATGCCACATATCCGGCTGCTACCCCAGAACCCCCAATGAGCCACCCTCCTGCCGACTCCGTGTCCGATTCACTGGCCGCCCACGTGTGAAGTGCGCCATCCCAGGTCGGGCCAAACTTCTGTCCACCGCTTGCCTCGACGGCCCACTTGCCGACCTCGTTACCCACGCCAGCATCCATACGGCATTTATCACCGCAACGCATGACGGGCTGGACACCCTCACGTCGTTACGGCCTGGGACACGTGGTCCGCGCGGCTTACCGAGGCCCATGGATCTTTATTTAGCGCCGCGTTGCTCGCATGAACTCTGCAGTACCCAGCGAGGCAAAGTACTCGATAGAGGCAAAGGCCATCGCATTTTGCGAATGGCAGCCAGCATACAACCAGGGTGTCTTACCAGCCGGCCCAGAGCCTAGGCCCTCCGTCTTGTCGTGCTACTGCGTGTGTCGAGTTTACTAATGCACACTTTTGCTCCTCCTTTCGTAGGGAGGGGGTGAGCTTTCATATCGCATTGTAGTCCGTTATGGGTCGACCCAGCCTTCGGTTCTGACCAAAAAGCGGTGGAGGGTACCGAATGCCGATGTAACGCTCAACCTTATCTGCTCCTTCAAGACTAGCTGTTCGGGAGTTCGTACAATAGCTGCCCATGGCAAACTAGAGGCAACTAGTCCTGCTCGTAGAAGTTTAGTGATGGTAAGCCAATAGCGGGGAAGCTTTCAGGCCCGGCCCTTTCGTCCAGCACTACAAGCCCTTAGTCATGAGTTTATAAGCCAGCATACGTTCTAGGCATGCTATCACACAGGTTTATTCTTTTTCACGCCTTTTTGTTGGTCTGTAAAGGGTGCTTCGCATAGTTCTTACTTTTGATTTATGATACCCATTCGTTGACTCAGAAAACACCATCACACAGGCTTTTTATTGGGGGGAGTGGACGCGCAAGTAAGCCATTCAAAATCTAAAGCTAGCAAGCGAATGGGGCCTGTTCGAGCAAGTGGCATGTACCACAAGGCTGAGGACGGCGTATCGCCTGTCAGATCACGCCCACTCAAATCTCTTGTGGGGACCCGATAGCCAGCGAAGTCAATGCTCAACCATTGTCCCGGGACCACTGAACTGCAGACAGCATGCCAGATGTCTTCTAAGATTCAATCATCAACCTTTTATGATGACTGCCACTGAAAACGCAGCCAGCGTTCCGCGCTACGTTTCAGTCTTCTATATTCGACAATCTTGCTGCGTTAATAAGATCATCTCCGTCCCTCGGCCGATTATCTCTCGTTCGAGATTGCGTGCGGGAGGCGCGCCCTCGAGGGTACGCATTCCCATCTTGAAATTACAGCTGAGAGAGAAGTGTTCAAGGAACGCCTTTTCACGTAGGAAATCCCACTTCTGGAGCCCAAACGATCATCTTAAGGGTAAACGTGGTTGCATCAGGCCGCAATGACTATTTCACCATCATGCCGTGTCACTTCTTGAGCAATCTCTTGATATGCACTGTGATTTCCACAATGACTCTTCGTGTCAACAAATTGGTCTATATAAATGGCTCTTTATTGCTCCATTTCAGATCCCACGCTTCCCATTGCATCTTCACTTACCAGCATCGACGAACCAATACAATCAAGCACTCTTCTTAGCAGCTTTCAGTAACCATAAGACCTTCTGACAGATAATTGATACCCAACCTAATTGTGACCGCCTTCGACAAGTGCGTAGTAATTTGCCGTTCTAACATATGGTACTCACCTTCTGTCAGTGTCGACTGAAACGATTGGCCTTACACATAAAGCTGAGCTAGCCGAACGAAAGTATTGGCACGCCACTGTCAAGCGTCTTGCTGAAATGATCACAATCTACCTTGAGAACAAAATCTGCAAAGATATACAGATCCCGAATGACATACCCATGCAGCTCAAGGATCCGACCACCGGGCAACCCCTCATGACTGAAGACGGAAAGTGGACGATACTTGTCGTCAATAATGACAATACACTCTTTGCTTCAAGTTTTGGTGACATTCATCCCTCGTTTCCCGAAAAAGGGTTCGACGCAGTGGCAGACGACCCCGCCCTGTACGGGGTCCATGTGGAGTACGAGAGATATGACGGCGATGACAAGCCAAAGAAGCGGTGCATAGCACTCTTCGTTATCCTAGAAGCGAACAGCGTACAGCACTACTTGAATCCTGCCGCTGCAGCAATACTCTGGAAACTTCCACATCCAGGGGTGTTCACCCCGGACAAATCCTCATCTTAGGGATATCATTGGGATAGTGCAGTCTTGATACAGCCCTGGGAGATTTTGTGTCAGGCGATATACAGCACTTGGGCTGAGCCCAAATGTCTTGCTGATTAGGATAGTGTTTAATTAGGTCTGTGGGTGATCTCACTGAATACATTCTTTCCCCCCTCGAATGTTGTCCACAATTCCCGATGAATATACCATATCTATTATAACCCATATACTAAGACTGCTGATAGATCGAATAGGAGAGTGAAGCATTAAATACGTTCTTATAAACTGTCTCCTTATAATACGAGGGCTTCTAAGGTGCAGGGCTTTGGAATCTATTTCTATATTTGAAGTTCCCTTTGGTAAACAGCGTCGATTTCCATTGCTTAGTTCTTTAAAGTATTTCTACTGGTTATTCTGAGGTTGTTCGCCCGAAGGAGAGCAAAGGTATAGTCGTTTACGTCCTGAATATTCATTTAGGTTAGCTTACTACTACAAATACACAACAAAATATGTAAGATACTATGGAAACAGCAATATACATGTTGCGACAAATACAAACTAGAATCTTCAGTCCTTTCTTTGGTCTTCGTGACTTGCATTACATCGAATTATGTACCGCTTGATTTACTTTTTTTATTCTTGTTCCATCTTTCTTTATCTTCTCTCAATCTTCTCGCAAGTGGGTGCTCCGTCCTAGAAATTTTATCAAATCCATCCAGAGCCTCGTCCGCTATCTTGTCACGCTCTTCTTCATTTCCTAGAGCGTTGTATACCGTGGTCAGCTCTACCAGCCCGCCTAACCTATCGGGATGATATCGTCCTCTTCCATGTAGGAGACTTTGTTGGCGGTGAGTTACATCGACGAATAGTTGCTCCGCTTCCTCCCACCTTTCTTGCCGGACCCATATCTGTCCTAGGAGATAGCGTGCCCAGAGATATGCTATATGTCCATCTCCTAGATTGCGCTTTCCAACAAGTAACGCCAATTGAATCAGTTCTTCGGCGTCCTTTAGTCCGCCTAGTTCTCTCTTGATTTGAGCTAGATTCACCATTGCAAGGAGTGTATATGCGTGCTCCCTACCAAGCTTCCGTCGTCGAGTCTCCAGTATTTCAAGCATCATTTCGTGTGCTTCTTCAAGATGCAAATAGTTATGACTGTGTACAGCATCAAGACATAAATGTTCTATCGCTTCAAGTGTACGTAAGTGATCGTGTCCGTGCACTCTTTTCATACCCTCTGCAGCCGTCAGATGAAGGTCTCGAGCTCGATCCATTGACTCTTTAGTATGAAACATCACTAATGATAAACCGAGTTTATCGATCGCGTTGAGAGTTTCCTCGTGATCAGGGCCATGGTATCTTGTCAAATCGGCAACGGCTTCTTCTAGTAATTGTTTGGCATCGCTTAAACGACCTTGCATAAAGCGAGACTCCCCAAGTACGGATTTTGCAACTAATGTCTCAAGATCATTGGCCCCTTTGTAGACTGTACACGCATCCAAGACCTGTTTTTGGAGAGTGGCAGCATCGTCACTTTGACCGAGGAGGTACATAGTTCTAGATAGTGCTAGAGTAACGCGACGAGTCGTAGCGTGTTGTATACCAAGGACTTTCATTGTAAAGTCTTTGACAACCGATTGTAGTCTTTTCGCTTCATCCCACACCCCATTCTGGCTGTATACCATGCTGAACTTCGCATACATGAGCGCCCTTTCCTTGTTGAAACTACCATCAAAAACGGGCCATGGTTTCATGCGGGACATTCGGTTGTCCTTCATACGTTGTTCTATCGATTTTTGGCATTCTTGAACATGAATAATGTGTGGTAAAAGCAGCTTTCGCATGTTTTCGTCTTCTGTTGTATTGCCCAGAGGCGGTATGAGAATGCAACAGGCGAGCAGTTGTGCTGCAGCTTCGGACCAGACACTCTGCTCAAGAATACTCATACCAGGTCTTTCGCGTACCCATTTATGAACTAGAAGATGGACTAAGTAGCTATCAGTCTTCTCAATATGTGTGATCAGAGAGAATAGTGTAAGTTCCCGTAAAGCGGCACGGAGACGATCTGGGTCAAACTCGCTTGATTCTTGACCTGCACGGATAGCCTGTCAGTTCGTTAGTCTATATATTGTCGCATGTTGGATTCAGCCCCAACATACATATGGTAGGACGGGAGGGCTCCGATTGGTGTAAATGAACGCAAGGATAGCGAAGAGGCCTTCCCTGAACCATGTTGCCCAATCCGGTTTCGGACCTACTCCTTGTTTCTGCTTTTCTTTTTGTCGTTCAGTTTGTTGGTATTTCTTCTCGATTTGGAAATTGATTACCGCACTCTTGAGTATCTCAAATGGAATATCTCGATTATGTAGAAATGCAAATGTGTCAAGTAATTGCAATGCATCTCGGGAAGCTTGAGTACCACGAGCTGTTATAGCTTTACGACTGAGCTCGAAGGTTGCGAATGTCTGAAGGTCGTCGAATTCATCTTTCGTTTTTACAGCTTGTCTCTTCAGCCTTGTCTTCTTCCATTGGCGTTCATAGTATCCTAAATATTCGTGAAGCTTGCAGAAGCCTTCTCTGATTGTTGTTCCGGCATGCGTCACGAACAATGCGAGGTATCCAAGTGCCTTTGTGATTTTCGCAGCAAGGCCGACAATGACAGAGTCCCACGGCTTGCTTTGTCCAGCAGCTGTAAGAAGCAGGTGATTTGCCTCTTCATATTTCAAGCCTTGAAACTCAAAATACTTACTACCGACTGTTCCATATGACTTATTAGACGGATTTCGGGTGGTGATCAAGATACATCCTCTATTACCTTTTGGTAGGTACTCGTCAAGTTTGAGATCAGGATCGTCCGCATTGTCTATAATGAGCAACCAAGGCTCAGTTCGATTTGAAAGCCAGTGTAGTGCGGCGTTTACATTCGCTTCTACTTTTCCAATCGCAGACACGTTCGTCGAAAAAGTTCGCTTGAGGTGCATATGGCTACTACCATTGACCCAAAAGACCCCCCAGAAGCTGCACCCGGTGTTAGCATTGCATTGGACGCCAAAAATACTGACCGACATACTGGTCCCTGTTGTCTTCTGCAAACTTGCAGCAGAATTCTGTCTTCCCTGAGCCCCCTACACCATATATCACGAAGCGTTTTTGCTTTAATTGTGCCTTATCTGATATCTTGTGGAGTGATTGGGTGCTTTCAGGTAACAACCAATCATGTAGCTGGTCTGCCTCGTGTGTTCGCCCGGTATAGAATCGATTGATGGACTTCGGTATATCGAAATGTTCGTTTCCGATGTGTCGAGTCTGAGTGAGACTATTCTCAATGCTGTTAATAGATGTTCCTATCTGCTTCATCACGTTCAACGACACAGCCGTGAATTCTTTATAAGCTCCTGCTACTGCTACTGTTTCGTATGTAGGCAGCTCAATGTCCCGTGTGCCCTCTATCTTGGATTCGAGTTCCTTCACAAATCCGCTCAGCTTCTCAAGCTGCAGAGTTTGATTTTTGTGATCTTCGCGGGCTGAGTACCTATATATCTGTCAGATGTAGTGTTGGAATATGGTATTCGCATGTAACTTAGCTTACATAGAGATGCAACTGACCCAAAGCTGTAAAGCTCCATGATAAGTCCCAATCTGATCCCTGAACCCGGCTATGATTCCACCCTTCGCCCACTTTCGGTGCTGCTTATGGAGGCCATCGCGTTTCCCAATCACTTTACGATGATCTCCATATATGTATCGTATAGAAAGATCAAGTTTCTGTGCCAGTCGCTGGCCATTCTTCAGTGTTAGCCCAGTGTTAAACCACATCATCTTCTCGTGGTCATCCAACGCTTCGTTAGTAACATTCTTACGGAATTCCTGCTCCAAATGCCCATGTAAAGTAACAAGTGCTTGAACTTCACTGATCAGCTCTCCGATGCCTTCGTCAATAGTCTTCACGGCCGCCTGAACATCTTTAAGATAGCGGATAATACGATACGCAACATCAGAAATACTGACTCCTGCTGCAAGGAAAGATAATGGATCAGCCATAGGAAATTAGCATCAACGAGAGAAGATAGACAACCCAAGCCCCGAAGAGTAGAGAGATGAACGGGTGATGGCTTTGCCTTACCTGTAATGTGTACCAAGGCTGAAATTGGGGCTCACTAGGCAATCAAAGTCGTGACATGAGGCAGGTGGGGTCAGTTCATAGATCCAATCGATGGGAATTATCCGTTTTACCAATAGCCCATGTACTACATTGGAAGCGCAAGGCTGCCCAATAGAAACACTCGACTGGCACACAGCAACATGGGTTAAAATTCATTTATTGGCTCGATAAATTGATAAGGGCCATCAGACCTTGCAATGATGACACTTTTCATCTGAATCTCCGCCGTGCCCCCAGAACACGGATCAACATAATATCTATAAAAACACCCTTCATCCACCACCAAGTGCCAAAATTAGATTTCTGTCGCCAATCGACATGATGGTACCGTCGAAAGTTACTGTTGTGTCCAAGTTAAGGATATTCGGGAGGTCACTTGTGGTTATGATTATACTCGGACTTGTAGTCCATCGAGTTTGGCGGCGCCACGTTAAAAGACAAGTAATTTCGGTGGTTAAAGCTACAAAAGCAAAAATAATGACCTACATTAGGATGAAGATAAATACGCAGCGCGAATGGGATGCAAACCGCCGCGAAGGTGGGCAGCGAAGTGGCCACAAGGCCTCGACCTGCTAATCAAGGCGGGTCAACATGCAAGGGCTCAGACTATCTTGCAATTTTTCTTACACATCGTGGAAACGAGTGGAACTACGCACGAACAGCAGCTTTGTACGTTCCTCATTAAAAAAAAACATTGCTGATGAGTGCACTTTGGCCGTAGCCCGTCAGTCTTTGTGCCCAGGGCCTAAGTCTAACAACCTACAGTGGGAGCACGAGGAATAAATACCGTCGAGCCACGAAACGTTGAGGAAATTCTCTCTAATCAATTTGAAGGTTGCAAAGACTCGTTTTTTCTAAAGTATTCTATACATGGCTAACATCTTCTCAAGACTTTAGCCTAGGGCTTCGCCCAAAGCACTTTGCGCCACTCATGGGGAGCGGTATTTTTACCCAGAACGGTGCTGCCTGGAAACACTCACGTGCCCTCCTCCGCCCTCAGTTTGCTTCTAATCGCTTCCAAAACTTCAGGGAAATTCAGAAATATGTCGAAAATCTGATAAGCCAAATCCCTGCTAACGGTATTGTCGATCTACAGCCACTCTTTTTCCAGCTCACTTTCAACACCACCACATTCCTCTTATTTGGAGAAAAAATAAGCCCATTAGACAATATTGCAGGGCAGGAGTTGGAGTTCTCTCGAGCATTTGACCTCGGCCAGGAGTACCTATCTCACCGCGGCCGACTAGGACACTTTTACTGGCTTTCAAACCCACCAGAATTTCGACGGGCATGTGAACTAACTCATCAATTTGTGGAGCAAGCAATTCAAAAAGCTTTGGAAGCTGCTGATTCGAATACGGATTCCGCAAAGAGATACGTGTTCATCGATGCTCTCATCCAGGAGACAAGAAATAAAAAGGAGCTGCGTGACCAGTGCTTGAATGTACTGTTAGCAGGACGAGATACAACTGCTTGCTGCCTTACATGGACATTACGCCTACTTGCTCGACATCCTCGGGTTCTTGACAAACTTCGTAGAGAGATTGAACTAATTTCGGGCCTGGGCAGCCGTGCAACCTTACCAACTCAGGAGCATTTGAAAAAGATGCAGTATCTTCATCTTGTTCTGAAAGAGGTTTTACGTCTCTACCCATCAGTCCCTGTCAATTCCCGTGAAGCATTGAAAACTACCGTACTTCCATTAGGTGGCGGTTCAGATGGCCAGTCACCAATCCTAATTAGGAAAGGCGAGGCAGTAGGGTACTGCGTTTACGCTATGCACCGACGCAAGGACCTCTATGGACATGACGCATTAGAGTTCAGACCCGAACGGTGGGAAGACCCTAATTTGCTACAGAACATAGGCTATGGATATCTCCCATTCAATGGAGGCCCTCGAGCTTGCTTGGGACAGGAGTTTGCTCTCTTAGAAGCAGGGTACACTGTTGCGAGGATCATACAGCGGTATCCAATGATCACTACACTACCTAATGATCCTGTCATGGAAATAGGGAAAGAAAAGCAACGACTCACTTTGGTAGTTGCTGCTGGAGATGGTTGCTGGGTGCAGTTACTGGATCGAACATGAATTGTCTCTATCCTGGCCTCTTACATGGTTTTTTATTGATTGAATAGATTCACAAGCGAGACTTTCGTCTCAAGCACGCTGAAAGATCCCAAAGACAGTAGTCTTTCCCCTGCTGTACGATAACCCGAAGATCGAACAAAATGGTTTATTATACTTTACGCTAAATCAAAGAAATTCAATAATATATCGACACCACCTTAAATGTTGTTCACTACTGCCATATGAGCCCCTCCTCAAGGATAAGAGGCAACAAGATACCCGCTATCTAAGGTTGCTGGATCCATTCCCGCTTTCCAACACCTGGAGATTTAGATATGTTGGAAGGGGAGCGATACTTCCTAGCACATGAACAAGGACTAAGATAAGATCTTTTAACTAGTGGTTCTAACACTCATTGATAAGAGATCTTTATCAAACCATCCGAGGTACCATCCAGGAAGCGCTACTCAAGATGTGGCCACTGGAGATGAAGGATTTCTAAGCTTAGATTGTCAGAGTTCAATGTATCTGCGTGCACAAACTTGTTGGGGTCCTCACTTACATTCTTACCTATCGATATTTACTGCTTTTCTTTCTCTAGAATTGCCTTCCTCGGTCGCTCTAGAGTACCAGACCTATACATTGCTATCCAAAAATACAATCCGATCATATAACACTTGAGCGGATATTGTGATTACTTTTATTTAACTATATTAGGAAAGGGAGAGTTCTCCAGTTATTTGAATTCGTTATAAGCGACGTCAGCGATTCCCACCCGTGCAAGTCTTATGCTTAAACACTTTGTCTATGTCGTTAAAATTCTGTATAAAATTTAATTTCTCTTCATCCAAGTCATTTGGGTACCCCATGACTATAGTCTCGAAGATTTTCAAAGGTATCTGTTTCAGAACGCAGACTAGAGGGTGCGCCAGTGTAGCACTGGGGACACAAACGCGGGGTGCTATCACCTCTCCACAATAAATCTGCTCGATAAGTTGTGGTATCTTAGTAGTCCACTTCTCCTCTACGCACCCTGTTTCCATGACGGTATCAATTTAATTCCATCGCAACATTTACTTAAACAAAGATTCATCAGCGTTCACTTAGTGCATCTGCCGTTCGCTTGCTCTACTATTATCCACTAACTTTATTTAGTGTCAGCCTCAGCACCCGAATCCAGTCAAGACCACAGTTATGCAGAGAGAGACGAATGGCACGACGCTGTCAAGGAGCTCAGCAAAGCAGTCAAGCAATATTTCCAGTATCCAGGCCACCAAGATTTCCCTATACCAACTCTCCCATCTCCATTCCTTTGGGAGTGTTGGGAAGAAGCCGATGGCGCCTGGGTGACCAATAAAAACAATAAGTACACGGTACTCCTATACACGAACGACACGGAGCTCTGCCGCACGAAGTATAGACATGTTAACGCCTCGCATCCCGACAAGGCACTAGAGGAGGTTGCGAACGACCCATCCTTGAAAGCCGTTCATGTCAAGTACGAGAGACCTGACCCAAAACTTGACGAAGAGCATTTAGATGAAAAGTTTTTGAGAAACAAGAAGGGTTTCAAAATCACACTCGCTATAGTGCCAGTTGAAGAAATGTTCTCATACTCAAATCCTCGATATGTTGCTGAGTTTCTTAATCTTAAAGCGCCAGAGGTGTTTAACTTGCTTGAGGGAAGCATCTAGGGGCAGTCATCATGATTAAGTGGGTCATTATTCCGCTCGTTCAACCAAGCTCTTTGGAAGTTTGTGGCTAGGACTATACGCTTTATGTTTACAGATTCCAATATTTATCTTGAACTAGTATGAATCATATTTGAAGGCACTTTCCTGTTTAAGTCATGCTTTGGGATCCAGAGGCGTCCATGCATTTAAATAAAAATCTTCTACGAGTTGATGGTCTCAGCTTTGGGTACATAAGCTTTCCTACCGTCGACCAAATTTGTCACTATGGTACATTGCTTGTGTTATTCCCATTCTCCTATGCGAGTCTAATCATTTCTCTGAATAGATAAGCTCAAATCTGGAATGAATAATTCTATTCTAATTAGGCTACAATTCTGAGAAGATCTTGCCGTCAATTTTTTTCGACTGGATGATTCAACACCTCACATGTGCTACCAACGCAAAGGCACGTAATGGGCGAGGTTCGCTCTGTTTGATTCAGCAAAAAGGTATGGTTCCACTGATCTTAGACCGTTCTGGAAAAGTCTAGTCAATTCCCGTCTAGGAATCAGTATTGTGGAAGCCGTTGACGATACTGGGAGCAAAGCTGAATGAGCGGCGTGGGGCGAAGGAAGCAGTTAGGCCTCAAAGGGATTTTCAGGAATACGCATTAGCAATTTTGGTTGTTTTACTGTGGATTTTACCTTTACAAGTATAGCCCATTATTAGAGACAGCTGCTTTGCCGACTGCGATCCCTCCACCCGTTGCCGCGCTCCGCACACACACTCGACACACTATCACTTAATATTATGTAATCCCACTAAGTTAATTTAAACACGACGTATATATAATTTAAAATTTGAAATACAGTCATCAAAAACATCTCAAGGACCTGTAGCTCAGTGGTAGAGCTTCCCTCTAGTAGGTCGACGTGCCCTAGCCAGGCCGTCTAACAACCCTTGGCCGGGTCATCTAACCACCTAGCATGCGCCCGCGCTCACTGCGCATGCTAGGTGAACGGGAGCAAGCCTGGGTTCGATTCCCAGCAGGTCCACCATTTTTTTTCTTTTTTGTAACTTGTTTTTGTGTCAGATAGACCCAAAAACGAAACAAGCACACATATGCTAGTATCTCAGAGCACTCAAATTACATGACAGTACAGAGTACTCAGTTTCCACTGGGGCATGGATAGTCTTTGGTATACAGATAATCTTACGCTTCTATTCAAGAATTCAATAAAACAATTATCTTTATATACATGTATATATTGATGCGCTATGAAACTTAGATGACTTGATGAACAATGTGCAATTTTCTGCATCCTCAAACGTACCTATAGCTGAACCACAACAGTTTCCAATTTGTGCTTCTGCTCCTGACTCATAAAATTGCTGACTCCCGAGGCCACTATAGCTGGATAGTGACTCTACAAGCTCTTTCTTACAATTCTCACAGCATTTTCATGTCATCACATCTACAGATTGAAATCCAGACCCGATCTTCGCACGCAATACGGAACAAAGCACGCTACAAATCGCTTCAGTTAGTTGGCCACTCATTTTGAATTCTTAATCTCGTTAACAGTCACTTCGATTTCCAATAAACATTCCGATCATATTGTTGAGACTACCATGCCCAATCCCCCGACCGAGTCCCAAAACATGAAGACCTGGTCTAAAACTTTTGTCGAACTCTCACATATGCCTATGATAAAATGAAACATAACGTGAAAACTACTGGTTCCTGGCCAACTGTCGTCAAATCGTTGGAAAAACATAGCTCTGCTAAAGACAACATGTAATATCGAAGCTGACGATATCATATATCGCAGAGATTCTGTCAGTCGTCACGTTGTTCCTGGTATTTTGCAAGAACTGAAGGATTTGCTAATAGAAATCGTTCTTGAGCTTTACAGTCAAACAAGCGTACTGATGTAGGGCTGGCGAGATATGTCTCTGTGCTTCTTGACAAAGTAAAGCACCATATTACAGAAACAACCACTCCACGAGTAATTCACATCGCACACTCCCAAGAAACACAGCAATACATGTCCCCAGTGAAAAAGACATCGACTAGTACGTACGCAAGCAAGTAAGCAAGTAAGCACGCATGCATTGAAGCTACTTTGAGTACTTGATCATCTTCCCAGCCGCAGCCATGAATGAACCACATGCTCTCCGAAAAAGAACAACCATTGATAAAAGAAAACCACTCATTCTTCCATCTTCGGGTATCCTAGTAAACAAGGAACTTCTTCCATACTACTCCCCATGAACGCAACCTTACGTAAACAATTCCGAATCCCCAGTGCCTTATCAGCACGCAAGTGAAGA